>Ga0208134_1000963_pt1 | contig 17662 bp, 31 predicted proteins | sample VirMetDEL_Mar_31_FD_184515 | JGI IMG/M metagenome (GOLD analysis project Ga0208134, IMG submission 184515) | Aqueous microbial communities from the Delaware River and Bay under freshwater to marine salinity gradient to study organic matter... | ecosystem: Environmental > Aquatic > Marine >... | reverse complement strand
TACCAAAGGAAAAATTTATAATGGGTAAAGACGGAGCAGTCTATTATAACTTTACTATATCAGTTCAAGATGAAACTAGGTATGGAAACAACGTTGCTTTTATGGATAGCCAAACCAAAGAAGAAAGGGATGCAAAAGTTCAAAAAACTTACCTAGGAAATGGAAAAGTAGTTTGGACTGATGGGAATATCACTTTAGCAGAAAAAGAAGAAGCTAAAGTTGAAGCAACTGCAGATGCAGACTTACCATTCTAAAACTTACCAATTTTAATAAAAAGGGTATAGGTTTTATTATCTATACCTTTTTTTTTATATATTTATAAAATAGTTATAACTTTAAGGGAATATAAATGACAGAAAAACAGAACGAACACAATATGTTAATGCAGTTTATAGAACAAGACTGCTTTGTAGATGCAAAACAAAAAATAGAATACCCACCCGTAGCATTATCTTATGGTGAAAAGGTCTTAAAATCAAATAAGGTTGATGGAGACACTATTGTACCAATAGCTTTAGGCACTTACGGTAATATATCAGTTGTAACTGCACCACCTAAAACAAAAAAAACATTTTTTATATCTTTATTGGCATCTTGCTATTTAAGTGGTCAAAACAATTTTGGAGGCGCTATTAAAGGGCACCGTGGAGAAGATGGGCAGTTAATACACATAGATACAGAACAAGGCTTGTGGCACGGCCAAAAGGTGTTTTCAAGGGTGCATAAAATGGACAGTAATATAAAGTCAGAAAATTATCATACCTTTGGGTTGAGGACAATAGATTATAAAACAAGTGTGGATTTTATAGAATACTATTTAAAAGAAAATATTAAAACACCATCTCTATTAATTATAGATGGTATTGCTGACTTAATAAGCGATGTAAATAATTTACTAGAAAGTAAGTGGATTGTTCAAAAATTAATGCAATGGTCAGCAGATTACAATATTCACATTATAAACGTTATACATCAAAACTTTGGTAGTAGTAAACTAGGTACAGGGCATTTAGGAACTGAATTAGAAAAGAAAGCAGAAACAGTAATACAATTAGAAGCCAATACAGTAAACAAAGATTGGGTTACAGTAAAGAGTGGTCGTTCAAGGGGTTATATCTTTGAAACATTTAGTTTTACAGTAACAGATTTTGAATTGCCACAAATAGTAGAAAACCTATACGACCCATTGAAATAATGTCAAACAAAGAAGTTATATTATTACTAGCAAAAAAGCATAAGACGTGGATAGACGTTGTTAGTTCTTTTGGATGTGATAAAACAATAGCTGAGGACATTGTACAGGAAATGTATATAAAAGTACTACCTAAGATAGAAAATGGCTTAGACATCATTTATTACGATAATGATATTAACTACTACTATATTTACAAAGTCTTAAAAACTTTGTTTATAGATTTAAAAAGAAAAGGTAAAAATATTACAATGATTAATATTGAAGATACTAATTACTCAAAATTAGATTGTGATGTTGATTATGACAAAGCCTACGATAAAATCAAAGCAGAATTAAATACAATGTTTTGGTATGACAGAAAAGTATTTGAAATAATAAACGAGGGTGAAAGCATAGCAGACTTTTCAAGAAACTCATTCATAGAATATTTTTCACTTTATAACACATACAGAAAGGTAAAAGCAAAACTAAAAAAATTAATATGATTTATAGGTATCCAAAATCATTTTGGAAAATAGCAGACGAAATTGGTAATGCAAGAAATGTATTAAATACAGAATTAAGAAAAAAGAATCCTAGATACGACAGAGGAGAAAAAAACAAGCACGTTGATTTAGCAGGGTTATTAGGTGAATTAATAGCAATGGATTATTTGACAAATAAAAATATTGACTTTAGTATGGAAAAATTACTTTCACCATACCCAACTAAAAGTGCAGACTTTGTTTTTAGGAATAAAAGAATTGATGTTAAATCTACAATCCATTTTCCTAAAGCACATTTGCTTGTAAACTATGAAGCACACCATAAAGGAAAAAATGTAATAGATAAATATTGGTTTATTTATATTTTAGATAAAACTACTGCAGAATTCTATTTTGTAGATTATGATGATTTAAGTAAATGGGATTATAAGGTTATGGGACATACAAAGGCATATTATAAAAAAAGAGAAAACTTATGAAACTAGGAGATTTAATTTATTACATAACTAAATACACAGGGATAAAATACCTTGTGGAAAAATACCATACTTACAGAGGAACAAAATGCAACTGTGATAAAAGACGTGAAAGTCTTAATAATATAAAAATTAAAAGATGGTAAAATTTGAAAAAGAAGATAGAAGTGATTGGAGAAAGTTCAGAATGGGTAAAAAGCAGCACTTATCCCCTGAAGAATTTGAATTGGTTTGCCAACTCCACGCAAAGTACCACAAGCATAGATTTTACAAACCCTGTACTTGTAACCCGAAAACAATAGTTCAATGGATTAAAGACTTGAATATCATTTGGGACAATGGGATTAAAAAAGATTAATAAGTGGGAAAAGGCAGTTGTATTCCTGCTTAACTTAGATGGATGGGATTTAGAATGGTGTGGTGATGGTTTCACTAGATACGATGCAACCGGTAAAACACCAAAGGGAAAAGACTGCGTTATTGAAATGAAGTTTCGTAATAAGTATTACGAACAGAAAATGCTTGAGAAAGACAAGTACGATGCTTTGATGTCATTAGGTAAAGATGTAATCAAATTATATTTTGTAAATGACCCAAAAGGTAACTTTTTATATTGGCTTAATAATCTACAGATGCCAATACCTGTAAAAAAATATTGTCCTGATACTACAATGTGGACAAAAAAAAGACTGCTCAAAGATGTTTATTTACTAGAAGAAAACGATGCTAGTATAATAAATATTAATATTTCTTAAAAAAAACTTATTAAATTTTTTTGTTAATTAAATAATTTGTTTATATTTGTTTAAGTTTAATTTAAAAAACAGAACAGATGTATAAATTACCAAAGTACAAGCAAAATTTATCAATTCAAGGAAATAACGTTTGGAGTTATTCAACAATAGTAGCAAGAATTGACGGAAGTAAATTACACCAATTAGGTTATTGGTCTATGACTACACAGAAGCATATTAATTATGTAGCTAAAGAATTAGATTTAACTTTAATAAAATGAAAGTGAATCAGGCACTATGGGATAAGGTTAAAGGAACAATCGAATCCCGAACGGACAAGGATAAAAATATAACTGATATTACTATCAAGTTCAGAATAAAAGAAAATTCAGATTTAAGAAATTATTTACAAATAAATTTATCACAATATGACAGACAGTAAAACTACATACATACACGAAACAGAACACCTTTATTGCTCAGACGGAGAATTCCATATAGGATATGGGGATGATAAATGGGTGGTGTATAATACAGACCAATTAATTAAAGACTTGCCTTTTATTATTAACCAAGTTATAAAGGAAAATAAAAAGATGCAGGAAATGTATTTAGATTTAATTAAAGAAGAATTAAAAGAATTATGAAGCAGAAAAAAACAACTATAAACATTGGAGACTTAGCTAGGTATTGTATGAAGTCAATAGCAGAATTTCCTATGTTAGAAAGACAGATAGCGTATATTTACATAAATGCTTTAGAAGATATTGAAAATGGAGAAATAGAAGATAACACTTGTCAAAATGCAATAATGTATATCGAGGGAGCAATACAGGATATATTATGATATTATTAGTAGATGCAGATAGTTTAATATTTGCAAGTTGTTATAAGAAAAGGGAACATCCTGAGGATGAAAAGTATTATACAGATATAGCTGATGCTAGAAATAAGTTTGATGAGCAGTATATGGCTATTGTAAACCACTTAGAAGAACTTTATAATATTGACAAGGTAATTACATTTAGTGGGTCTAGAGGTAACTTTAGAAAGCTAATAACTAAGAAGTACAAAGCCAATAGAAAAAAAACAGAATTGCCACCATTATTAAATGATATGCACGAATTTGTAAAACAACAATATGATAGTATCGTGGGTTATGGTGTTGAAACTGATGATATGGTTGCTAGGTATTGGAAAAAGTTATCAGAAGAACTAGGAAGAAATGAAGTTATGATTGTATCAATAGACAAAGATTACAAGCAGTTTCCTGCTTTGATTTACAATTACCATTACAAGCACAAGGAAGTTCTTGATATCACAGAAGATGAAGCTATGTTTAATTTTTATGAGCAGATGATTATGGGAGATACTGCAGACAATGTAAATTACTTTAAAGGAAAAGGAAAAAGGTTTGCTGAAAAGTATTATTCAGATTGTCAAACTAAATACCAATATACTAGAAAACTTTACCAATTATTTAAACAAGAATACAAAGGAAAAGCAAGACAGAAATATACTGAATGCTATAACCTTTTAAAACTATTAACTGAATGAAAGCAACACAAGTACATTACGATAACGGAAAAGATTACGACATTATAGATGTGTGTAACGATTACTCACTTAACTTTAACAGGGGTAACATCTTGAAGTATATTGTTAGAGCAGGAAAGAAAAAAGACGAACTAGGAGACTTATTAAAAGCAAAAGATTATTTAGAACGAGAAATACAAATTTTAAGAAATAAAAATGGATAGAAATTATAAAAAAGTAGCAGAGGGTGTAGTTGAAATGACAGGGGTGGATATATTTTTAAACACTAGGCAAAGAAACTATGTAGAATTAAGGGCATTGGTTTGTTATATCCTTAGGGAAAAGCTAGGGATGAGGTGGACTAATATTGCATACTACTTTGAATCAATGGGTAAGACTATGAATCACGCAACTGTAATTCATTTAGTTAAGAATTATGAAACATACAAAATGTATAATTCATCTTTACAAGAAATAGAAGATACCTTTAATTTTAAAAGTGAATTAAATTATGATGAGATAGATAAGATACATTACTTGCAGGGCAAATGTGATAACTTTGAAAGAAAGTATTTAGATTTAAGAAACAAAGTAAAGAACGACCCAATTATGAATGTATTGCACGACATACCAAAAGATAAACTAAATGAAATAATTGAAAAGGTAAGTCTTTGGAAACAAAGTTGGGATTGGAAAAATAAAGATGAATGTAAAATAATAGAAAGCAGTACATCTATGGATGGTATGCATTGGTAATAACTAAAATAAATAAATTATGATTGAAGCATTAGGTTGGATTATGATTGCATTAATAGTAGCAGGATTAGGAAAACAAATAGGTAAAATTCTATTTCCTGAAGATTGGGAATAACAGATTTGTATTTTATTACGTTATAATAGAAACATTTACTATGGAATTATTACGTTATGAAATTAAAGCAGGAGTTTTTAAAGGGGTTTTGTTTGGTGTCAGGCATTACCCTTTTGAAGATGAACAAATATACGAAGAAGACATTGTTGTTTACTTTGGAATATTTCAATTAGTAATTACAAAAATATACAGAAAATAATTTTTTTGTACCTTAGAGAAAATTTAATACAATGATTAAAGCTAAAATACAAAAGGTAAGTATATCATCTATAAAAGAAAATGATGCTAACCCTAGATTCATCAACAAGCATAAATTTCAGAAACTTGTTAATAGTGTAAAGGAGTTTCCTGAGATGTTATCACTTAGACCAATAGTAGTTGATAAGGATAATATTATACTAGGTGGTAATATGCGTTACAAGGCTTGTAAGGAAATAGGATTAAAAGAAGTCTATATTATACAGGCAGATGATTTGGATGAAAAAAAGGCACAGGAATTTATCATTAAAGACAATGTTGGCTTTGGTGAATGGGATTGGGATGTTTTAGCAAATGATTGGAATGTAAAAGAATTAGAAGAATGGGGATTAGATGGTTTTCCTTTTGAAGAAGAAGAAAAAGAATTAAAAGATATATCAGATACTATAGAAAGTTCTTTTAGAATAGAAGTAGAAATAGAAAATGAAGAAGAACAAGAAAAATTGTATAATGAATTAATAGAAAAAGGATATATATGCCGAATTTTGACATTATAAAAACAAACAAAACAGATTTAACATTTAGAGTTTCTTCTGTTATAGGTAAATTTGATTTACAATCTAATGAATCAACAGAACATTTCAAGGGAGAAATAGATTTATCTAATGATTGGAAAATAGGTTTAATTGTAGGAAAAAGTGGTAGTGGGAAAACAACAATAGCAAAACAATTATTTGAAGATTATTATATTACAAAATTTGAATACACAAATAAATCAATTTTAGATGATATGCCAAGTCATTGTTCTGTATCAGATATAACAAATGCTTTTAATTCTGTTGGTTTTTCTAGTCCACCTAGTTGGTTAAAACCTTATTCAGTATTATCTAATGGAGAAAAAATGAGATGTGATTTAGCTAGGGCTATATTAGAAAAAAATGAAATGATTGTTTTTGATGAATTTACAAGTGTTGTAGATAGAAATGTAGCAAAAATAGGAAGTTTTTCAATTCAAAAATCAATAAGAAAAAGTGATAAAAAATTTATAGCAGTTGGTTGTCATTATGATGTTGAAGATTGGTTATTGCCTGATTGGGTTTTTAATACAGATACTATGACCTTTCAATCATTTGAAGGGCAAAAAAAAAATAGACCAAAAATTGATTTTAAAATCTACGAAGCATCAGATAAACAAATTTGGAAAATGTTTTCTAAATACCATTATTTAAGTCATACTCACAATAATGCAGCTAAAGTTTTTATAGCAACTATAAATGATGAAATAGCAGGATTTTTAAGTGTATTACATTTTCCACATCCAAAAGTAAAAAATATGAAAAAAGTTCATAGATTGGTTATATTACCTGATTATCAAGGTGCAGGTTTTGGTATCAAATTTTTAAATGAAATTGGTAAAATATATAAAAAAGAAAATTTTAGATATAATATAGTTACATCAGCACCTAGTTTAATTTATACTTTAAATAAATCAAATAAATGGATAACAACACGATTTTCTAGAACTAAGTCTCAATCAAAAGGAACTACAGTTGGAAATATGAAAACATCACACAATAGAATCACAGCATCATTTGAAATGAAATAAATATAAATAATGAACGAAAGTAGACATATAAAAAAGGAATCACTATTAGCAGCACTAGAACAAAGTTTAGGTGTTGTTACTGTTGCTTGTAAGAAAGCAGACATACCTAGAAGTACATATTATAAATGGCTAAAGGAAGATGAAATGTTTGCAATAGCAGTACAGGAAATAGAGAACGTAGCTTTAGACTTTGCAGAAAGTCAATTACATAAACAGATAGCAGCAGATTCAACTGCAGCAACTATATTCTATTTAAAGACAAAAGGAAAGAAAAGGGGTTATGTAGAAAGACAAGAAATAACAGGAGCAGATGGAATGCCAACTAATTTTCAGATTGAAATAATTAAGAATAGTGAAGATAAAGACTAATGTAGTTTTTGAGCATCTATTAGAAACAGATAAAAAGATATCAATAGAGCAGGGTGGAACAAGGTCAGGCAAGACATACAATATCTTGCTTTATATTATATTTCATTATTCATTAAAGAATACAGGAAAGACAATAACAATATGTAGAAAAACATTCCCATCAGTAAGGGCATCTGTAATGAGGGATTTTTTAGATATATTAAAAATACATAATTGCTACTTTGAAGCTAACCATAATAAATCAAATCACGAATACAAGATTAATGGTAATCTAGTAGAATTTATTTCTTTAGACCAACCACAGAAAGTTAGAGGTAGAAAAAGAAACTTACTATTTATAAATGAAGCCAATGAGTTAGACTATGAGGATTGGCAACAATTAATATTTAGGACAGATGAAAAAATAATTCTTGACTTTAATCCATCAGATGAATACCATTGGATTTATGACAAGGTAATACCTAGACAAGATGCCGATTTTAACATTACTACTTATTTGGATAATAGTTTCCTTAGTGATAGCATTAAGGAGGAGATTGAAAGACTAAAATATACTGATGAACAATATTGGCAAATCTACGGACTTGGTATAAAGGGAATCAGTAAATCAACTATATTTAGTTATGTTGAGGTAAATAAAATTCCTGAAGATGCAGAATTTATTAGCTTTGGCGCAGATGCAGGATACACCAATGACCCGACAAGTTTAGTTTCTGTATTTAGAAAAGACTATGACCTTTACGTTAAAGAACATTTGTATCAAACTCAAATGACTACAATAGATATCCATAAGAAATGGAAAGAAGTGGGAATAGAAAGACAAACAATTTACTTTGATAGTGCCGAGCCTAGATTGATTGAGGAACTACGCAGAATGGGTTGGAATGTCAGACCAAGTTTAAAAGGTGCTGATAGTGTAAATGCAGGAATAGATTTATTGAAGCGTTTTAAAATACATATCTTAAAAGATAGCCATAATGCTATACAGGAATTTAGAAACTATAAATGGCAAGAAGATAGAAGTGGTAAAATGATTAATAAACCTATTGATAAAAATAACCACTTAATTGATGCTATCAGATATGCTACTTATTCAGTATTAAGTAAACCAAATTTTGGTAAATATACACTTCATTAAAAATAAATTAGAAAAAGTTATTAAAATATTTTGTTAATTAAATAAAAAGTTTTATATTTGTTTATAATTAATTAAAAACAGAACAAAATGAATTATTCAATAGATAAATCAACAATGAAAATTTTACAACAACATTATAATAATGGTGTTATTACTCAAAAACAATTTATTAAAGCAATTAAAGATTTATTAAAACATTAAAACAGAACAAAATGACTATTTCAAAATTAAAAACTTTAAAAAAAACAAAATTAAAAAAAGAATTAAAAAATATTGTTACTTGGAAATCTTATAAGGGTTGTACTTTACAAACTATTTTAAGTTCTATTGACGAATATTCAAATATTAGTTCACCAAAACATAATCTTTTTATTCAAAATTTAAACAAATAAATAATAACAGAACAGATGAAAAAATTACAAACATTAGTATTGATTATAGCGCCAAGTTATTTTATAGGAAGATTATTAATAGGTTTAATCTTTAATATTTAAGATATGGAATCAATAGAAAATTTAATTTGGGAGTTTGAAAACGGCAGTATTTCAGCCTATAAATTAATAGAGAAACTTAAAACGATTAATAATAATATTAAAAACAATTAAAGAACTAAATTAAAAATTTATTGCAAGTCCACGAAAAATTGTCGAACTTAGATAAATAATTAACAGAGTAACAAACAACAGAACAGATGAAAAAATTACAGACATTAGTATTGATTTTGGCACCAAGCTATTTCGTAGGTAGATTATTAATAGGTTTAATTTTTAATATTTAAATTATGGAATGGTACGATTGTTTAAATCCACACGAACAAAAAGAATATGAATGTTCAGAATGTGGTAAGCCACTAGAAACAGATGATGGTTATTGTTCAGGAACTTGTTTTGAAGCAAGTATGATATAAGATATTCTTTGTGCAGTAGTTACTTTTGTAGCTTTGTTGAGGTAGTCAGAAATGGCTACCTTTTTTTTATTACCTTTATTGAAATAAAAAACTAAATAAAATACGTTATAATAGTATGGCAATTAAAATTAAAATACCAAATTCATTAAGTGAAATTACTTTAAGACAATACAAAAGGTTTTTAAAGATACAACAAAGTGAAACAGAAGATAGGTTTCTAAATGCTAAGATGATTGAAATTTTCTGTAACATAGAACTTAAAGATGTTATCAGATTAAAGTTAAAAGATACCAACGACATAATAAACGTTCTAAGCGACTTATTTAATCAAAAGCCTAGCCTAGTATCAAAGTTTAAATTAAATGGTGTAGAGTATGGTTTTCACCCTGAATTAGATGACTTGCTATTGGGTGAGTATATTGATTTAGATAATTTTATAGGAGATTGGGATAATATGGAGAAAGCTATGAATGTTTTATACAGACCAATTATAGTAAGATTAAAAGACAAATATAATATTGAAGAATACCAAATAGAAAATTCTGTTAATTTATTGGATATGCCTATGGATGCAGTTTTATCATCAATTTTTTTTTTGTGGAATTTAGGTCTAGAATTGTCGCAAACTATGATGAATTATTTGGAGGAGGGGGAGACAGAAGCCTTGACTCAGTATCTCAATTCTCAAGAAAGTGGGGATGGTATCAATCAGTTTTTGGACTCGCTAACGGAGACATTACACGATTTGAAGATATCACTAAATTAGGAATGCATAAATGCTTTACAATGCTATCTTTTATGAAAGACAAAAACGAAATGGAAGCAAAACAAATTAAAAAGAAATTCAAATGATAGAATTTATAAAACACTTACTAGGGTTATGTGGTGAATCACATTTAAACATAATGCCAATAATTTTAATAGTGATGTTAGTGGGTGTTACATTTAAATTAAAAAAGATATAAATGAGCAATCAAGGTGTAAGAGGTTACTATCAATTAACAGAAACCATAAAAGAACAACTACTAGCAGATGTAAATGTAAATACAGTTACAACAGGAGATATTACTGATGTTAATTTAAGTAAGCAAGATATATTTCCATTAAGTCATATTATCGTAAACAACGTTACAGTAAATGAACAAACCTTAGATTTTAATATAAGTATTCTAGCCTGTGATATTGTAAACCAATCAAAGCTACAAACAACAGATATTTTTACAGATAATAACGATATACAAAATATTCTAAACAATCAACTAGCAGTCTTAAATAGGCTTATACAAAGGCTTAGAATGGGTCAGTTACATACAGATATGTACCAATTAAATGGAAGCCCAAGCCTAAGCCCTTTCTATGATAGGTTTGATAATCAACTAGCAGGATGGACTGCAACAATGGACATACAGATATACAATGATATTTACATTTGCTAATGAATGGTTATAAAAATTTAAATGATGCTCTAGAGCAGTATGCTAAGTATGTTATAAAACAAGCTAGAACAAACTTAACTAAAGACGTAAATAAGTACGGAGGAAATAAAGGTGGTGGTAACTTATACAATTCTTTAAGTTATGATATATTAGAAAATACAGATGAATTCCTAGTAGACTTTTTAATGGAAGACTACGGAATGTTCGTAGATAAAGGAGTAAAAGGTAAAACAAGCACCTATCCTGAAACACAGGCTGCATTATCTCAATTTCAATATGGTAGTGGTACAGGACCTGAGGGTGGGTTAAGAAAAGGAATTAATACTTGGCTACAAAAGAAAAGGTTTCAATGGAGAGATGAAAAAGGTAGGTTTATGAGTTATCAAACTATGACTTATCTTATATCTAGAAGTATTTACAACAAAGGTTTAAAAGCAAATTTATTCTTTACTAAACCATTTGAAAAAGGAATAGAAAAACTATCACAAGAATTGTATGCAGGTTTTGTTAAAGATGTAGATAATTCAATAATATTAGGACAAAAAAAATAAACAATGGCAGATATAGCATTAAGAAGCCCACAATTCAAACATAAAGCAATACCCTCATCAGGGGTGCTTTCTTCTGTGTGTACAGTTACATTAAATGGAACATTAAGATATACACTAACAAAAAATGTAGAAGCAAATACATCTGTTAATTTTGATATATCAGAACTTGCAAGGGATTATTTAGAAATAGAATACAAGAGTAATTTTCACGCACAATATGTAGACATAGTTACAACTATAACAAATCACGCAAGTTTAAATGGTCAAGGTGCTGCAGTAGGAACTGCAACTACTTATACAGATAGAGGGTTTGAAGCATACGGAACTTTTACAGAAAACTCTAACCCTGTGGTATATCCAACACGACCAAGGTTTTTAATAGCAGACCAAACTAATTCAACTGCTTCAACTAATATCACAGTATTAGCACCAACAGGAAAAGCTGCAATATTGCCAAATGTTTCTTTAAATGGAACTTTATCAGCACTTATAGTTAGTGGAAGCCCAACAAGTGTAGTTTGGAATGGGATTACTGTAACAATTAAAAGAATAGATTGTACTAAATATGGTGATGGTAAAAAAGTCATATTCATCAACAAGTATGGCGCACAACAAGAACTTTGGTTTTTCTTAAAAAATACAACTGCATTAGGTAGAACAAACGAGGGTTTTAAATCTAATACAATAACATACCCAACAAATAACCACGCAACTTATTCCAATAGAAATGCACCAAATAAAGTATTTAATACACAAGGAAAAAGAACGCATAGTCTAAGTAGTGGATATTATCCTGAGTTTGCAAATGAATTCTTTGAGCAATTACTATTATCAGAATATGTATGGATGGAAATACCATTAAGAGAAGATTACAGAAGTAATATTGTTACTCCTGTGAAAGTTAAAACCTCATCAGTTAATTTTAAAACATCTGTAAATGATAGGTTGATAGAATATACAATGGAATTTGAAGAAGCATACGATTACATAAATAACATCAGGTAACATAAAATAACATAGATGCAAAAGTTACAACTTTACATACAAGGTCAAAGGGTAGATTTATTCAAAGATGAATCAGTTTCTTTTACACAGACATTACAAAACGTAAAAGATATAAGTAAGATATTTACTGAATTTACTAAAACATTTGCAATACCTGCTTCTAAAGTAAACAACAAGATATTCACTCATTATTATAATTTTGATATCGATGATACTTTTGATGCTAGAAGTAAAGTGCCATCTAAATTAGAATTGAATGACTTGCCTTTTAAAGAGGGTATGTTAAAATTAGATGGAGTAAAGTTAAAAAATAATCTACCTCATACTTATAATGTTACATTCTTTGGTAATACTGTAAACTTAAAAGATATTTTAGGAAGTACTCAATTATCAGCACTACAATACCCACAATCATTAAATCAAATCTATGATTTTAATAATGTTCTTCAAGGAATGCAAAATTTCAGAAGTAGTGGTAATATTATAGTGCCTTTAATTACCCACACAAATAGATTAATTTACGATTCTGTTTATACACCACCAACACAATTACCTGAAAACACAAACAACATTAAACCTCATAGTCATAATGGAGTAGAATTTACTCAATTCAAATATGCTATAAAAGTACAGGAAATATTAGATGCTATTCAAGCAGAAGAATTTGTAGGTGGTCAAAGAATTACTTTCTCAAATGATTTTTTCAATGATGCTACGAATGAAAAGTTTGATAGCCTTTTTATGTGGTTACATAGAAAGAAAGGAGACGTAGAAGCACCTACACAAGTATTACAGAATTTCACACAAGTAACAGAGTTAGGAACTACAACTTGCGTTCCAACATCAAATTGCCAACCATCAGTAGCTAATTCTACAAATGGAATTGTATCAACTACTGCTACATCGCCTTATAGCATTTCTTTTTTAAGTTTAGATGTTATACCACCAAATACGACAGATGCCTATACCGTTAAGGTTATCAGAAATGGGTCAATAGTTGTAGGGGAAAAAACAGGAACAGGCACACAGCAACTTATATTAGTGCCTTGGAATAATAGTACCTATTCTGTTCAAATTGCATCATCTACTAATATGACCTTTTCGTCAGGTAATATAAAAATGACTGTAAGTTGGACAACAGGAACTATCGGTGGCTTTGGTAATAATGGTCAAATGATATTTTCTAATTCTTCATCATTTGTTACAACTGCTTTTAAGGAGTTTAATATACAGGAGCAAATGCCTAAGATGACTATTATAGAATTCTTGACAGGTCTTTTTAAGATGTTCAATTTAACTGCTTATGTAGATAATACAGGGACTATTGTTGTTAGAACTTTAGATAGTTATTACGCAGCAGGGTCAGAGAACCAATATGAAAACAGGGTAATTGCAGATGGAGGAACTATTGAATCACTTAGTTGTCTTGACTTTTTAAATCTTTTTCCTGAGCCTATAAATATTGATAAGTATTTAGATACTACAAAATCAGCAGTTAATGTTGCACTACCTTTTAAAAGTGTAGAATTTAAATACAAAGGATTAGGAACATTTTTAGCGAAACAATTTGAGCAGTTAAATAATACACAATGGGGGAGTTTGCAATATACTTTAAACGGAGATATATTTGATGCACCATCTAAACCTTATAATCTAGAAGTACCTTTTGAGCATATGCAATATGAAAGGCTTTATGATGTGCAAGGTGGAACTTCTACTACTGTCCAATGGGGTTATTTTGTAGACGATAATAGAGAGTCTTACTTTGGGTCTCCTTTATTATTTTACCCTATTAGGCAAGTAAATGGAACACAAATAGCAATCAAATATACTGAGCCTGATGGCACAGAAAATATAACTACTATTGATGATTATTTTATTCCATCAAATGCTTTGGCTTTATCGTCATCTGCAAGTAAAGAAAACATACATTTTGGAAATGAAATAAATGAATATCAAGCAAATGAAACAGGGGGTAATTCTTTAAATTTTACTGATACATTATTTTATACTGATTATAGAAAATACATAAGTGACGTATTTAATTCTAGAAGAAGATTAACAAAGGTTACTGCATACCTACCTATGAAGATTTATTATAATTTGCAGTTAAATAACCTTATACAAATAGGTCAAAATAATTATAAGATAAATTCCCTAACAACTAACTTAACAACAGGGAAAACAGAATTTGAATTATTGAATGACGTTAAACGACCTTTAACTGATACATCTTCTGCACAACCTACTCAGGTTACAGGGTTAGTGGCTTCTAATATAACAAACTCATCGTTTACAATTACTTGGAATCCATCAACTTCACCTAGTGGAACTACTATGTCTTATTATTTACTTTATGCAAATGGAATACAAGTTGGTGGGTCTTTAGCACAACCATTGCAATCAACTTATTCAGATAATATTACAGGGTTAAATTCAAGTACATCATATTCAGTTACAATCGTTGCATTTGATGTTTTATTAAATCAATCACCTACATCGAATACACTTGTAGTTAATACATTATCATAATGATTAAAAATATAATAGACTTATTGCAGATAGCAAAAGGAGAAACGGAAAATATAAAAATTGCACAAGGTAAAAATGCTTTGCCTAAAAATTTAAAGTCAGGATTAAAACATATTAAAAATACTATCAAATGGCAATAGAAAAGGAATATACTTTAAAGCTATCAACTGCAGATGCACAGGCAAATGTTGATGAACTTAATAAGTCATTAGAATTACAAGAAAGTTTAATTGATGATTTAGAAAAAGAAATACGTCAATATGAAAAGCAGTTAGATAAAACATCTAAAACAGACTTAGCAGCACAAAAGAAAATAAAGGATGCTTTAAAGCAAAAAAAGGAAGCATTAAAAGATGAAAAGATTGCCTTAAAAGACTTAAATAAGGATAGAAAAAAAGCAAATGAAGAACTAAAGGAAGCAACAGAAAATGCTGCAGATTATAGTGGTGCTTTAGGTTTAGTGGATAAGCAAACAGGAGGTTTAGTATCAGGATTAAAAAACCTTAAAGGTGGTTTAGGTGGTGCAACTAAGGGAATGAATCTTTTAAAGGTTGCTATAATAGGAACAGGAATAGGTGCATTATTGATTGCTATAACTGCAGTAACAACTGCGTTTAAATCATCAGAAGCAGGTCAAAACAAGTTCGCAAAATTATTGGGAATCATTGGGTCAGTTGTAGGAAACCTAGTTGATTTATTAGCAGACTTAGGTGAGGGTATCATTGCAGCATTTGAGAATCCTAAACAGGCTTTAATTAATTTAAAAAATGCAATTAAAGAAAATATTACAAATAGAATTGAAAGTCTAATTGATACTTTTGGTTTTTTAGGAAAGGCAATTAAAAAAGTATTTAGTGGAGATTTTAAAGGTGCTTTAGAAGATGCAAAGTCAGCAGGAAGTTCTTATGTAGATAGTTTAACAGGGGTTAAAAACACAATAGATAAAGTAACAGAATCAACTAAAAGTTTTGTAAAAGAATTAAAAGAAGAAGCAGTCATTGCAGGTCAAATAGCTGACCAAAGGGCAAAAGCAGATAAGATAGAAAGGAAAAATATTGTAGATAGAGCAAAAGCTGATAGAGATAGAGCAGAGTTATTAGAAAAAGCAGTCAATAAAGAAAAGTTTACTGCACAGGAAAGGATTGAATTTTTAAAGGAAGCAGGTAGATTAGAGGAAGAAATAACAAATAAAGAAATTGAAGCAGCTAGATTAAGGCTTGAAGCTAAGACATCAGAAAATGCTTTAGCAAAATCTACAAAAGAAGATTTAGAGGAAGAAGCACAATTAAAAGCTAATTTAATTAATTTAGAAACTGCAAAACTAACAAAAGCAAAAGAAGTTACAAGTCAAATTATAGCATTAAATACTGAAGAAGCAGCACGATTAAAAGCTAAAGCAGATGAATTTGAAAGTGAATATACATTTCTGCCCGGAGTTGGGTTTGTTAAAAAAGAATCTATTGAAAAGGTAGCAAAAAACACTGAAGAAGTAAATAAAGTATTAGATGATATTACAAAGCAAAGGGAAGATGCAAAAGCAGAAACAGAAGTACAAAAACTTGAGTTAGAAAAAGAAAGAAAGTTAAAAGAAATTGAAGACTTAATACTAACTGAAGAACAAAAGGCAAATATCATTGCTTTTTATGACGATAAAATTTTAAAGGCAAAAGAAACTATTAACGATAAGGAAATAGAAGCAGCAAGAAAAAAAACGTTGGCAGTTGGTAATGCTTTAAATCAATTATCAAATATAGCAGGGGAAAATACTGTAGCAGGTAAAGGGTTTGCAGTAGCTGCTGCAACCATAAATACATATCAAGGGGTTACAGATGCCTTAGCTGCTAAAACAGTTACGCCATTTGACACTGCTTTAAAATTTATAAATGCAGCTTCAATTTTATCCAATGGTTTAAGAACAGTTAAGCAGATAGTGAGCGTAAAAGTACCGAATGCAGCAGGTGGGTCAGGAAGTGGGGGTGCATCTACTCCGTCAGGTGGTGCATCTATTCAATCAGGTGGTGCATCTATTCAATCAGGTGGCAGTGTATCAATACCTCCTGCATTTAATATAGTAGGTGCAAGTGGAACAAATCAATTAGCAGATGCAATAGGTGGACAAACACAACAACCCGTTCAGGCTTATGTAGTTTCTAGTCAGGTAACAACTGCACAAGAATTAGATAGAAATATTATTGATGATGCTTCAATAGGTTAAAAAAGCAAAATTTAAAATTTAATACGTTATAACATTATGAGAATAGTTGAATTAATATTAGACGAAGAACAAGAAGAAAGTGGAATAGAAGCAATTTCAATCGTAGAAAGTCCTGCAATAGAATCTGACTTTGTAGCCTTAAAAGGTGAGGAAGTTAAGTTAGCAGAAATTGACAAAGAAAAAAGAATATTACTAGGTGCTTTATTGATACCTAATAAACCAATATACAGAAAAGGAGAAGAGGGAGATTATTACATATTTTTCTCTAAAGATACTATTTCTAAAGCATCACAAATGTATTTAAGAAATGGCTATCAAAACAATTCAACCTTAGAACACTCCAAAGATTTAAAAGGTTTGACATTGGTAGAAAGTTGGATAGTTGAAGATGAGGTACAAGACAAGTCT
>Ga0208134_1000959_pt1 | contig 17712 bp, 24 predicted proteins | sample VirMetDEL_Mar_31_FD_184515 | JGI IMG/M metagenome (GOLD analysis project Ga0208134, IMG submission 184515) | Aqueous microbial communities from the Delaware River and Bay under freshwater to marine salinity gradient to study organic matter... | ecosystem: Environmental > Aquatic > Marine >... | reverse complement strand
CCTGCTTTTTGTAATGTTTCTGATCCTGCTTTTGTTAGAGGTGCTACTAATTTATTACCTAGTAACATTTCTACAGGTTTAACTACAACTGTGTTAATTCCTTTTGCACCTAACTGTGCTGCACCTATTCCAAATTTGTTAGCAAGCAATGGAGATATACCATATTTGTATCCTAGCTGTGTTGCTTTACCCACTAATGGAAATCCACCACCAACTGCTGTGCCTTCTAAGCCATATTTAATTCTGTTTCTAAACTCTGCACCTGCTTTTTCTCTACCACTTAAACCTTTTGTATCTTCTGGTTTAAAAAACAAAGATTGTCTGCCAGGTTCTGATGCTATAAAATCTGTAGCTCCTACAATACCAGCGCCTTCAACCATTCGTGTTGCTATCTGACTAGCTTTTCTAGTCTTACCACCTTTGACAGCGTCAGCTGCTTTTTTCATTTTAACAACAGCAGGTATTCTTCCTGCAATCTTAGCTATCGTTACACCCGGTACACCAAATTGTGTAAGAATAGATGTAAGTTCTCCTCGCCATGTTTCAGGTCGAGTAGGTTCATTCTCTTCCATTATCTTTTCAAACTTAGATAAAAAATCTGTGTTGGCTGTAAGGTCTGTGCCTGCAAATAATAGTGAACCTAAACTGTTTTGTAAATCATATACACCTGAACTGATACCTTTAGATATTTCATCAAGACCTGTTGTGTAATCTCTTTCCTGTGTAATCTCTTTGTTGTTAATTTTAAAACTAGGTGCCTTTGCATCAGGAAGTTTTTTTAACTGTTGCATAGGATCTTCTAATCCTTGAATTTTGTTAGCTAATCTTTTAGTTGGCTCTAGTGTAAAATAAGTTTCTAGAATATTTTTAGGGTCAGGCATAGCCAACCACTTCACAGGTTTTTTAGGTTTGGTTTGTGATGAAAGTTCGTTTTGTATTTTAAGTTTGACTTGATCTAAGTCTAAAGGTTGAGAATTTTTTATATCAACTTCAACAGCTTCTTCCTTGTCCGGATCTTTGAGAAATCGTTCGTAGGCTGTATCGGCCATGTTACGCCTCCGCTGGTAATACTAAGTTGACGCTATATTTTCTATTGAATTGATCTACATCTGCTTGTGTTGAAATCATGGCAAAGTCTTCTAATGCTTCTGCACTGTTAGTCATAAGTTCTACAATATCATCTGTAATCTCTGCTGGTAATCTCGCTCTTAGTTGATCGTAACTAATTAAATTGTTAGATGCATCACCCATTGGTCCGGGGTCCATGGTCTCTGTTTCAGTAATCTGTTCTTCAACCATATTACCTGCCGCGTAGCCTGCTCTACCACCACCGGAGAATTGACCAAGTATTGTTTTAACTTTTTCAATAGCATCAATATATAACTGTGGATCATTTTCACTTTCATATCCGGTTGGGTTAGCATCAAATAATTCTTCTGTAATTGATGCAAATAAAGTCTGACCTTGAGATGATTTAATAAATAATTCTATAGCACCTTCTGTTACTGGATTGCTTTTAGTATAATTATTTTTTTGAGTTTTTAATATATCTAATTGTACTAAGTCATCATCTGTTGCAGTGCCATCGTCAACTTTAGCTTGTATTTCATATATTTTAGGAATGATTTGTTCTAGTTGTCTAGCTATTTCTAAATCTCTGTATGTTTTACCACCTGTTTCTGATCCAAGTATATCCGACTGCGCGCCTATTAATGTTTTAAACATATCAGCTTCACTATTATATTTGTTTATAGATCTATCTTGTATACCTTTGTTGTAGGCTGCTCTGCTTGATCTAAAATTAGAAAACGGTTCTTTAGCTGATAGTGCTGCCGTTTGAAATATGTTTCCTGCTGCAGGTCTACCAATTAAATCTAAACCAAAGTCTATTTTAAAATCTCTCATAGAATTATCTACAGGCATAGGTGGTGCCTTATAAGACACTTGCTCTGCAAGATCTCTTAACTGTTGCATGTTCATGTTTCTAATATCTATTTTAGAAAGATCATTTTGTTCAACACTTCCTGCAGGATCTTTGTATCCTTGTCTAGGAGCTAGGCCTGATGTAATACCTTCACCGGCACTACCGCCTTTTCTAAACATAGGTCTTCTCATTATTCTGTTCATGTTAATTTACCTTTTTAAAATCTACATCTACCTTAGAATAATCTACATGTAGATAACCATCGTCTGCAATTGAAGCAGCCCATGGAACTTCTTGAGCCATAACACCTTGGTAAGTTTCGTTTTTATTTACAGAAAAAGGTTGAAGGTCTTTGTATTTAAAATTGTAAATATTTAAACCTGAAGGAGATTTTCCAACTAACTCAATATCTTTTTTTAATTGAATATCGCTTCCTGGTCCTAAGACTTCAAATGCTTTACCTGATTGATTACCACCACCACCAAAGATACCACTTAGAACACTAGCTGTTCCAAGAGCCGTTTGTAATGGTGTTGGGTTAGGTGTTACTGTTGATTGGTTACCGAATGGTGCATTACCGGAGAATAGACTTGCAACTCCAGAACCATATGTACCTAATCTTTCATAAGGTTCGTATGCTTCTAGTCTATTTGCTTCTCGCTCTGCATCAAGTTTTGCTTGTTCTTGTAGTTGATTCACGGTGCCCAATCGACCCAACTGGTTAATATCTGCTGTTTGGAAATCTTGTATATTTCCACCTAATGTACCTTGTTGATTAAATGCTGTTTGTGCATTTAAGTTAGCTTGGTTAAATCCTTGTTGTAATAATTTTGATTGTAGTAAAGCTCTGTTAGCGTCTTGATTAGACATGTAGTTTGCTCTCATTACACCTTCTCTACCACCACCTAAATTACCAGACATTGCTGCCGTTTGACCAATACCTGTCATACCAGCTGCTGTTTGTTTGTCGAATTCTGATAGTGTTGCATCAATTACATCTTGTTGATACGGAGACATAAAACTTTGATAAGCTTGTGGTCCTGTAAGTGATTCTTGTGCCGTAAGATAAGGTTGATACGCTCCAACACCAGACGCGGCTAATGCAGAAGCATCTTTTTGTAATTGATCTTGACCTGCAACTTCAGGTGCAAATCTAGATGTATCTAAAGGTATAGATGTTAATCCTGCTAATTGTTTTCCGTAATCAACACCAAGGTCTGTTACGTATTGTTGTGGTAAATTTTGTACTTGTTCTATAGCCATTATATAACGTCTCCTAATCTCTGTGAAGTTGCAAACATTTCTCTAGCGCCACCTAAACCTTGTGACTCTTCCGATACTTGTCCGCCTGCTTCTAAATGTTTCATCATGTTCTCCATAACTTTTGCTCCCTGATCTATATCTCCACCACCTGCACTTCTAACAGCATCTGCAGTAAATACAAACTCATTTACACTTAATCTTGCAGGTACGTCATCTGCTTTTTCTTCTCTTCCAATAGGTACAAACCCACCTTCAGCTCTGTAATCTTTTTCCATACCACCAAGGTCCATGATTCCACCTTCGGCTCTACCTATTCTACCACCGTTAGCTGCTGTTGCATACGTTTTAATCATCTCTTCTGGTGAATATTTTCTAGCTGCAACTGATGGTAAAAAATTTAACCCTGCTGCCATTCCTTGTTTTTGATCTAGTATATTTGCAGTTTTTTTAAGTTCGCCTAGTTGTAATGCTGTGTTGTCATTTGGCATACCTGATTGTCCACCTGGTTGATCTTTATCAGTAAATAATCCTGCTATTGCACCACCTGCTATTGGTATAAGATTTTCTGTAAGAAAATCTACAGCACCACCTGATCTTGTAGTTTTTCCTGTTTTTTCATTTTCAACTTCTTTACCATATAAAATGTTTTTAACAGTTGGGTTGTCAAGAATATTTCCAATATAACCTTTGCTACTTTTATCTCCTGGAATGATATCATAATAATTAGCGCCAGCTGCAAGTGCCGCCGCAGCTATTTCAGGATTTTCTTTAATTGGATCCATAATATTTTCTTGGAACCATGATCCTAGTCCATATTGTTTTCTACCATCTAGACCCATGATACCACCATACGCTGCCATCTGTCTGTTAGGTAAAGTTGGTCCTGTTGGTTTAGGTGCAAAAGGATTGATTGGTTTTGTAGGGTCATTAGGTAATGGTTGTCCACCTGACATTTGACCTTCAGTCATTGCTTGTTCCATAAATTGTTGTAGAGACATAGGTTCCATACCTTGCTCTATCATGTCCTCAACATATTTTAGATACTCTTCTTCTAACTGAGCCATCATCATTTGTTGCTGTTCTTGTGGGGACTTAGGACCTTCATTACCACTATACTTTATAGATGGTGCGTTAGTCTCTAATTCTTCTGAAATTTGTATATCTTCTATTCCCATGGTTTTACTAGTTTACTTTGTTTTACTGAACAAATCAAGAGGTGGCATGATAACTTTTACGTCCTGAGCCATCTCCTCTGGCTTGTAACCTTTGACTTCCCAGTCTTTTTTTTCTTTAAAAATCTCTCCAGTTTCCTTGTGTCTGTAAGTTTCTTCTACTTTAGCGTTGTATACTTTCATTACGATACTACCTCTTTCTTGATATTTAAATAGCTAATAGCTACGTCAAACGAATCTGCAGTGCTTGATTGTATTGTAAAGGCTTTTCCACCTTCAACTATTAGCGGTTGGGTTAATAATTCTGTTGTAACATTAGCAGTTAAAGCTGCAGATTTTATAGCTGTAATACTGTTGTTTGTAACAGTCACACTAGGTGTACCGGCTGATGTAACTAATATTGATTTAATAACATATGTTTCACTAACCAAAGGATTACCAGACCCCAAAGGTGTAAGTGCTCCACCACTTGTATTGTTGTCTAGACCTACAAATTTATATTGGTTTACTACTGCCATTAATCTAAAAAGAAACTTCTAGCTTCTATCTCTTGTTTTAATTCTTGTTGAAACGATGTATTAAGTTTTTCAATAACAGCATCTAAATCTCTGACTAACGATTGTGCTACATCTACTTCGTACTCATCACTTGCTCTTGTTAATGTTTGAACTATCTTTGCCATAAACTTGCAATGCCTCCTTCAGAATACCTACCTCTACGACTTTCTCTGTCTGAGTCCTCTTTAGTATATCCTACACTAGAACTTGTTGTTGGACCAATATCTTGACCACCATCACGTTCTGTCGGAGAATAATCAGGACCTGAGTAAATGGTACCATCAATCTCTACTGCACCTGCATCACTATCTAGTAATGCATCTTCATAGTTTGCATAATCTTTACCAGAATTCATTCTATTTATAATGTTATCTAATCTTTTATTTGCTACTCTTCTATCTCTAGCGGCGTCGTATGCAGCTTGTGTATCATAACCAGTAAGTTGTTTTCTATATTTATTTGCTAAACTTGCTACGCCCGTAAATCCAAGCATAGGTAATATACCTGAAGGCAGGTTGCTCATTAAAGTATTTGCTCCTAATCTTACTCCCGCTCTTTTAAACATATTTGTTAAATTACCAGGAGAAAAAGCTTGGTTAATTCCACCACCGGTAAATACATCAATTTCTGATTGTTCGGGAGCGGCTATACCTAACCTTTCATAAGCTATTTCTAAAGCTTCCTTCATGGTATACTGTTTTAGCAGCGGCAACGCTATAGCCATTACTAGTTGTTCCATTATCGTCTTCCTCCAGCGTGTATATCTAACCTAAAAGTCCCTAGTTTCCAACTACTATCTACCGCAGTATTGGATATTGTAAGAGCTATCGCTCTTCCTCTTGCACGTGTGTCTACTTTATCGGTAGAAGATGATACTGTAAAAGGACCTAGTGATGAGCTTGCTGCTGTATCATTAGGATAATTTCTTAAATCTAATTGTATAATAGAGTTTCCTTGTTGAGAAATAAAGTCAGGTATAATTCTACTAACTCTCATAATATTTTCACCATCACCTCTAAGATCACCTAAACTAGTTGCTGCACCTCTAACAACTTTTTGTGTAATGTCATAATCACCAGATGTTATACTAGCTGGAATAGCTATTGTAGCTCCTCCTCTTATTTGATTAACTCCTGTTTCATGTTCATAGTAATAGGTAACACCGTCTGTGTTTCCAACTACGTCAAACGAAGCATCATCACCTGCATCGTATTGAGTTGCATGAGGTAAACCAAACACAGCAGAATCTTGCCAAGTTGTTCTAGAAAATAAACTACTAGCATTTGTAAACCATATAGGTCTTTTAGCTGTTGAGTCTAAATAACTATATGTAACTGCTCTTGTATTAACATTTGAATCTGCTGTTGGATAAAACCATGTAATCTCACCAAACAAATTATTAATACCACAATAAATTAATTGACTAGATAAAGTATTTATATTTTCATAAACATAGTCTTCAACTAAACAATCCATAGATTCTAGTTTACCAGTGTATCTAAAGAAACCATTGTCAGACATCCAATACGCAGCACCATCAACTTCAACAGCTGCGTTCTGTCCTATCAATCCACAGTTACTACCAACTTGTTCAAACGCAAAAATAAAATCTCCACCAACAAAACGCATAGTAAATAATGAATTATCACTCCAAATATATATTGCATTTCTACCGAGTTTAGCACCCACGATCCGTGATCCGGCGGCCAGTCTTTGTGAACCAGCACTATTTTCAGATGTTACGGTATAATCTGTAATATCTTCTTGAGAAGAAAATCTTATAAACATATCGTCTTGTGTAGTCTTGTCACCAATAGTTGTTTCTGTTCCAAAGAAAACTAAGTGACGATCTGGTGTGGACACTAACATATCACGTGACGCTGTTGGTGCACCACTAATAATAGTTGCACGAGTTGCAGTTGCGTTACTTAAATCACCGTTCCATTGAAAACACTCACCATTGTGTATTAAAGCAATTAGTGTACTTCCTAAATTATCCAGGGACCACAGACCAGGATCTAATACTGAATCAGTATTGACCGCAGCAGAACCCCATCCTGTAAAACTAGATGTGTTGGTTACAACATCTCCACTTGAGTGAGACGCGTTTGTAGTTCCTCTAACATTTCTAATAATACCTGTTAAATTATTTCCGGCCACACCTGTGTAAGAAATTTCTTCTGTGCCAACTTGTATAAAGTTTGTTCCGGTAGTTGGAAAACCTACTGTACTTGTTAATGTAATATTTGTTCCTGATCCACCAGTACCAAATGCGTTAGCACTCAATGATCCATTCAAAGTAGTTGTTATTGCTCCAGTAACATTTCCACCCCATAAAGATATACCCCAACCATAAGCACCTGCTTGTTCTGCAGGTCCTACATGATAATATCTAAAATAAGTTATACCTCCAGAAGTACTAGCTCCACTTCCTGTTTCATTACTAGGCATTGTAATTGTAAAATTGTTACCATCTATAATAGATGTAACCATAAATTTTTTATCAGCAAAATCTGTAGCTGTAAAATTAGAATTAGTAATAGCACTAAAAGTTGTTGTATCACCAAATAAAATTATATCTCCTGCTATAAAACCATTTGTGTTTGCTGTTATAGTTACTGTAGGTGATCCGTTGGTAGTGCTGAATGCATTTGTAATACCTGTGCCTGATGGATTAACTAAAGGATGTATATCATAATACACACCACCAGAATAAACATATAGAATTTTGTTTGTACCAATAGCAGCGTATTTAATAGACTCTTTATTTACAAAATGATGTAAACCTCTTGCAACACCTGTTAGTTTACTACTTCCTAATTGAGACCAGCCACCTATTTTTTCAGGTGTGCCGTATCTAAAACGTACATTTTCTCCATCTGTCCACTGTGACTCAGCTCCGGTAGATGTAACTTGTTTATTGAATCCTGGTAAAAACCCTAATTTCTGTAACATAATAACCTTTGAAATATTTAAATTATAGTATATATCAAATATATAGAGAATGAAAGTCGGAAAAATAGCATAAAACCATGTTAATAAAAGAACAAGATTTAGACGATATAAAAGAAAACAAAGTAACTTTAGTAAAAAATTTTGTTTCACTAGAAAGAAATTATGATTTTAATTTATTAAGTAAATTAATGGAAGAAAATGAACTTATTGTTTTAAAAAAAACAAATGCAGATGAATTTTCAGGTACTTTAAAAGATGCTTATCAGATGTTAAAAATTAATAATTTTTTACCAGAATTTAATGTTTTTTTTGATTTCATTACTAAACTTTTTAAATATGAAAGACATGCAGAAGATGCAGTAGATTTATTTTTTAGTTTTGTATCTAAAGTAGGAGCAGCCCACAGAGATACCGAAGATGTTTTTATAATAGGGTTAAAAGGCAAAGTTATTTATAGGGTTTTTGATACAGAAACTGTTGATTATAAAATAAATAAAGGAGATATGATTTTTATACCAAAAGGTTTAAAGCATAAGGTACTAGCAATTACTCCTAGAATTATTGCATCTATTGGATTTTTTGGTAAAAAAAATAATGATTGATACAGATAAAACAATAAATTACAATTTTTTTCATTGGGGACCTTTTCTTTATAAAACTTCATTAAATAAAGAAGAAATAAAAAATATAAAAAAACTTTGTAATAAAAATTTAAAAAAGTATACAGAAAAATTAGCTGGTTTAATAAAACATGAATATGAATTAGATGAAAAAAAAATTTTTTCAATAATTAAGCCTTATATAATTAGTTATTCACAAGCTTATTTAAATTACGGTTTCGAACCTTTGGGAAATAAAATAGAATTAACGGAAGCGTGGGTTAATTACATGACTAAATTTGAATCTAATCCATTGCATCGACATACCGGTGATTTATCTTTTGTTATTTATACAGATGTTCCAAAAGAATTAAAAAAAGAATCTAAAAACTGTAATGCGACTACAAAACCAGGTAATATTTATTTTATAAATAAGTTGTCAAAAGAAAAATATTGTATTAACCAACATGTATTTATGCCAGAGGTAGGAGATTTTTTTATTTTTCCAAGTTCTCTTCATCACGGTGTCAATCATTTTAAAAGCAAAGGAGAAAGAATATCTGTTTCAGGTAATCTTACAATAACAAAAATCTAAACTATGGATCATTTAGAAGCAATTGTAGAATTAAAAAATATAGTTAATCCTATTTTTATTAAAAAATTAATACCTTTTATAGAAGATAAAGCTAAAGATAAACTAACTATTAGATCAGGGTTAAACACAGAGGTACGAAACGTTAATGGTTATAATTTAAAATTTAAAAATCCTACTGATTTATTTTATTGGAATTATATAAAAACAGAAATTGAAAGAATATATATTCACTACAAAATTAAATTTCCTTTAATGTCTAGTAACGAAATAAATCAAATAGATCTTTTACAATATGGAGAAGGAGGTAAATATGAAATACATACAGATCATTTTTCAACTTCTCCTAGACATTTAAGTGTTATTATTAATTTAAATAATACATATGAAGGAGGGGATTTAATTTTTACAGATCAAAAAGAAAAAGAAATTAAAAAATTAAAATTAGATATTGGATCAGTTGTTTTTTTCCCAAGTAATTTTATGTATCCTCATTGTATTGAGCCGATTACAAAAGGAAAAAGATATAGTATAGTGGCTTGGTTACAGTAATGAATAAAATAATTAAAAATTTTATTATTAAAAAAGAATTAGATATTATTCAAAAATATTGTTACAATAAATTAGATTCTAACAAAGATTATAAACTAGACGACCAATCTTTTTCACCTGCCTGGTATAGTGATCCTTTAATGACAGCTTTATTGGATACTAAATTACCTGTAGTAGAAAAAAAATCTAATTTAAAATTATTTCCTACTTATGCATATTGGAGATATTATGTGTATGGAGGAACTCTAGCTAAACACAAAGACAGACCTTCTTGTGAAATTAGTGTTACTGTTTGTATAAAAAAATATGATAATTGGCCTATTATTATTGAAGGTAAAAAATTTGAACTAGAAGAAGGAGATGGAGTGTTATATGAAGGATGCGCTCAAAAACATTGGCGTCCTGGTACATACGAAGGTAAAGGTATGGCTCAAGTATTTTTACACTATGTAAATAAAAATGGACCATTTACTCATCACGCTTATGATAATTACTTTAAACAAACAGGTGAAAAATTTTCTAAAAAGGATAAAAATGAATTTTAGACTATTTGAAATAGTTGAAACAGAAAAATTTCAATACGTTCGAATCCATAAAAATGGAAACAGCAGCGTTCATAAATGTATTAAAAATAACTTTAAACCCGAAGAAATACAATACACTAATCATCTGTCTAAAAAAACTAGATTTTGTATTATTAGAGATCCATACAAAAGATTTTTATCTGGTTTAAAATGGGATCTATATTTAAATGATGTAGATGTAAAAGATGTGGATTTTAAAAAATTATTTACTTCAAATGAAAACCATATAAGAAATAGTATGGTAGGTCATATTAATCACAGTATTTCACAAATCCCTTATTTAATGAATTGTCAAATAAGTCATTATGTAGATATAGAAGATTTAAATATATTTTTAAAAATGCATTTTAAAAAATCTGAACACGAAAATAAATGTGTAAATAATAATTCTTATGACATTGAAAAATACATAGATAAAGATGAGGTTATGAAATATTTACATTTAGATTATTATGTATATGATAGTATTAAGAAATCGCCATTTTTGTGGGAATGGCAACATGGAAAGATATTTTAAAAATGTTTAAAAAAATAAAAAAAGCTTGTCAAAAAAATAAATATCTTTTGATAAAAAATGCCGTAACATTAAAATCATTTGGGCTTGACTTTAGTTTTGATGACATGTTTTCTATTTTTGGAAAACATAATAATTTAGCATTTGAAAATAAAACCACACCTTTTTTAAATCAAATAATTAAATTAAATGAGTTATTTATTTTTAAAACTTACTTAGATTTTGTTAATACAAATTTAAAAGATATTTTTACAATAGGAAATCTAGATTTTTTTTATTCAATAAGAGGTGAAGTAGGTCCAACACACGAAGATTCAGAACATGTTTTAATATTAGGTATTAAAAACACAACGTACTATCACATAGATAATATAGATTTACAAATAAATCCAGGTGATGTATTATACATTCCGAAAGGTTATTACCATCATGCCTTTTCTTCAAGAGAAAGAATTATTTTGAGTTTATCTTTATGGAAAAAATAATAAAAGAAAAAACAGTTAACATAACCAATTTTATTGGGGTGTATGACAACTATATTACTGAACAAGAATGTAATAAAGCTATTAAATTATTTGAAGAAGAAAATAAATTTAATAATACTTTAAATAGAATATCTTTTGAAAATACATCCACACTAATTAAACAAGATCAACAATTTTTTGCAGCACCCGACAATATAAATGTGTGGTGGGAAAAATTAAAACCAATGATAATAAATTTCGATTTAGCTTGGAATCATTACATCAAAAACACAGGAGCTGATCATGCTTATTCTAATGATCCTTTTTATTTTACAAATTTAAAAATACAAAAAACTTTACCTACAGAAGGTTACCATGTTTGGCATATTGAACATGGAAAAGGATTTGATAATGAAGCTAGAGCTTTTGTTTTTTCTATATATTTAAATGATATAGAAGAAGGTGGGGAAACAGAATTTTTAAATTTTTCAAAAAGAGTTAAACCTAAAACTGGAAGAATAGTTATTTGGCCTGCGGGTTTTCCATATGTGCACAGAGGTAATCCACCACTGGCGGGTGAAAAATATATCTTAACTTCTTGGATGATGTTGAGAAAGTGATCAAAATTATTGATAATTTTTTTGAAGATATACTATTTAAAAATATAAAAAATCATGTAACAACTAAATTGTTTTTTACTCCTAGGTATTTTGAAGGAAGAGAACATACCGTAAAAAATTATTATGGAAGTAGGTTTTTATTTTCAAATGATAAAAATTTATTAGATACTTTTATTAAACAAACTGAAACTAAATTCAAAATTAAAATAAATAAAGTTAATCACGACTGTGGTATTGATATAAGAAATCTAGAAAATTTTATACCTCACGATGATGTAGAATCAGCAAAGATAAATATATTAGTGATGTTAAAAGGACCTACCGCAGTTACAAACGGCACTGTTTTTTATACAGATGGTGAATTAGATATACATGTAGGATTTAAAGAAAATAGAGCAATAATGTTTCCTTCAAATAAAGTTCATTCGAATCATGCAAGTAATATACCTAATCTTAAAAGATACACAGCTACTTTATTTATAGAAGATTATGAAGAGTAAGAAGTAGGTCTTTCACCTAGTCTAGTAATTTTTTCAGCTTCTGTTTCATCTCTTAGTACCGGAGGATTTTGTCCTTCTGGGTCCTCAATACTTAAATTATTGTTATCCCAATCGGATTGTAGTTGAGCTAAATGAGCTGAGTCCCATCTGTTGCTGAATTGACTAATGTCTCCTAAGTTTGCATCTACATAACTACAATGAGGAGTTTCATTTCTATGTTCTACTTCATCAGAAGAATTAGATGTTCCGTATTGAATAGCCCAGATATTTGAAAATTTAGAATCATTCCAAAAAGCATCATCATCAATTTTGTAGCCAGTACCTGATTCAGCACCTGTATTTTTTATAATACACTTGTCTTCGAATATTATTGTCCAATTTGAGTTTGTTGCCATAATTTCTCCTAAGTCTTAATAATATAAATAATTGTTAAATAAGGTTGTAAAACTGAAGTAGCATCACCAGAAAAAGTTGCACTCATGTTGTGAGAGTGGCCACTACCAGAACCTTCATTTCCAGTACTTCCTGGTCCGCCACCTTGAAAATATGTAGGCGAACTAAATGTGCTTTTACGTATAGCAGCACTATTACCTCTACCTTGAGGATGACTATGAGAAGCAAGTTGCGCTGTTGATATAGTAGCATTGGCTGTAGATCCACCAACATTTCCAGTCGAAGTTACAGTGTTTGCTCCTGCTGTTGATCCTAAAGCTTTGTTATTAGATTTTCCAACAGCTACGTTGTCTTGTAAATCAGGTACTAGAAAAGTAGATGAACCATCTCCAGCTCCGTAAGTTGTACCTACGATTGCAAATAATGCAGAGTAAGTTGATCTTGAAACTGCTTGACCATTACACTCTAAGAAACCTGTTGGCACTGATGCAGAAGACCACGGCACAATAGTTGCTGTAGGAATTCCTTCTATACCTGTAAGATCAGATCCATTAAAATTATATTTAGTTGCTTCGTAATTTGCCATATTATTTCTCCGTGTATGTCCATCCTACATTTGAACCAGAATAAACTAATCCAAAAGATGCACCTTCAGTATTAACGACTAAGTCTGCGCTCGTGTTTGCTATTTTAGAACTATTTCTACCTACAGTCAATGCGTTAGTATCAAAAGTAAATCTTGAATCTGCAAAATGCACTTCATCACCAACAGCAGGTGATGCAGGAAGCGTGACTGTGTATGCTGATCCATTTGTATCTATAAATAATTTTGCTCCCGCTTGAACTGTTTCAGCTGCAGTTAACGTTCTCCATTTTCTAAATTCATGATCTTTAATAATGTTAGTTCCGTTTGAGTGACAAATGTAACTATTGCCTTCACATAATAAAAAACCAGCAGCACTTGTAACTTTAAAAGTTAAAGTATATCCGGCGTGATTAGTTGAATCAATTACGTTAAACATTTTTTCTATACTTGCAGGAAAGTTCACAACTCTATTTCCAGCTAAAGTTCCTGTAAATTCTAATGTCATATTTCTTGCATTAGAAATAGTTGCATCAGTCATAGCAAGAGTCACGTCTCCAGATGCCACATCAATAGCTTGATAACCAGCAACTGATTGTTGGATTAAGTTTAGATTAGCGTTAGTTTTTGTTCCCCATGTACCGGCATTCTCACCGGTAGCCATTAATTCTAGTTTAAGATCAGATGAATATGTTGATGCCATTATTTATATCCTTATTTTGGTTATTTTATATTATCTATTCATTATAAAGTCAATTATAATTATGCAGGTGTTTTTATTGTATAACCTGAGCTGACTTTAGGTGTTAATGTTCTGTAATATTGAAGAATTAATCCAGAATCACCGACACTTGCTGTTGCTTGTACTCCTGTTAATCCCATAACATCTGTAGGTGTAATAGACCCTGTGCTTGCTGTTAATGAGACTCCTGTTAATGGAACTCCTATTTCTAGTGTAAGAGATCCTACACCACTTGTTAAAGATTGTCCTGTAAGAATTATAATTTCCTCTCTTGTTATTTCTACATTTCCTACAGAAGATGTTGCAGACACTCCTGTTAATCCCACAACATCTGCAGGTAAAATAGATCCAACGGTAGAAGTTGCTTGTACTCCTGTTAATCCCATAACATCGGCTGGAGCGATACTTCCTACACTAGCAGTTGTGGTAACACCTGTTATGACAGGTGTAGAATCTATAACAAAACCTAGAGAACCAATATTAGATGTAGCTGATACTCCCGTTATAGGGATAAAATTTTCTATGGCAGCTGTTAATGATCCAACACTAGATGTTATACTTAATCCTGCTGGTTGCTCTAATTTATTAAATGAATCTCCATAAGGTTCTTCACCCCAACCATTTCTACCCCAACCAACTAAAGTTCCTGCATTATCAAAACTTCCAAGTTCTGTTGTTGAGCTAACTCCTGTTGGAGACACTACGGATGTTAAATCTAAAGTTAATGATCCTAATGAAGAAGTAGCACTTACACCTGTTAATTCTGCAGTGATTAATTGAGCTGCTACAACACTTCCAACACTGGAAGTTGCACTTACGCCGGTTGGTGTAAATACTATAGGGCCTTGATCACCCCATTCGTTTTGTCCCCAGACGCCTGTGCTCCAAGTATTAGACATAAGGAGTTACTCCCTATGCTATTCGAAGTATAGCGTTAGATGCGTCTGCTGTTGGAAATTGAATTGTGAAAGTTCCACTTGATACAGTTTTGTCTCCACCAAATGCGATTGCACAAACTGCTCTATCAGCGTTTGTATCATTATAAATTAAACATCCGTTTGCTGTGAATGAAGCAGAAGTAAAACTAACATCTGCAAAATCACAACATGCAGTATCAGTTGATAAAGCTGGAGTTACACTTGTAAGTGTTGCACCACCTGCAGAATAAGCTGAACCTGATGTGTTTGATATTTCATTTGTTGCTGAATAAGCTGTTGTTGATTTATTTAAAGTAGCACTACTTGTGTATAAAGCTATTTTAAATGTATTTCCGGATGACGCTGTAAAATTATGTAATGCTTGTAAAACTTCTGTTTTAAAACTGTTACATACTGCTGATGTTATTGCCATAATATTTTTCTCCTAATTACTGAGGCGGTGACTCGATTGGAATTCTTAATGTACCATCCGTGTAATCGTCTCTTCTTCTTCTTCCAATTTGCATTGCTGCAAACTTTTGTAACTCTGTTTTATATCTATTTTCATATAGTGTCAACATATCTGTTGGACCTTTTAAAAACATAAAAGCTTCTATTAAAGAAGCATATAATAACCCTTGTGGAAAGTAATTACTAACATACGTACCACCTGTATTAGTTTCTAAACCAGTGGGTTGAGCATTATAATGGATAATATATTGATAATTTTGATCAGGTGTTGGAGCTACAAATATAGCTCCAGAAGTAGCTGTATCTACTCCTGTAGTAGCACCACCAAACATAGAATAATATTTAGGTAGTCCTTTAACATTTTGTCCTGTAGATCCTCCTGAAGGACCTGTTGCTTCTCCTACATATTCAGTAATAAAAGTTTGATCACGTCTTTCTAACCAAAAACCTTGTTCGGTAGTAGCGGATGTTGAATTAAATGCTTGTACACCTCTAACAAATAAAGTTTTTGTTGGTACGGTAATACTATTAAAGTTTTGTGCAAATTGTCCTTGTGCCATGATTCTATCAGAATCCATAGGCACATCTAAATTAATTCTATTTTCTGCATTTTCTATAAATCTATTTATGACAGCAGCAGTAAACACATTTGCATCTACTTCTGTGTAGTTTCTAATATCATCTGTTAAAGTTGCGTAAGTATATCCTGCCATTATGCTTCTAAGGTTACCGGTCCAACTGAGACTGGATATCCTCCTCCTCCGTTTACAACACTTGTTGCGTTTGTGTCAGCACTAAAATGAAACCAATCTGTTCCGTTTGTTCCAGTGGTATTTGTAGCACCGTTAATATATTTTCCTACAGTTATAGTGTATCCAACAGCTTTTGCAATCGTAGATCCTGTTATTCCTCCGACTCCATTTGGAGTGCTAAAAGTACCTGCTGTTCCTGGTGAACCTCTAAATCTTCTTACATCACCTGTCGTGTAACCATGACCAGGTAATGAAACGTTAACAATAGGTGAACCTATTTGATATGTTTGAAAAGGATTTTCAGGTAAAATATCTGTTACAGGAAACTCAACTCTTGCAGGTCTTGCATGTAATAATCCTTGTGGATCAGCTCCTACAGGATGTGGTTCTAATTGTGGTTGTTTAGGTTCAAACTCAGAAACATGTACCCATGCACCTGTCCATTCTTTAACCATTTCTCTATATGGAAAAGCTGCACCTGACCTATCGGATATTGCTAATGCTCTACTACCTTTTGCAAATCTAGCCATTATATATTTGGATAGTATGTCTTTGGAGTAATAAATGTGCTAGCTGCAGAACCATCTTCAGATAATGCTCTAGCAAGTTCATCCTCGTATAACAACTTCATCTCCTGTGTTCTTTGTGGTGCAAACTTCATAGATAAATAATAAGACAGTCCTGAAACCATACATGGTACAAATCTAAAAGGTGTGTCACTCGCGTTAGTATAAGCCCCTACATCTTGAATTCTTCTTACATAATAAACACTTAAAAAATTATCTGCAGCAGTTGAGTTAGGTAAAGGATAAATAGTTAATGTAACTTTATCTATAAATCTTTGTACCCAAAATTGTGACGGTGTTCCATTAGATGCTTTGTTTGCGGTTGCAGCATATGAATCTCTAGCAACTTTAGTTAATCCTATATCAGATTGATTTGTTGTATTATAGTTTTGTCTGTAGGACACATTTAAGATATCTGAAATACCATAAACATTTGTTGTTGGAACAGTTGTAGCTTGTGGTGGTTCACCACCTCCCGGTACATCTGTAGAATTTCTATAAAAAGTATAAGTACCAGATCCTTCAGCAGTAGCATCAACATTAGTTGTTGAACCTGCAACTAAATTAATATTAGTATTTCCTACTTCCCAAAAATGTATTCCTCTATTACCCCATTCTTGAAAAAGAATGTTTAAAGATCTTCTAGCAGTTTTTATTTGATGTCCTGCAGTCCCAACTAAACCAAGACGTTCATACGCATCTGAAATAATTTCATCTATCGAGAAATCCTGATCAAATGAATATGATGAGGAAGTAGTATTTGCCATTGGCTAACTCCTTAAAATGTTCCGATTACGTAACAAAAATCACAGTTAGTAAGATCTACGTAAGCTCCATCATTACAATAAATACCTGCTCCCGGCATTTTAAATTCTTGAACAGCGTTATCGGCTGCTGCCCATTTACCATGAAAAACTAAATTTTTTGCTGTTGCACTTCCAGTTTCATTATAAATTTTTATTTCAGCATCTCCTCCCGTGGCCATTCCATAG
>Ga0208134_1000957_pt1 | contig 17790 bp, 16 predicted proteins | sample VirMetDEL_Mar_31_FD_184515 | JGI IMG/M metagenome (GOLD analysis project Ga0208134, IMG submission 184515) | Aqueous microbial communities from the Delaware River and Bay under freshwater to marine salinity gradient to study organic matter... | ecosystem: Environmental > Aquatic > Marine >... | reverse complement strand
TGTTGTTTCTAAACCATCAAAGGCTGCAATAAAAAGAATGAAAGATGCTTACAGAACTATTTGGAATCGTAAATTTGGTGCTGAAATAGCTTTAGGGGGTAAGTTGTATCATACTATCATACTATAATAGAAACTATTTAAGAAATATGTTAAAATAAGAGGTATTTATGTCAATAAAAGTTGTAGTAAAGAATAATAATGTTGAGAAAGCTATCAGCATATTTAAAAGAAAAGTAAAAGACTCAAATATGATGTATGAGCTGAGAGAAAGAGAGTTTTACAAAAAACCATCTGCTATTAAAAAAGAGATTAAGAACAAAGCAAAAGCTCGTAACCATTGGAAGAAAATAAAACTAATGGAAGAAGATAGTCGAAAAAGAGGAAGAAAATTTTAATTCGTTATATTTATATATATCAAAACTAAACACACCGTTCCTATTGCATACGGTGTAATCGAAATATAATAATTCTATTATAGTTCCCAATAACTATACTAAATCCTAAATAGGAGAATAATAATGGATGATCTCTTAAAAGAAGCAATTGCTGACGCAAAAGCTGTCCGTGAGACTGCTTTAGAAAATGCAAAAATGGCTTTAGAAGAGGCTTTTACTCCAAGATTACAGAATATGCTCTCACAAAAAATCCAAAACGAAATCGAAGATGAAGATGACGATTTAGAAGAAAGAGGTGATGATGACGAGATGGAAGAAAGAGCTATGAATGATGAAGATGAAGATCCGTCAGATGAAGCTTCAGAAGAGCCAATGAGCGAACCTGAAATGGAAGAAGAAGGTATCATTGAAATCGATGGTGTGAAGTATGCGCCTGTCGTTTCTGAAGAAGAAGAAGAAGATGAGATGGATGAAATTCATGATGAAGATGAAGATATGGAAGAAGATCTTGATTTAGAATCTGTAATTAAAGAGTTAGAGTCTGAGCTTGAAGAAGGCGAAGAAGATGATGATAAGGAAGAAGTTGAAGAACAATCTACATCTTCAGGAATTGGAAAAGGAACTGGCGTAAAGCTTGCTTCTTCTTCTGATGAAGAAGATCCTCAGGGTGCTAAACTCAAAGAGGGAGAAGAAAAGGATGAAGATGAGATGGATGAAGATATCGATCTTGATGAAGTTCTTAAAGCTCTTTCCGAGGAAGAAGATGAAGAAAAAGAAATGGATGAAGTTTCCGAACTAAAATCTGATCTTGCTGAACATCGTTCCGTAATCGAAACACTTCGTGGAAAGCTTAATGAAGTTAATTTGCTAAATGCTAAACTTTTATTCACAAACAAACTATTCAGAAAGTATGGTTTGAACAATGAACAGAAGATGAAAGTCGTTGAGCAATTCGACAGAGCAGCTAGTCTACGTGAAGTCAAGTTGGTGTATTCTACACTTGGTGAATCGTTTGTAACTGCTAGAAATAATATTAATGAATCTAAGGGAGCTGCTTCTAAGCCAGTCGCTTCAACAAAGTCTGAAAAGAAAGTAATTTCTGAAAGCACAGAGTTGAGAGATAGGTTTAAGAAATTAGCTAACCTTATCTAATTGGGAGACATATAATGTCAAACTTTAACAACGTAAATGATGTAATGGGCGGACATAACCCACATCAGGAGCTTCTAAAGCAGACTCGTAAATTAGTCGGCAAATGGGAGCCAACCGGATTGTTAGATGGTATTGAGGACTCCACTAAGAAAACAGGAATGGCTGTTCTTTTAGAAAACCAGGCAACGCAGCTTATTAAAGAAGCTTCAGCGACAGGCACTGGTGGATCTAAAGAAGAATGGTCTGGTGTTGCTTTACCATTGGTTCGTAGAATCTTTGGTGAATTATCAGCACAAGAGTTTGTTAGTGTCCAGCCAATGAATCTACCTTCAGGTCTAATTTTCTTTCTAGATTTTAAGTATGGAACAGCGAATCAAGCTAATATCGCAGATGGATCAGATGTATTTGGTAATACTTCTGGATCTAATGTTGATGCTACTGGTGGTTTGTATGGTTCAGGTAAATCTGGATATTCAATTAACGACAAAGTAACTGCTCAGCAGATTTCAGGATCTGCTCTTGCTACTGGAGTCTTTGCAGAAACAGAAGCTACTTGGAAAGAAGTAGAGTTTGAGCCTGATTTAAGTGCTTCGGTTCACGGTGGTCTTATCAGAAAAGTAACTGTTGATAGCGCAGCTTTCACAAACCATGATACAGAAGGTGTAAAAGCTTTTGAAATCAGCGGTTCTTTCATTGACGCTGTATACCCAGCATACACAACTGTGGCTGCTAATGGTGATGTCAGTTTCTTTGTATTAACAGGTGAAGTTGCTCCTGCAGTTATTGCAGCTGCACATGCTTCTGCTTCTGTTAATTATCATGCACAACCAGTTGCTACAGATCGTGGTGATTTTGAAGCTACTGATGCACAGTCCTCTGCTAATCCTGAGACTGATATCAACATTCCAGAAATTGATATTCAACTAAAGAGTGAAGCTATCGTTGCTAAAACTCGTAAGTTGAAAGCTGTTTGGACTCCTGAGCTTGCTCAAGATCTTAACGCTTATCATTCTGTTGATGCTGAAGCTGAATTAACTGCTATGCTTAGTGAATATATCGCTATGGAAATCGACTTAGAAATCCTAGATATGTTAAAGCTAAACGCTAATGCTAAAACACAATACTGGTCAGCTAAAGTTGGCTATGAGTATGATGGTTCTGGAACAGGCGCAGGTGCTTTTTCACAGATTAGTGGTGCTTCTAATGCTTATACGAAATCTCAATGGTTTCAGACATTAGGTATTAAGATGCAGTCTGTTTCTAACGCTATACATCAGAAAACACTACGTGGTGGTGCTAACTTTGCTGTCGTTTCTCCGGAAGTTGCAACAATTTTAGAATCAGTAAGTGGATATGTTGCTAGTCCTGATGGCGCAGGAAAAACCTATTCAATGGGTGTCGAAGCAATTGGATCGATTAATAATCGTTTCACTGTTTATAAGAATCCTTACATGTTGGACAATAGTATCCTTATGGGTTTCAGAGGAAGTAACTTCCTAGAAACTGGTGCTGTCTATGCTCCATATGTTCCGATGATTATGACTCCATTAGTATACGATCCTAAGAACTTTACTCCGCGTAAAGGTGTTATGACTCGTTATGCTAAGAAGATGGTTCGTAACGAATTCTACGGAAAAGTTATCGTTACTGATATCGACCAAGTTTAATTAATTTTTTAATTAATTAAATAACTTAAAAAGGGAAGAGAAATCTTCCCTTTTTTTGTATATCTTATATTTATTAATGAATAAATACATCTTTTTTTAGGAGAATATAATGGAAATAGTTTGGGCAGGAAGTAGTTCATTTTCATCTGGTGATACGCCATATGGATTTTATGATACGGATGCGCAATTTGGGACTGGCTCTCATTCCGTAGATAAGTTTGCTGATTGGTCTGCTAAAAGGTTAGGGTATCCTATAGTAGCAGTAGAATTACAAAAGGAACAATTTTATGCTTGTTATGAAGAAGCTATTACAGAATACTCAGCACAAGTCAATCAATTTAATATCAGAGATAATATGCTAGCATTGCAAGGACAAGAAACAGGCTCTGGTGATACAAAAACAGATTTAACACATAGAAAACTAACTCCAACATTAGGAAGAGTTATACAATTAGCAGACCAATATGGTTCAGAAGCTGGTGTTGGTGGGACAGTAGACTTTAAGACAGGCTCAATAGAAATATCAAGTGGTTCTCAGGTTTATGATTTAGATGTTCTTTATGCTGATGTAAAAGAAGGTGGTGATGACATAGAAATCAGAAAGATTCACTACGAAGGCACTCCCGCAATAACCAGATATTTTGATCCTTATGCTGGGACAGGCGATGGTTCTTATAATATGCTAGATTCATTTGGATGGGGAAATTATTCTCCAGGTGTTTCATTTATGATGATGCCTATATATGCTGATTTACTAAAGGTTCAGGCTATAGAGTTTAATGACCAGATAAGAAAGTCTGCTTACTCATTTGAATTAAGAAATAATAAATTAAGGATTTTTCCTAACCCTACAAGCACTTACACACTTCACTTTGACTATATAGTAAAGAAAGATAGAAACAATGCACTGCAAGGAACATCAGATGGTGTGATAACAGATTTTTCAAATGCTCCTTTCAATAATATGGCATTTGCTAATATCAATGAAGTTGGAAAACAATGGATTAAGAAATATGGATTAGCTCTTTGTAAAGAATTATTAGGAACAATAAGAAGTAAATATGCTTCACTTCCAATACCTGGTGCTGAAACAACATTAGATGGCGATACACTAAGAACAGAAGCTCAAACTGAAAAAGAAACATTAGTAACTCAGCTCAGAGAAATGTTAGACCAAATGAGTAGAAAAGCTCTTTTAGAGGCTGACAAAGATGAAGCTGAATTTCTAAATGAGAAATTAAATAAAGTTCCAATACCAATTTTCATTGGTTAAAATAGGATAATAATATGGCTGGCAGATTTTTACCTCAAAGTGATGTGGATTTAATTACGAGAGTAACTAAAGAATTGGTAGGGGATAAACAAAATAATAAAGATGGTATTATAAATCAGGAATGTGTTATATATAAACCATCGCTGCAAGAATCTGCTACTAATATGTATGGTGAAAGCGCTGGTGGTAAGAAGTTATATAAGAATGGAGTTCAAATGAATGCATTGATAGAAGCTGATGACTTTGACTTCAATCAAGATGATTTTGGAGTTAATAACAATCAATCAGCAAAATTCTCATTCTTACGACAATCTTTTATAGAAGCTTCAATGGTATTAGAGATAGGTGACTTAATAGATTGGAACTATGGATACTTTGAAGTTGGTTCTGTAAATGAAAATCAATTAATCGGTGGACAATTTGATCAAAACTATTCGGTTATAGCAAACACTTTCTTAATCAGAAAAAGTTCTATACAGATAGAAAGAGTTAGGAGTATCTAATGGCACGAGACAAACCGTTACCAAGAAATAGAAGAAAACCTATAAATCGTGGTTTAGAAAGATCCAGAAATAATGATAAAGTAAAAAATATTTCAATAGGGTTGATGGATATTGATTCAACCATAATGTTTTATTTTAATAATGTCATAAAACCACAAGTTATGGAAAATAGTTCTTTAATAAAAGTTCCAATTATGTATGCTAATCCTGAAAGGTGGAATCAAGTTCAAAAAAATGGATTTCTTTATGATAACAAACAACAATTAGTGATTCCACTTATTGCTTTTAAAAGAACTTCAATAGAAAAAGATGTGTCGATGTCAGCTGATAAATTTAATCCGCAAGATCCACAATTATTCTATAGCTTTCAGAAAAAATATAGTAATGTAAATAGATATGATAAATTTGCAGTTCAGCAAGGATTAAATAAATCTAAAGAATTGTATAAAGTAGCAGTTCCTGATTATGTAAAACTAAGTTATGATTTTGTGGTATGGACATCATATACTGAACAGATGAACTCTATAGTAGAAAAATTAGTCTATAGTGAAGGTGCTTATTGGGGAGAGGATGGTAAGTTTAAATTTAGAACACAGATAGACAACTATACAGACGCTAGTGAAATCAATGTAAATCAAGAAAGAATTATCAAAACCACATTTAGTGTAACTCTAAATGGTTATTTAATTCCTGAAGAATTTAATAATAAAATAACAACTCAAAAATCATTTTCTCCTAAAAGAATAATTTTCAATTTAGATACAACATATACTCCTGATGAATTAGATAAAGTTGAGGGAAAAGCATCTACGCCTACTGTAAATCCTAACTTTGCTGTATCTACAACATTTCCATTAAAATTTCACGGTGCAGATGGTTTAACAATAACCTCCGACTCCGCTACTGGATTCGATGGTTCAACGCCTGTTACAAATACCTTATCTATAGGACAACACATAGCTACTACTTCAGATGTAACATTTAATACTCTTTCAACTGAACAACTAGTTCTTGGAAATCCAACCACATTCGGTCATAATTTTATTAGCGGTAGTATGCATGTAACTGGATCTTGGAATATAGATGGTCCTATGTCTATTAATGGTGATGCTACTATAAAAGGAACATTGACAGTCTCAAATTATCATACAAAAATTGTTTCATCTTCATTTCTTTTATCTAGCGGTTCAACAAAATTTGGCGATACATTAGATGATAATCATAGATTTACAGGTAGTCTATCAGTCACAGGCTCAACATTTACATTAAACCAGACTACTGTTACTAAGATAGAGAATGATGGTGGACTTGTAACATCTAGCGCTTCACCACATAAACTAATAACTGAAAATGCTCTAACTCAATTTACAGGCTCTAATTATACTAGAGATGTTGCTATAATTAATTACCTTAGAAAAAACTACTATAAAATATCTAATTCTATAGTAGGAATAAATACAGCAAGCTTTAATGCTGTTACTGCTTCAGCGCCGCCTGGATACACATCAACTACTGAAAATGATTTTATATTTTTTATAAATGGTCAATATATGGAACACGATGCCATATCAATAAATCAAAAAGGCTCAGCCCTACATCTACAAATAGATACTGGTAGTATCGGTTACAGCTTAGAGGCTGATGATGAAATAGTATCTTTCGGAAAGTTTAATAGTTAACAATGTCTATAGTATTTAAAAAACCATTAACCTTTGAAATGGGACTAGGGGTGACTGGTAGTCTCAATGGAAAAGTGACAGGTAGCTTTTCAATGGGAGATGGTAAGGACGATAATAATATTAATTTCAATATTGCACAGCCAGTAGATCCCACAGCTTCTCCTACATTTAACACAGTTTCAGCTAGCGGTGCTACAAACAAAGCTGTAACTATTGGATTACCTCATAGTAATATAGTTTTACATTATCATGGAATATCAGGATCTGGTATAGTATATGGTGGATTACATACAACAGAAGGCTTAACTATGGGGCTACAGGGAAATCCTCCTTCTCCACATCCTCGTGCTGATTTATTTGTGGGTGGAACATTAAGCTCCACAAATCTTATAGTGCTTCATGGAAATGTAACCTCTTCAAAAATATTTAAAAGCGGATCGACATTATTTGGTGATACCAATGATGATATTCATAGTGTAACTGGCTCATTTTCTATGACCGGAGAGCAGACGGGCGATGATAAATATAGCACTTTTACTTTTAACAATTATATTATCGATGATTTCTCTCAAAAACCTTGGGTAAAGACGATTGCTTATGTAACATCTTCTTTTAGAGAAATGGGATTAGCCTTTGGAGAAAGTAGTAGTAGTTTGGTTAGCGAATTCACTGCTCGTAACTATTTAGATAGTATACACAATTATAAACATTTAAGAAAGAACTTTGTTCATACAGGAAGTATACAAAATGGAGATACAGTTCATTTTGCGGCTGTAACTGCGTCTGATGATTTTAGGTTAAAAGCTACTGATATGAACGACTTTTATTTTTGGGTTAATGGAATGTTGATGGAGCCGGATGCTCTTTCGATTCAACAAAATAGCTCTACATTTGCTTTAAGTGTTAACACCTCATCTTTAGGGTATTCTTTAGACGCTGATATTGATGAAGTGGTTACTATGGGTAAATTTAATTCGTAAAAAACTTAATAGTTCCACTTTTCTTTTACTATTTTCTTATATTTATTATTATGAGAAAACGCCATTGGAAGGATAGAAAAAATAGAAAATGTCCTGATTGTAATAGATTAATCTATTATACAAGAAAAGACTCTTTTGATAGAGCAGTAGGTAACAATACAGTCTGTAAGTCGTGTGCTCAAACAGATAGAAAATTAGCCTTAGATACGATTGAAAAAATGAAACAGCCAAAAACAATTCAACACAAAAAGAAAATATCAAAAGGCTTACAGAAATGGTGGGAAACTAAAAAAAATATCGATGTAGAATGGAACAACGCAAAGAGAAGAGATTAATAAATAAAAAATACGTTTTAGTAAAAAAAAGTTATATTTATATCCATAGAGATATGATAAAGTTATAAAATTTAAAAATAAGATATATATTAAAACAAACATAAGGAGTTAGAATTATGGCCGAAATTAAATTTAGCAACGATGACATAAAGTCATTAAATGATTTAAGTCAAGCGTATCAGACTATACAATCTTCATTCGGACAATTACGTGTTCAGAAGATTTTGGTAAGCCAGCAACAAGCTAATCTTGAAGAAGCTGAAGCTAAGCTAGAAGCTGATTACATTGACATTCAACAAAAAGAGCGTGATATAGTAAAAGAATTGAATGAAAAGTATGGTCCGGGCACATTAGATCCTGAAACTGGTATATTTACACCAACTGAAGATGTGAAGGAAGATATTTCAGAAGAGATAGCTGAAGAAGCTAAGTAATTAAAAATAAATTTCCTTACAAATTGTGTTTGAGAATTTTAAGTTATATTTATATATAACCAAAATTTTATTTAATTTAACTTAGGAGAAATCTAATGTCAGAAAGAATTGTCAGTCCTGGCGTCTTTACAAGAGAACGGGATTTATCTTTCTTACCAGCAGGTATAGGTGAAATAGGAGCAGCAATAATAGGACCAACATTATCAGGTCCTTCATTCGTTCCGACAGTCGTAACCAGTTTTCAAGACTTTGAAACAAAGTTTGGAAGCTATACGACAGATTACTACACCCCATATGCGGTAAGAGAATATTTCAGAGGAAATGCAGCATCAGTAACAATCGTTAAGGTTGGTGCCATCGGTGGATATAAAGCTAGCACATTTAACGTTGTATCTAATGCTCATGTTATTGCAACATTTGCGCCATCTGCGAATAATTCAGATGGATTAGGTGCCATTACAGGCTCTATTGGACTAACTGCTCCTGGCACAGGCGATGCAGTTGTAAATGCTTTTTCTATAGGATTAATCGGTGCAGGTGTCGCTGGTGTAACAGCTAGTTTAGGTGTTAAACAGGTGCATGGTGGAACAGGCGCTTTCCTCGAAGATGTGGCTCCTGATAGTTCTTTAACACCGAGAATTGGAAGTGTTTTAAGTCCTGGATATCTTTATAAGGACTTTAGTAGACAACCACTATCAGACCAAACTAGGTTTTTTGGAGCAGCAGATGGTAAAGTTCATTTGGAAACTCAAACCGATGGTCTAGATTTTGCTACAGGCACAGAAACAGTAAATTCTACTACATATGTAACTACAATCACTGGAAATAAAGACGCCGCTGCTGCTAGAACACCAATGATATTGTCTCAGAATAGCACAGAACTATTCAGAATCTATAATCGAATAGATGGTGAGAATGGAAATAATAACTATGCTGTTATATCTGATGTAGTCAGACCATTGAATTCTAATTCTAGTCCAGACTATGCTCAGTTCTCAATTACTGTATATAGGTTGTCTGCTGGCAAGGGTATTGAGCTCGAATCTTTCAGTAGATTGAACTTAGATCCTACATCACCTAATTTTGCTCCAAAGGTAATTGGTGACCAGTTCTCAACTGTCTCTACTGCAGGCGAAGTAATTGTTCACGGTGATTATGCCAACCAAGCTCAGTATATTAGACTTGGTGATTATGATCCAAAGACATTTGAAGGTAACAAAGCTCTACAGCCTATGGGATATAGTGCGCCGTTTGAGCCAGTTGTAGCTACTGCTGCAGTTCCAAATTCAATGACTTCTAGTGCACAGGTAAAGGATATTACACCAGCTGTATATAATCCAAATGTGCCTTATGGATTTAAGGTAGATGAGAACTACTTTGTAGAAATAAGTTGTTCGGTAAATCTTCAATACCAATCTTCAATTCCAGTTGCTGCTAATGTAGGTAATAATTCCAACTTTCTATTAACGAATGAAAATGGCTTTGGTGATGCTGTAACCGCTGTCGATCAAGTAGCTGCTTACTCTGGATTTGTTCTTGCGGCTGCAAAGCTTACAACAACATCTCCAAAGGTTCAGTTGAAGTTTGCTGTTCCAATGCAACATGGTTTCAACGGAGTTAATCCAGGAATTAAGTATAATACTGGCGGTGATATAACTGCTACTAATGTGATGGGATTTGATTGCTCAACTTCCACTAAAAGTGGTTCGGTTGCTTACAAAAGAGCTATTGATACTATAAGTAATCCTGATGAAATTGATATTAATATGTTGGTAACACCAGGTATTATTCATTCATTACATCCATCTGTTACGAATCATGCTATAGATAAAGTAGAGGCTAGAGCTGATGCTTTCTATGTTATGGATTCTGCTAAGTGGGATGATACAGTAGATACTGCCGTTGCTAATGTTCAAACATTAGATACAAACTATGTAGCTACTTACTTTCCGTGGGTAAAGATGGATGATCCTTCAACAGGAACTGGCGTATGGGTGCCACCATCAGTAGTTATACCTGGTGTGATTGCTTTCACAGATAGTGTAGCTCACGAATGGTTTGCTCCTGCTGGATTGAATCGTGGTGGTTTAACTTCAGTTAGAATGGCTAAAAAGAAGCTTACTCATACTGATAGGGATACTCTTTATGAAGGTAGGGTTAACCCAATTGCAACCTTTCCTGGCCAAGGAGTTGTGGTATTTGGACAAAAAACACTACAGGCTAAACCATCTGCTTTAGATAGAATTAATGTTCGTAGATTGCTAATCAGATTGAAGAAGTTTATTGCGAGTTCTTCAAGATACTTAGTATTTGAACAGAATAATTCATCTACAAGAAGTAGATTCTTAAACATTGTGAATCCGTTCTTAGAATCAGTTCAATCCAATAGTGGGTTGAGTGCTTTTAAGGTAGTGATGGATGATACGAACAATACACCTGATGTTATCGACAGAAATCAGATGATTGGTCAAATCTTTATTCAACCTACAAGAACGGCTGAATTTATTATTTTGGATTTCTCAGTATTGCCAACAGGCGCTGCTTTTCCTGAATAATCAGTAAATTCACATACAAAGTGCGAAAAGCCCCACTTTTATAGTGGGGTTTTTTGTTTTATTGATATTTATAGTAGACAAAAGGTATATTTGAATTGTTAATTACAGTAGCGCTTCAATGTAATTAATAGTAAAGGATTTTAATAACCACCAATTAACTTAATTTAAGTAGTGCATAAATTAAAATAGGGAGAAGTATAATGGGAACAAGAAGTTCATTAGCCAAATTATCCAGAGAATTATATCCTGGATTAGGCGTAATAGATGAAAATATAGTATCCGTAGATGATGCAAATACATTTACAGGAAATTTAACTGCAAATGCGGGACTTATATTAGGATTACAAACTGTAGTAGCAGCTGGTTCAGATGAATCTGATGCAGGAGCTATTACTGCTCAAGGCGGAGCAGTAGTGCTTTGTTCAACTGCAGATAACACAAAGGGTATTATATTACCAGCACTATCCGCTTCAAGTGTGGGTGAGGTGTATATAATTTTAAATAACCTTTCAAATAAAACACTAAAAGTATATCCTGGAGCAGGTGATGCTATAAATCCACTATCAGACGATACTGCTGTTATATTAGCAGCTGACACTATGCTCATATGTATAGCACAAGATGCTGTTCAATGGTTTAGTGGTGAATTACCAGTATCTGCTGCTTAATAACTAACACTTATTAAACAATGATATTAAAGGGGAGTTTAACGCTCCCCTTTTTTATTACCTATAAAACTATAAAAAAACTATGAAATAATAAGGTAATAACTTCTATCGATTTTTTCAAATGCTTATATTTATATATGAGAATTAAAATACTAACAGGAGAACTGTAATGCCAGATTTAATAGATCCTTCAGAAATAATGTTCACTCCTTTTGAACCAAAGGTTAAGAATAGGTTCATTATGTATATTGAAGGGATACCTGCATATTTAATAAAAACTGCTGCAAGACCATCTATAACATTTGAAGAAATAGAATTAAATCATATCAATGTAAAAAGATATGTAAAAGGAAAGGGAAGTTGGGATACTTTAGAAGTTACTCTTTATGATCCAATTGTTCCATCTGGCGCACAAGCCGTTATGGAATGGGTAAGATTACATAAAGAATCTGTTACCGGTAGGGATGGGTATTCAGACTTCTATAAGAAAGACATTACTTTCAATGTATTAGGTCCTGTAGGTGATAAGGTTGAGGAATGGACACTAAAAGGTGCTATGATACAATCTGCTAATTTCGGTGATATGGCTTGGGATTCAAATGAACCTAATGACATAACACTAACACTAAGATACGATTACGCTATCTTACAATTCTAAGAGGTTCGGAATGCAATTTATAAAAGAAATGTTATCAAGCGATGCCAAGATATCTTCAAAAAGATTTGTTGGCTTCGCTTCTTTTTTTATGCTAATATGTTGTTGGGGTGCAGATACATTCACAGCATTTGAGGTTAAGGATAAGATATTAGAATGCTTTATGTATATAACCGTTGTCGGTTTAGGAGTTACAGCTGCTGAAAAGTTTGGTAAAAAATAGTTATAGTTAAGATAAATCAATAGGAGTAAAATATGGCAGAAGTCAAATTCCCTACGGAAGTAGTGGATTTGCCGTCACAAGGATTACTATATCCAACAGATAGTCCTTTATCTAGTGGTAAAATAGAAATAAAATATATGACGGCAAGAGAAGAGGATATCCTCACATCGGCAAATTTAATTAAAAAAGGTGTGGTGATTGAAAAGTTATTAGAATCTCTAATAGTAGATAAGTCAATTAAGATAGGTGATTTACTAGTCGGAGATAAAAACGCAGTTCTTATAGCTGCTCGTATTCTTGCATATGGTAAGGAATATAATGTAGAGTATGATGGACAACAATTAGTAGTTGATTTAACCACCTTGAAGGATAAGAAATTAGATGAGACTAAGGTATCCAAAGGTGTTAATGAATTTCAGTTTGAGCTGCCTGCAACGAAAAGAAAAGTAACATTTAAATTACTTACATCAACTGATGAAACAGAAATAGAAAAAGAAATAGCAGGATATGAAAAGATAGGAGATGGTGTTGGTTATGGATTAACTACACGCTTAAAGCATCAGATCGTTTCTATAGATGGCGATAGTAAGAAAGCTAGTGTTAACAATTTTGTTGACAATGAATTCTTATCAATGGACTCAAGAGCTTTCAGAACCGAAGTTTCTCGTATAATGCCTGATGTCGATATGACATCCACATACACAGATTCAGATGGAAATGAAAAGGAGTTTACGGTCCCTATGACCGTTACGTTTCTTTGGCCTTCCTCTTAGCTACAAAACAGAAATACACGAACAAATATTTCAAATAAGCTTTAATTCTCAGGGCATGTTTTCATTTTCCGAAGTGTATAACATGCCTATCTACCTACGAAAATTTTATTTTAAAAGGCTCTCTAAGCACTACAAAGAGAGAAATGAGGAGATGGAAAAGGCTAATCGTAAAAATAAAAGCTCTCATCCAAACTTCAAAAAATAAGAAAGTTGATATTTATTATTGAACCAATCCACACAAAAATAATACACGGAGAGTAGTAATGGGCTTAATAGATAAGTTAATTGATAAGGTGTTTGATAGCATTAAAAAGAACAAAACTGATAATGTTATTAAACAGCTAAAGAAAAATAATCCAGCTCTTGCAAAGGCTGCTGATAATCACAAACGGACATATGATGAATTTGTCAAACAAATGGAAAAGGCAGTAAAGGATAGGGCATCTAAGTAGCATGTCAGATTTATCAAAAGAAAAGCAAATTACCGATGAGTTAAACGCTCAGAAAAAACTGAGAGATGATGGTCGCAGAACCGATAAGACTCGTCAGCAGTATAGTGAAAGGATAGTGGAATTAGAAGCTAAACTTTTTAAGCTTCAGAAACAACAATCTGATGAACAAGAAAAAAAGAATAAAGCTGCTCAGGCCGAACAAAAGATAAAAAATAAAAGTCTTGCTATAGACCAAAAATTACTGAAATTAGTAAAGAGCAGCACCGGTAAGATATTAGAAAGTTTTAATTTGATGGGCGGTTTAGAAAAATCTACGAATGAAGCTGCAAATGCTAGTGGTAAGTTAAAAGAAGGTTACAATTTAGTTAGTGCGGCTCAATTAAATGCAATAGAAGAATTAAAAGCTGGAACGTTTGATACAGAGAGTTATGTTCAAAATGTTAAAGATGAATTGCTTGCAATGGGCGATGAGGGCGCTGAAACATTTGCGAAAATGGAAAAAGATTTAGAATCTTTTGCACAAACAGTCAGAGATACTCCTGATATAGGCGAAAAATTAAAAGTGGAAGCCGAAGCTCAAGCAAAAATAGATGCTTTCAAAGATAAAGTAAAAGAAACAGCGGCACTTTTAAGTAGCCCTAAAGCTATGGGTGTAGCTGCTTTAGGATTAGCAGCTAAAATTGCAACAGACTTTGCTAGCTCAATGCTTGACATAAGACAATCATTAGGAACATCAGCAATAGATTCGGCTAGGTTAGCTGGTAATATGGCAGCGGCCGGTGCAGCTGCAAAAGTTGTCGGTGGTAACTCACAAGAAGCTGAGGCTGCTGTAAAAGGCTTGGTTAGAGAATTTGGTTCACTATCCGTAGTATCTCTTGGAGTCTCTACTCAATTAGGTTTAATAACAGGTCAGTTTGGTATAAGTGGAGATAATGCTGCTAAGTTACTAAAGTCTATGGATGCTATAAGCACTGCTTCCATAGAGACAAATTTAAATCTTATATCCTCAGTAGGTGAATTAGCTAGAGCAGAAGGGGTTGCTCCAGCACAGGTATTAAATGATATAGCTTCTGATACCGAACTCTTTGCTAAATTTGGTAAGGATGGTGGAAAAAACATCGGATTAGCAGCTATACAAGCAGCAAAGCTCGGTGTGAATATGGCTACCGTAGCTGGTATTGCTGAGTCTTTATTAGACTTTGAAAGTTCTATCACCAATGAGATGGAAGCTGAAGTTTTATTAGGAAAAAATCTTAATTTAAATAAAGCTAGAGAATTATCACTTGCTGGTGACTTAGAAGGGCTACAAAAAGAAATATTAAAGAATGTAGGTTCGGAAGCAGAGTTCAATGCGATGAATGTGGTTCAAAGGCAAGCTTTAGCTAAAGCGCTTGGAATGAATGTTGCTGACTTAGGTAAGATGGTTGCTGGTGAGAAAACTTCTGCTCAAGTTCAAGAAGAACAAGCAGAAACTCAAAGAAAACAAATGGATATGCAACAGATAATGATGGCTACTATGGTAGGTATGCAAGGAGTTCAGGCTGCTATTGTTGCTCTTGAAGCGATTAAAAATGGTCTTTTAGGTAAAGGTTTGGCTACAAGAGTAGCCGGAATTGGTGCTTCACTTGCAAGCGGTGTTGGCTCTATATTCACAGGACTTGGTATGGTGCCATTCGGATTGGGTATTCCTCTTGCTTTCTTAGCTGCTGCTGGCTTATTCAAATTAGGAAAAGCTGCTATGGGATTTGAAGATGGTGGTATGGTTGGTAGAGATGGTGGTAAAATCGCTGCATCGGATACAATACCTGCTATGTTAACTCCTGGTGAAATTGTATTGAATGCTGGACAGCAGAAGAATGTCGCAGGCTCAATTGGCACAGAACCAAAGCAACTAATCGCATTACAAAAGAAAACAAATGAGTTACTAAATACATTAATTAGAAAAACTGGTGAGCAAGCCTTAGCATCATAGGAGATATAAATTGGCACTCAAAGACATAGCATCTAACTTAGAAAATTTTAAATATGGATTAACATCTCCGGATAAAGTCGATTCTCAGATTAAGGACGGGGTAGATTTCTTTGATGATAATTCAGGTGGTGCTACCGGCTTTACTCCAAGCGTAGATTTAGAGTCTCGTTACAAAAAATTTACAGAAGGAACTGTTGTTTCTAAAGGTGGTAATGCTGATTTTTATGCCGATTTGAATCCTATACCGGCTACCGGAGGACAAAGCTCTAGATTCGTTATGTCTCCTATTGGATTGCTAGCAATTCCAAGAGTTGGAGATGTCTTTGACCAGCCTTTAACATCACTTAATCCTACGCAACATACATCAACAGGACCCACTCAATTTACAGCAAAAACATTTGATGATACTCGTAGACATCCAACTGCTCATGGTAGTGATTTTATGGATACTCCTATTGCTGGGTATATAAGTCAATTTTCTGATGCTGCATTTTCAGCACCACGAACTCATGGCACAGTAGATAATCCAATCAGAGGAGATAAAACATTTAATCAAACAACTTACTATATAGGTAATCAGCCTGCTGGAAATAGCTTTTCTTCGCCATCAACTCCAAATGCACATAAAGTTGCTGTTGATAATCTTAATCCAATTCAAAATTTGGTTTCAAATATAGATGATATGGTTTATGGTGGATATAATTTACCGGGTTCAGTTAGCACTGCTGGTCAATCAACAATAAGTATAGCTCATAATAAACGAAGAGGTGTTTATAATGAGATAGTAAATACATCATTTGTAAATCAATCAATTCCATCAAGACAAGATCCAGCTTCAGAATTTACACCAACATACGATAGGTATTTTAGTGAAATGAATGGACAATCCATTCACATTTCTGATGCCGGTCAGTTAAAAGCTGGATTTCGATATGGCGCTTTTCAAACAGCGAATGAAAAATTTGTAAATTTTAATCCAGGCAATACTCTTACTGATGTAAAATCAGCAGTAGGTGGCGATGTTACTCAATTTGCTACGCTAACACCTATAGCAGACAGAACCTCTCAATTTTCTACTAACGAAACGCCATTTGGAGACAGCAGTTATATTACTCCAACTGGATTTGAAAATCAGCAACAAACTTTATTTTTAAAGAAAGAAGAATGGAGCAAAACCAATCAGATAGATAATTGGAGAGGAACTTCAGCCACTCTTATCGATACATTTTCCAATGGTCAATCCTACGGTGGTATAGAATGGAAAGATGGCTCTCCAACCATCGCTGGATTAATAACACAGAAGAAAAATTATAAAGATAACTCCGTAAAGATTGGAGATAACGATATATTCGATTTTTCTACAGAGGGTAGTAATACATTTTCTAACGTTCCAAGCGGAATTGATGAGAATGGAAAGCAAGGAACTAAAGACTACAGAGGAGTTGCTAATTCAGGTCCTTTTTCCGGAAATAACAATCATCCATTAATATTAAGAGATATTGGTAATAAATGGGGGCTTGATAACCCGCCAGGATTTCTTGATACCTTAGATCAAGTCGCTGGTGGTTTTGTAAGAGGAGCTCCAGGCCTTACAGGATTGATAGATAGAAGTTTGACGGACAAAGTTAGATTAGGTAAGCTAATTTTCACAACTAATATTGGATTACAATTTATAACTAAACAATTTGCTTTACAAGCACTTAATCCTACATTAGAAAGTAAAATTTGGAATCCCGCTTCTGCTCTTTCAATAACAGGAGTTGGAGATTTGATAAGTGGTTTAATCGATGGAGCACGTGGTGGTAAGTTTCCTACTCCCGATGCTATATTAGGAGCAGCTGCATCAGCAGCAATATCAGCTGCTATTCCAATAGGACATCCCGAAAGACACATAGGCGGCGGTAGATATGAAGATGTTATAAACACTACCACTAAGGATATAAATGGAAAGGTTATGGGTCGTATTAGATTATCAGCCTCACCATTTGGAGTAGATGTGGAATCCCCTAAATTGCCAAAATCTAATACAGGATTTAAATTTGTTGATAAGTTCGTTAATAAAAAAGTAGATGAG
>Ga0208134_1000956_pt1 | contig 17793 bp, 19 predicted proteins | sample VirMetDEL_Mar_31_FD_184515 | JGI IMG/M metagenome (GOLD analysis project Ga0208134, IMG submission 184515) | Aqueous microbial communities from the Delaware River and Bay under freshwater to marine salinity gradient to study organic matter... | ecosystem: Environmental > Aquatic > Marine >... | reverse complement strand
ACCTTTTCCAAAGCGATACGACTGTCGTCATCAAGGATAGTAAAGAAGGGTGGGCGAAAGGACTCAGGCAAGTTTTGGCACTCCTATGGGCAGGTGAAATCCCTAAGTGGGATGTATCTAAAGTCCGCCCTGCCGGTGCTAGACTAAAGACATTCGGTGGCAGAGCATCTGGTCCTGCTCCGTTGATTGACCTGTTTAATTTTGCTGTCACTACTTTCAAACAAGCACAAGGACGTAAGTTGTCTAGTATAGAATGTCACGATCTGATGTGCAAGATCGGTGAGGTAGTTGTAGTAGGTGGCGTAAGACGTAGTGCTATGATTAGCTTATCTAATTTGTCTGATGATCGTATGCGTCATGCTAAGTCAGGCAACTGGTGGGAGAATGCAGGGCATAGAGCCTTGGCTAATAACTCTGTGGCTTACACTGATAAGCCTGATAGTATGTCATTCATGCGTGAGTGGACAGCCCTTATGGAGAGTGGGAGTGGTGAACGTGGAGTCTTCAACAGAGAAGCATCAATTAAACAAGCTGCAAAGAATGGCCGTAGAGAGTCTTGCTATGAGTTCGGAACAAACCCCTGTTCGGAAATCATTCTTAGGCCAAATCAGTTCTGTAATCTTACGGAAGTTGTTGTCCGTGCTAACGATAGTTTGGAAGACCTTACAAGAAAAGTCGGTATTGCAACTATACTTGGAACAATACAATCCACCTACACACACTTCCCATACCTGCGAAAAGTGTGGAACACAAATACATCAGCAGAACGTTTGCTTGGTGTGTCACTCACAGGGATAATGGATAACCCATTGCTAACCCTATCTAATCAGGGCTTGGCTAGTACATTGGAGCATCTTAAAAATGTGGCTATTTCTACTAACGCTGAGTGGGCTGACCGTCTTGGTATCCCTCATAGCACTGCTATTACTTGTGTCAAGCCCAGTGGAACAGTTTCCCAACTGGTTGACTCATCTTCTGGCATTCATGCTCGTCACAGTCCCTATTATATCCGTACTGTGCGTGGAGATAATAAAGATCCATTGACTCAGTTTATGGTTGATCAGGGTATACCCAATGAGCCTGACGTTATGAAGCCTGATGCTACTACAGTATTTAGTTTCCCTATGCAGTCTCCTATGGGTGCAGTTCATACTGCTGACATGACAGCCTTAGAACAACTAGAGATGTGGTTGATGTATCAACGTCATTGGTGTGAGCATAAGCCTAGTGTTACTATCAATGTCAAGCCTGATGAATGGTTTGAGGTGGGGGCATTTGTGTACAAACACTTTGATGAGATGAGTGGTGTGTCGTTCTTACCTTTCAATGAACACACATATCAACAGGCACCATATCAAGAATGTACAAAAGAAGATTTCTACAATATGGTAGATGCATCACCTGCTAAGATTGATTGGACTAAGCTATCATCATATGAACAAGAAGATAATACATCAGGGATGCAGACGATGGCATGTACTGGGGATGTGTGTGAAATGGTAGACATTACTTAAAGTAACCACCTGAGTATGTGGCTAAACTACTCCAAACAAGGAGAACTAAAATGATTTGGGTTTATGTAGTAGTTATGGCAATGGGTTCAGCCCCTGCAAAAGAAGATAAGTTTATAGTACATGCAACTAATCTTGCTTTTTTAACCGAAGAGTCTTGCCAAGAGTGGCGAGAGTATGATATGCTACGCCTGTACAATACAAGACCAAATGAAAATGCCAAGGCTGTAAGCCAGTGTTTTTCTCTACCTCTATTTAAACAAGGAACTAAATCTTAATGGCTGTAAGAAAACGTTTTAACAGAGCATTGTATGAAGCATATGATGCTGCTGCTAAGGACAAACTTGTAACTTTACTTGAACAAAAAGGACACACCATTGTAAACACAGAAGAAAACTACTATGTAGATGTAGTGTCACAGAAAGATGACTACACTTACTTCAATGAGGCAGAGGTAAAGGTAGCATGGGATGGTGACTGGCCTACACATTGGGCAGAGATTAGGATTCCAGAAAGAAAGCAAAGATTACTAGACAAGTATGATGGTGCTAATGGTGTACTAAATTTCTACATCTTCCGTAAAGATATGAAGCAATGCTGGCGCATCAAGGATACTTGTTTGACTAAAGAGAGTCTCAAAGAAGCTAAGGGTAGATACATACAGAAAGGTGAGCAGTTCTTTCACATCCCCTATACTAACGCAGAACTAATTGTACTAGAGAAGGAGAACAACGATGGCTAAATGGAAAGAGTTGGCTGTGGATATGGTAGAACATCCACCCCATTACAACGCAGCAGGTATTGAATGTATTGATGCTATGCAAGCTATGGCTGAGAATGCACCTGTTAGCGCACATGAAGCATACTGCTGGCAAAACTCTTTCAAGTATCTTTGGCGATGGCCTTACAAGAATGGCTTGGAAGACTTGAAGAAAGCACGTTGGTACTTAGATAGACTTATCAGTGAGGTAGAAAAAGAATGAAGCCATATGATCAGGGCAGAGAAGCTTTTATTAAAGGCAAGTTAGGTAATCCCTACAAGATAGGTACACGACCTAACAAAGATTGGGAGTTCGGTTTTAACACCGAGTATTTCAAGAACCTACAAAAAGTAAAACAGTATGAGCAATCTAGAACAGGAAGCTAAAAAATACACACGCAAGAAGCGTAACCCAGACATGATAAAACCCCTCACTGCCCGAAGGTATCTAGCAGGACAAGCTCTTGCTGGAATGCTTTCGAATAGTAGAGGGGCTTTAAATATGTCTGAGGTAAGGCGTTCAGCATATGAGTGGGCAGACTTTATGTTAGAGGATGAGTGTGATTAGTCTAGGCCAAGATCACCATAGAATATCTTGTCGTAGTTGTCAGACAAAGCTTTAATTTTTTGTAGTGTAATTAAACCATCTTCCTGCTCAAGAAGGTCTTCAATATTACCTTCTACACCCAGATAGTCCATGACTCTTTGGGTTTCTTTCTTGTTTCTACTAGAAAGAACACGTACCATTTCTAAACTTTTAGGTACTGCACCTGTTTTAAATACAGCGAGCACCTGTTTTCTAGCATCACCTACAATTTTTGATATCACTTCTTCTTTATCTGCTAAAGACATCCTAAAATAAGTTGGGTTCTTTCTTAAATATCTAACAGCAGCTCCGTTTAAATAAGGCTCAATCATAGCATTCATCTTGTTTCTTATTACTGGTGGCCCATCAAATGGTATTGCTTTCCAAGAATTTCTACCTGCAGAATTTAAGATAATCTCTATTGGTGTAGGTTCAGGCGATCTTCTTTCTGCTAATATTTGTTTACCTATATCAACAGGTGTATTGTATCCACGGGTAGCAGTAGCCTTACGTGGTAAACCATCAACAGTATCAAACAAATTATTTACATACTTTAATGCACTGTTATATGTTTGACCGCCCTGTTTTAGATCAGGTGCCATGTTAGAGTCAGTTAGTAGTCCGTACACTTGGTTAGGCATATCAAGTGGACGTGTTGCGCCTTGTAAAACTTTTGCTAGAGGTGGCCCAAAAAAATCTCCTAGTGCTTCAGGTATACTTTGAGAGTCAATAACCTCTTGGCCCCACGCTTTTAAAGTCCGTGTAAAGCCATCTACATCCCGTACAGATTGACCACCGACCTGATCAGTCAAAGCCTCAATTAAATCTCCCGGTACTTCTGAATATTTAAAGTCTCTAATATCATCACTATCTCCAAGACCATGAGCAAAGATTTGTTGCATTACTCTTATAGTAGAGATAGGCCATTCAAAAGTACGGTCATCAATAGAGCCATCTTCATTTCTATCCTGATTCCACGCAAGTCCTTCTGCAATTTTCTCTCTGGCTTCTGGTACACCTATAGCAATAGCAGACCAACCTACAGCCATCTTTCCAAAAGCTTCAGCACCTTCTTGGGTTGCAAAGTCTAGTTGTTTACCTGTAATTTTGTAGGTAAAAAATCTTGCTGCATTTATACCTGTAAGATCAGCCATTGTAGCTATGGTAGTGTTAAGAAAACTACCAAAAGGAACTACATAACCTACTATTGCTTTTGTGTTTGTATACTTTTCAATATCTGCTGCTATAGTTCTAAACGCATTGTTAGCAGGTAGTGTTGACCAATTAACAGAAGCTGTTTCCCTTAGTGTTCTAAAGGTAGCCTTTTCAAGAACTTCTTTTTTAAACTTATCTGATGCCATCTCTAATGCAGCTTCAGTAGGGTCGGCAAAGAAATCTTGTGGTGTCTTACCATAAGCCCTCATGATAGCTTGGTTTACGTTAGCACCAAATGCCCAAGTCTTAGTTATCTCATCCTGTAGCCTTACCATAGTAAGTGTTTGTGCGCCTTTAGTTGTAGCGTCTAGAGTTTTAACTGTCTTGTATGCTAAACCTGTAGGGTCCAATGTTGCTTTAGGGTTTATTATTTTTCCTTGAGAATCTACTCTACCTTTAGCATCCAGATTAAAAAGTTTTAAGTTATCATTAGCACCACCATCACCCGCTATATCACGAAAGATTTTCTCCATTTCTTTAGGGTTAAACTCTAGTATTGTTTTAGCATACTCCATAGAAAGTTCTGGTGAAACTGCATCAAATCCCCTACGTACAGCACCAAGTATAGAGCCATAGCCCCTGTTGTAAGCCTGTTGAGCTTTGTCAAGATCACCCTTAGCATACTTATAAAAAACACCCTGACTAAAGTTGGCAGCAGAAGTAAAAATATCCGCATAGGTGTTTAAAGTAACTAAAGAAACAAAACCTTTTATGTTAGCCCCTGTTGTAGCTAAGTGTGAAGTGAGTAGTCGTTTATAAACAGACAAACCAAACTGTTGGTACTTAGGTTTATCAGCTTCTTTAACTCTTCTACCTGCAAGTTCCTCAACCAATTCTTTTGCGTCTAACCCTAAATTATCTAAACGAGATATCTCAGAGGGTGTCCACAAGAGTTTACCACCAGCACTTGTTTTATTTATAAAGTGTTCTGATACAGACTGAGGTGTATAACCTATCCCAAGGCTTTTACCGGTAGACTTTTCAAAGTTTAGCACCATGTTTTTAACAGTGTCTTCTGGTAGCATAGTTATAGCTTGACCATACACACCTGTTATTTTGTTTTCTTCTAGCATGGATTTATGTACTACAAACCCTGCATCTTTTAAGGCCTCGTAGTAACCCTTCTTACCTTGATCAATATCACCAAACCAAAAACGTTTATAAAAAGCATCAACAAGATTAATGTCGGAAGTTTCTTCTGATCTAAACTCTATGCCTAACTCAGATTCATCCTTAACATCTTTCCAATTTAAAAATTGTTTAGGGTCTCCCTTAATGAGGCCAAAGTTGTCGTCGGTGTAGTCTATTAGTATATCTTCATTCTTTAAAGTTCTTGCACGTGAGGCTTGTGTAGCAGCTTCAGCACCTAAGTCTAAGGCAACTTTATCTATCTCTTTATATCCAATAAATGTATCTTTTAAAGCGTCAGATTTACGCAATTCTTTTACACCTAAAGCACCGAAATACAAAGCTGGTATTACCATAGCACCAGCAGCAGCTAAGGCAGTCTGTGCCTTGCTGTAGTCTTCTTGTACATTAGTGTCTATTAGCTGCATTTGATAGCCAACATCAACACCCATGTTGATAGCAGCATCAGCTATAGTTACAGGTGCAGCCTTAGCTACTGTAGTAGCTACAGCTTTTCTTGCAGCAGTCTTAGTCATACCACTTCTAAGATAGTTCTGAAACTGTGCCATCATTGCATTACGTAGCATCAAGCCATTTGTTTTAGTTGCACCCCAACTAAGTATCTTACCTATACCAAATGCACCAAGAGTCATAGGATCATGGATTGCATTTTTAGTGTAATCCCATGTGGCATCAGCCATTTCAGACAGGGTTCCATTACCAGTAAAAGCATTACCCATACTTTCAAAAAGCATATAACCTGCACCAAGTTTTCTTTGAGTATCTTTACTTGCAGACAAACCAAAAACAACTTCATTAGCTGTAGTTACACTTTGACCACCAGCAAAAGATCGTTGATATTCTTGCCAAGTTTCAAAGGCTTCCTCTGCATCCATAGTAGAGTAGTCTTTAGCACCTCCCGGTGTTTTACCACCAGCAAGCCAAGTAGCACCTCTATAGATATCACGACCAATACCTGTTTGATTACGAGCAGCAAGACTTGTACGAAGAACTTTCATTAGCCTTGGGTCAGCAATGATTTGTTCTTTTGTCAATTCTGCTGCACTGAGATTTCCTTCAACAGCACCATACTCTTTTAGTACTTCGTTGAAGTCCATGAAGTCGCCAGCATCTGTTTCAACAACCCTAGTAGAATCTTCTATCCCACCAATAGTATTTTCGTACTCACTTGACTGCAGTATCAAAGGATCTTCATATTCAATATCATCTTGTATTTCAGGTGTGGTTGTAGGCTGTAAAACAAGGGGTTCTTCATACTCATAGACTAAATTACCCAAGTTATTTTCCCCCTGTTATACGAAAGACCCGCCCTGTGGAAAGATTAAGAACTTCCATCCCTATTTTTAATATGCCACTTTTAGCAAGTGCTATTGCAACATTCTTGTTAGGAACTTCTATTCTAGTCTGTCTTGCCTCTTTAAAAACAGGGTTAAATAGTGCATCTTCAAATCTTTCATCGGAAGCTATGACCTCTTGTATAAATTGATTTCCATATAGATTGATAACAGAAGAAGGATCTTTATCTCTATTGTCCTCCAAAGCCCCACTAACTATGCGTAGTCGTGACTCTATCCATTTTTTCTCAGCTTCGACTTGTTCAGATAAAACCCCTTCTTCAGCAATACTTACAATCTTATTCAATCTTTTAGCCAGTCTATTTTGCTCTGTTCTAGCTGCGCCTACAGCAAAGTCTACCCCACGTTTTTCTATTTCAATAAGCTCTGATTGAGTTACTTTTCCTTTTACATACAAAGTGTCTGGTGCAAATGCAACATCAGGGTATTGATTTGTTTGAGGGGTAATCATAAGTCTTTCTACATCAGTAAGTTTAACATCAAACAACTCTTCGTATTTAGTTATATCAAAGGTAGGGCTATTGCGTTGGGTAACAATAAGAGATTCTAATGCATCGTTATATAAATCTACAGGCAGTTTAGAATTTTTACCATAAGTTTCTTGATATTTAACCTGAGTTTTTTGAAGTTTATCTGCAATCATTCTTAAATTTCTAGGTCCATATCCTGCTGACTGGGCTATTAAATCTTCTTGGATACCAAACTGCTCTAGTATATTAATGTAGTGCTGTGAACTTTTTACAGGCATCTTGCCACCACTTTTAGAAGCTACTTGATATCCACTCCCTGTAAAATGTTTAGCTGCATACTTAGCAAGCATATCTACCTTTTTAAGGCGCATGTTCTCAGAGTTTAAAGCATCAAGTTTAGCTTGAGCTTCTTCTTCTTTATCTCTTTGCTCATTTGCTTTATAAGCATTGAGTAGACCTTGAGCCATACCCATATTACATAACTCCTTCTGGTCTTGCCATTAAACCTTTAGGTTTTTCTTCTGGCATTTCAACAGGTAAATCCTGTGCAGAATCTTCTGGTAAATCTTGCTCAGGAGCTTCAGGTAAAGAAGCTTCAAGGTCTTCAAGATCAGGCTCTTTATTCTTTTTTATATCTTCAAGAATCTTACGTGCTTTGTTTTCACGAATGGCGTACATAGATAACTCAGAGGTATCTTTTTCTTCAGTACCTTCAATGTAATCAATACCTGTTGCCTCAGCCAAGCCTACAATATACTCATGAATAACAGGCCCAATGATCAGGCTTACATCTATACTATGCTCACCTTTAGCTACAGCACTACGTAGAATACCTTCTGTTATTGTTATAACTTCTACATCTAATTGAAGGACATCTAGTATAGCCTCTATTTTTTTAGGCTTATTAAGTTCTTCTAAGTGAAATGCCAATGCTTCTTCTGGGAGATTCATCCTTGGTGGATTTTCCCAAGCATAGTTTTTAGGTTCACCTACTAAAGATTGACCGGGTATTGGTGCATTAAACATTATTTATTCCTCATATAGTGTGTTGCCCGATAACCGCATAAAGTTAAAGGCATCATCTCTTTCATTTTTCTTGAGCATCCCCGCCCCATTAACTATCCGAGTAACTTTATCTGTGTTGGAGAAGTCCTGTACTGCAGGTCTTACATTGGTTTCCCAGAACCAGAAAGAAGTCTCTGCTGCAGTTTCTCTATCTAAAACTAGATCAGGATCATCAGCTAAACCTTTGTATCCAAGAGCTTTACCAGCAGCTTTATAGTTGTAGTCATGGGTTAGTTGTAAAAAACCTCTGCCTTTGTATCTTTTACCACCACCATATTTATCTTTACCACCGCCATATTCTTCAAGAGTCCTAAAATAATCTGTTTCTATTGCAACCTGTGCCATAAACTGTGCAAGCTCTGCACCTTCATAGCCACGATCTTTAGCTTTTTCAAAGATATAGCTTTGTAGTTCATTTTGTTTTTTACTAAACTTTGGTACAACTTTATCAAAAGTTACAAACTTTTCTCCACCCCTTCTTTGAGCTTTAATTTGACCAAGCTCATCTCCGGTTTGAGAGTAAAAATCCTCATCAGACATAGCTTCTATGTTTTGTTTTAACATCTCATTGTCTTTTCGTACCTGAAAGTAAGCCCTCTGTATATTAGACAGAGTGGTTTCATTAGTTTCTTTACCACCCCTACGACTAACGAGGGACTCTTCTTCAGGATCAGTCATACCTGAAAAAGGTAGAGGCCTAGGGCTAAACCGTCTCTCCTTTTTAAGTCTCAATGACCCACGATCACCCGATGTTAAGGGTTTAGTATCTTCATTGGAGACATATTCGTAGCCCTCATCAACAAAAATTTGATACTCTTCTTTTTTCTTTTGTACTGGTTTACTTAGATAACCCATTTGTTTTCCCTTAAAAAATTATTCTTCCAAAAAGTTCCCACCAAGCTGTGTCTTCCCTCTCATCACGGGCTTCTTGTCTGGCTTTTGTATAAGCATCAATTTGTTTTTCACCAAGCAAGATACTTACCATTCGTTCTTTCTCTGCCTCAGAACCTTTAAAAGCATAATCCATCAGATCACGTTCACGTTGCCAGATATTATCCAGAGTACTTTTAGTAAACGTGTTGACAGTTGCGGCAGCTACCATGTTAGCTTCATTCTGTGCAGAAGTATCAAGTGTCTGTGCATTTTGTCTCCATTGTGCGTTAGCTTGCGCTATTACTAAACCGTTTGAAGTTTCAAACTGAACACGTTGTTCTTCTAAACTAGCATTAAATTTTTCTAAAGCATTAGCTTCTTGTGAGTTCTGCATTGCTATAGCATTAGTCTGAGAAACATTAAATTGCTCGATCTGTGATTTTAAATTAGACATAAACTGTTTAGTCTGATTTTCACTGGAAGCATTAAATTGACGTGCAGCATTTTCAGCAGCTTGATCTGTAAGTAAAGACTGTATAATAGACTGAGATTTAAACAGAGAGGTTTGTTGAGCATTGTTTAGGTTTGCTAAGTCCATATCTAAGAAAGCCTTAGCATTTTGTACAGCAGCTTGTTGTTGATTGGACAGATTTTGAGTTTCAAGTTGTGATATAGCTGCAGCATTTGCAAGCACTAATGCTTGTTTATTACCTAAGTTAGCCATATTAATACTGTTAGCATTTTTACTATTTTCTAATGCAACCTGTTGCTCTGCAGTAAAGTTCATGTTTGCTACATCAGAAATCTTAGAGGCATTAACTACCCTAGCTTGGAAGGCTTGATCAAACTCCTGACCCATAAAGGTTGCACGTTGTTGAGCTGCAAGCATAGCACGTTGCTGTTTGTTTGACAAGTTCTGCATTTCAAAACCTGCAATAGTCTGGGCGTCAGCCATAGCAATAGGTAGTGCAGACTCCATAGCAGCCTGTATAATAGCTTGACCAGCCATAGAGGATGAGCCTAGCCCACGTGCAGTCATAGCTGCTGTAGCTGCTCTCATGGCTCCTGCTGCCCATACAGGTGTGTCACCACCTTCAAAGTCAGTCATTAACTCAGCAAGTTGTCCTTTTACTGTGGCTTTCTCAGAAGGGGTAGCAGTGGCAGCTTGTACTTGCTCAGTAAATGCAGCAGCTTTTTCAGCATCGGCTGCACCTGAAATAATTTCTCCTGCTTGAATCTCCCGTTGTACAGGATTATCCATTACTACAGATTCACCTTTAGCAGCGGTGAGATCTTTTACTGCGGTAGTCTCAGGGTCTTTAGTGGCTGCAGTTACTTCAGACTCTGCACTTACAGTACCTTGTGCTGCTTCAGCTTTTGCAACCTCAGCTTTAACCTTGTCTGTTGCCGTGTCTGCAGCTACAGTGGTTGCACTAATATCTTTAACATCTCCTGTAGTTGTACCTGTAGTTGTTGTTTGTGTAGCCATAGCTACCGGGTCTACAACTTTACCAGCATCAGACGCCACAGTTGTACCTTCAGCATCAGCATCTATTTTAGCTACTTCAGCAGTTTGAACTAGCTTTGAAGGGTCAGTAGTAGCATCAACAACCATTTGTTGTTGACCTTGAGTAACATCAGCAGAAACATCTTGCAGTTTAGTTTGGTAGTCTTGAAGTTTTGCATCGTAGGAAGCTTTAGCTTTTACATAAGCATCGTATGCTGTTTTCTTTTTAGTATGTTCAGCATTTGCAACCTTCCAGTCTTCATGAGGTTTATTCATAGACTCTAATACGGGTTTTAATGCTGCAGCTACTTCTTGTTTAGTTGCATAGTAACCCCCACTAGCTTGTTGCGCACCTGTAACGTTATTTTTAATAACAGCTTGATAACGCCCTGAGCCTTCTGCTCCGTTATTCCAAATATGTTGCCAAACACCGGGGTCTGATTCTGAAAAATCACCGGGGTCTTCTACAACTGCAGGAGGAGCACCGGGAGATTTAGGTACTACTGTACCACCTTCAGCCATTGTCACAGTGTGATCTTTACCTGCACTAACTTTAGTTAATACTTTACTCAAGACTTGACTAGCACCTTTATCAGTCTTAAAAAACTGTTGTAAGTCCCCACCCTTAAAACCAAATTTAGCAGCAACAGCCCTAGCAGCTCTACCAGAATCTATATTTTTAGCTTCCATTGCACGGGAGTTAGCTGTATCAATATTTTTATTAACTGCTGGGTTAATCATTATTCAAATCCGTCCTTTAATCCGTCAAGTATATCTTGAACACTTACTTTCTTCTTAGCATTAGGTGTGTATCTACACATATACGTCTTAGGGCATTCACTAAACTTAAACATAGGGTAGTGGTATCCTATTGTACCATTAGGTCCACGGTAAATGCAAACCATTTCTCCCTGTATCTTAACTCTTTTTGCTAAGTGACACTGTACAAACTCAGGATTACTTAGCAGCCCTGCTAACACAAGTGGTAACACAACAAGATTAATCATTAACTAATTCCTAGTGATATCAGATATATGCCCCCACCTAATACACCAATGATTAAAAACGATAGAGTACATATAGCTAAGTTATTTTGTATCTGTCTTTTAGCTTCCATAGCTTTATACACAGTCTCTTCTCGTTCTTTACGTATCTTCCTACGCATACCTAACATTTCATCGTATGTGCCAAGACCAAACCTGTAGTCTAACATAAACTTTATTTCTTTTTCTTTCTCAAGCAATGTCTTCTTACGAACAATAATGTCCATTGCTTCTTGTTCTATATTCTCAGTACCGTGTGTCTGCTTGTCTAACCATGTAGGGTTCTTACGTTGGGACTCAGCCCTAGTAATATCAGCTACTGCACCGTACCACTTACCTAGTTGCTGTGATACATCTTGTATCTCTCTGCCAGCCCCTACAAGCATCTTGACCCCTTTGAATGCTGCATTAGCTGCAGCAAAAGCTGTGATGGGGTCAATCATTTAGTTAGTTCTGTGCGTGGCTAGTTGTAACCACATTTAAGGCGTCCTTGATTGCTTCTACATTTGCATCAATACGTGCAATCATTACATCGTTTTCATGTACTTCATCAGCTAGTCTAGCACTGTCCATACGTACTTCAGATATGGTAGCTTTGTTATACTTAATGTCAGACACCATGCCTGATACTGCCCAGACAATAGCAGCACCTTGGGCTAGTAATGCACCTACAATTGTTACTACTGTCCAGTTAATATCCATCAGTCAGCCTGTGCGTCCATCATTTGCTGATATGCAGTCTTAATTGCGTCTGTCCACACTGCATTGGCAATGGCTTGGACCTCAGTGGACTCACCAGAGATGTCTGTGTCTACCCATGTGTCATCTGTTTTAGCGCATGGTGCAACGACATGGCGTGAGAATGATCGGCTGATCTCTACATCGTCACGCTTGATGACCGTGGCTGTCCTGACCTGTATCATTTTGTATTCTGATACGATTTCAATTTTGTCTTGTACTGTTTCTTCTGTTAAGGCCAATGTTTTTCTCCTTTGATGGTTGGACTGACTACCCTGTGATCCAACAGGGGTGGTTATGCGGATGTAATGTATTGAAAACTTACCCTCAAATCACTACTGTTCCCTGTACTTAACTGATCTGCTCCACCACTAATTCGTATGTAACTATCATTGCTTTCTAAAAAGTAGGGTAAAATCAATGCTCCTGACGGAAAATTATCGCTTGTTGTAAGGGCTTCTGTAATCATCACAAATCCAGCTGCCCAATCAGACCGCTCCGTACCCCCGCCCGTAACAAATGGTAGAGTTACATCCAAATCACCGCTTACGCCGCTAATCGTTAAATTGTGTAAATTCCCTTGAATATGCACAAACCTTCCTACTTTAGTATAAGAAAGAGTATCAAAGCTACTTAAAGCTGACACGGTACCGCCACCAGTAGAGCTTAAAGTTGGCTGATAATCGCCCTCCTCATAGTCATCCAGCTTATTAGCCGACCCAGTGCCGCCAAGGTAGACACCGCCAGAGAGGTAGAGGTCTTTGAAGCGGTATGTAGACCCGCCTAAACTCATTGTGGCATCCGCTCTAGAGCCGTTATTCATTGGCTCTACTTGAGGTCCGTCATTTAGAAAAAGGCCAGCACCAGTATCGTTTGTAAAGTATAATCTAGTGCTGCTATTAACCCCAATACTCCCCACCGTGGAGCCGTCTTTCCAGAACTGAACAATGTCCCCATCTGACGTGTTCCTGCGAATGTATACTGGAACACCATCATTTCTAGTAATATTTGTTTCACCGCTACTTTTTAATGCAATACCATTATTTGCAAAAGTAGTAACACTTTTACCCACCAGCAAATCACCGCCACTCGTAAGCGTCATCTTAGCATCAGCAGCCGCACTAGCACCTGTCTTAAACACAAGCTCAGTAGCATTATTATCAGCAGCAAATGTACCTTCAGCAACAGCTTCAATTGCTGCACCTACAAGTATAGCATCAGTGCCACTAGCTTCGTCAGGTGCCTTGAACTCAATCTTACCTAGTACACTGCCATCAGTAACAGTGGTGTCTGATGTCTCTAGTTTAAGTACACCGCCTGTGGCTTGTTCAAAAGTACCAGCAGCTAAATCTCTTGCTCTAGTCATGTGTGATTATCCTTCCAATGCCGTCAGGCGGGTCTCAATAGATGCAAACCGCTGCTCGTTATATGCTGCTACGAATGACAACAACTCAGGGTATCTAATGCCCATACGTGTCTTGCTAGTTGCACCCTCTGGGGCTTCATCTTCTGTGTCATATGTATCTGTGCGAGTGTAAGCATCAACGGCTTCTACGGCTTCTGTTATTACTCTCTGCTCTGTGCGTTCTTCTTGAGCCTCAACTAAAACATTACCTTCTTCGTCTAACTCTTCTTCAACTGCTGCAATAACAACATCTTCAGTGACTTCAGCTACAGCTTCTACTGCTGGTACTTCTACATCGTGTTCCCACCAAGTGCTTGAGATAAACAGTGAGTAGTCACCAGCGTCTAGGCTTTCAGCAGTGAATGCAGACTGTACGTCTTGAGCTATAATACCTGTATGAGTACGGGCATCGTTACCCTTGGCTGCAACTTTGTCCTTCCATCTGAATGTTTTAAACAATGCTGAGATACGTTTAGCTACTAGCATTTCGGCTGAAGTTAGTGCAGCTATGTCTTGCTTTTCGTTGCGGTCAGATGTTTGGATTGTGCCGTTGGTGGCGTAGATGTCATCAAAGCGATTATCTGATTTACCTAAGTCAATAGCATTATCTCTACCTGCCTCACCAACAGTATTATATGGGAAAATAGAGTCTGATGAAGGTTGCCATCTTAAGCCTGTATCACCTGCCCCAATACCTAGATCACTTCCCCCGTGTGAAGTTATACTCCCCACCGTGGTGCCGTCTTTTTGAAGGGTGACAATAGTTCCATCAGAAGTTAAACGATTAAAAGCCGCAGTAGAGCCACCGTCTTTAGTAACCCTAAGATTGCCGTCCGATTTAAGTTCTAATCCTGCTGTCACCCCACTATCAGATGAAGTCTTACCCACAAGCACGTTGCCCGATGAGTCGATGCGCATGGCTTCAGAGTTGTCATTTCTGATTGTAAGAAAATCCCCTGCAGCCGAAGCTACCTCCCACTTTGACGCAGATGTATTGTTTAAGGCTAGTGTCGCAAGGTTGCTATGTGCAATTTCTACAACAGTTGATGATGCGCTTATAGCAGAACTAGGCGAACTCGTCCCAATGCCCAAGCTCTCAGCACTCGCATCCCAGAATAACTTTGCCGTGGTGCCTGTGTCCTCGTAGAAGCTGATATCGCCTCCTGATGAAATGCGAAGCCGCTCATCTGTAGTTGAGCCAGAGCCAGTGTGGAATGTTAACCCTACGGCCCCGCCAGAGCCATCGTCTCTTGAGTTGATTGATGCCCTGACTGTAGGTGTCGCCCCTGAGTAAAAACCAAGGTTATGTCCGTAATACCCATCTGTGTTTGCCGCAGGGATTGCTAGGTCGTAATCACTAGGGGTATTGCTAGGAGCAGCCCCCTCGCTGATAGTCTCCACAGTCAGCCCATCAGCCGTAATTCCGCCTGTTACGTCAAGGCCTCCAGTGAACGTCTGAGCATTAACCTCAAATGCAGTATAGCTAATAATATCACACACATCCCCAGTACTAGCACCACTTGCAAGCACCACGTCACTACCATTGGTAGCAGTAAAATCAGCAGGACTTAGGTGTGAACCATTGAGATAGACATCTAGAAAACCTACTGTATAGCCAGCAGTGTTAAACGTAGTCTGACCTGAAGTAGCTGTGAAGCTCTCCCTGTGTTGTGTAGCCTGTGGTACAGGTATAGCGCCTAGATATCCAGCCATTGTTTATTTATCCTTACGAGTTTGCCGCAATAGCAGCATTAGCAGCAGTCATACTTTCTGTAGTCCAGTAGTCTTTTGCCACCATGAGTTGCAGATGCTCTACATTGCGAGACACTGTGTCTGCCCAATCTGCATCGGACGTATCCTCTAGTTGACCAGCGTTAAGGAGATCAACTGAGTGACCCATTGCTGTGTAGTGCTGTGCGATTTCTTCTGTGGTTGGTGTGTCAGTCATGTTTAGTTTCCTTCTAGGGCTGTGATACGTGCTGTTAAAGCATCGTTCTTTGCGGAGAGTTCCTGTAGGGCTTTTACTAGTATCGGTACAAACTTGCTGTACTGTAGACCCATCTGCTTGCCATCACTTGATGTAGATACGGTAAGGTTTTTCTTAGCGGCAGTTGTATATCCAGCAGCTTCTTCAAGAGCTTGAACATCTTGTGCTTTAAAGCCTATGTCCAACCAATCTTCTTTATGTGTGCCGTCTGGTGTCTGTGCGTCTAAATCATAATCATCAGCAGACTTGTCACCGTATTTGGAACGCTTATCCCACTTGTATGTGAAAGGTGCTAATGCCTTAACAAAGTCTAAACCTAAGTCTAGTGCAGTAAAGTCTGTTTTGTCACGTTGGTCTGATGCCACTGTCCAATCTACTTGAATATTAGCAGCAGATATATTTTCATCACCTAGTCCTATTTCATTAGAGGCTGTAGTAATAGCACCACCGGGACTACCTGTAATTCCTGCCTCGTAGCCCAGAAACAAATTGTTACTGCCAGAACTTACTGACTTACCTGCTCTCCTGCCAACAGCAGTGTTTGAATCACCTGTGACAAGACCTAATGCGGAAGTGCCTACTGCTGTATTGAAGTCTCCAGTTACACATGCATCTAAGGCAAAACCACCTATAGATACGTTTTCAGTTCCAGTGGTGTTTGCTGTAAGTGCATTAAAACCCATTGCTGTGTTGTAATTTGCAGTGGTGTTTGCCATCAAAGTCTGTATTCCAAAGGCACAATTTCCAGCGCCCGTGGTGTTCGCAGAAAACGTGTTATGACCCATTGCCGTGTTAGAGCCTGCCGTGGTATTTGCCTGTCCAGCCTGAAAACCGAAGAAGTTATTACTTGTTCCAGTAGTATTAGCATACCCAGCCTTATACCCAACGGCAGTGTTGTTACTTGCGGTGGTGTTTGAGTAGAGGGCGTCTGTACCCACAGCCACGTTGCTTGCCCCAGTAGTATTGTCATACATAGCGGTTCTACCAATGGCAGTATTATTTGATGCCGTTGTTGTTTTACCTGCAGCATGCTGCCCAATGGCTGTAATTTGACTTCCAGTTGTAATTGCATCACCAGCTAAACCACCTATGAGGGTGTTGTTTATGCCCGTTGTGACATTTCTTCCTGCTTCATAGCCAACAGCTACATTGAAAGTATCTGCGTCTGTTGCAGGGTTCATAGTAAGTAATGCACCAGAACCTAATGCTGCATTTTTAGCTCCATTTACGTTTGTAAGTAACGCCTCATTACCAATAGCTGTGTTGTGATTTCTGTCGGTAGTATTTTTACCTGCCTCATTTCCAACAAAAGTATTATCTGTGCCTGTTGTAAGGTCTTCTCCTGCTTTATACCCAATAAACACATTTTGATCACCCGTAGTCAAAGCAGTACCCGCCTCATCGCCCACGACCACGTTATAGTTGCCACCAGAGGCTATTGAGTTACCTGCGTTTACCCCTGCACGAAAGTTGGATGTACCTGCTGAAGCAGTGATAATATCTGCACCATCTGCAAAGGTTACGTCAGCAGCAAAGTTAGCTGCACCGTCTACATCAATAATGTCTAAGTTAGCTGTGCCACTAATATCAGCACCAGAGGTACTAAGGTTGACCGCTTTATTCCCAATATAACCAGCCATCAGCTATCAATCTCCATGTAGCTCATTACAACTGAAACTTTATCAGCTACAGAACAATCAATTTTAATGATGTCACCAGCGTTAGCTACGATCTTACCATCAAGTACAGCTAGAGTTGAGCCTACTGGGATGGCAGCATCTTTAATCAAGTGTGCTGTAGTGTTCTGTGTTTGTGAGGTTTGAGTAGTTGTACTAACTAAAGTAACTGAAGCAGTAACCTGTGAGGTGTGTACGTTTGCTAGGGTCAGTCCAAGAATGATGATCCTAGTGCTACCCTGCACAGTGTATAAAGTTTCAGGTGTGCCAGAACTAGCAGGTGCTACATCCCGTGTAATTGTTTTAAATGTATTAGCCATTTTTCTATTATCCTAATGCTATGGCTAACGCTGTAGCCTCGTCTATTGCAGATGCAGATGTTATTAGTGTACCAGTAGTTGTGGGTAGTGTCAAGGTCACATCTGCAGTAGATGCAGGACCAATCAGTGTTAC
>Ga0208134_1000949_pt1 | contig 17912 bp, 27 predicted proteins | sample VirMetDEL_Mar_31_FD_184515 | JGI IMG/M metagenome (GOLD analysis project Ga0208134, IMG submission 184515) | Aqueous microbial communities from the Delaware River and Bay under freshwater to marine salinity gradient to study organic matter... | ecosystem: Environmental > Aquatic > Marine >... | reverse complement strand
GGGTAGCTGCTCCAGTTGTTTAGTTAGGGATGTATTCAATCGCGGTAGCTCCTTTCTTTAGAACCGCTCGACGGATCACTTCGCCGTCTAGGTAGAACCGATACTCTCGGTCTCCGTTGTCCAACATCCGATGCGTAGTGGTATGTCGCAGGAAGATGTGGGAGTTACTGGCAGAGGTGCCGACCTTGACCGTCACCTCGCCTGTTGCTTTGACGCCATACGATTTGTCTGACTTGTATACGCAGGCAGTGATTTGATTCCAGATGGGCCAGCTTCTCATTTGAACAGCCCATCATATTCGTGCGTTGACAGGAAGTGGCGGAAGTCGTTGTCCACCCGTTCCTGATACGCTTCCCACTCGTCGCGGAACTGTTGAGCGTCATCACCCTGCATCCAGAATGACCAGCCGCCCTCGTGTTCTACAACCTTTAGGCCGTAGCCAAGGTCCTCCATTTGATATCCACCTATCCTCATGCTGCGTCCTTTCTGACTGGTTGCCCTGCTTGGTCGCACAGGGCGATGATGCGGTCGTATGCTCTCGCCGCTTCGTCGTTGCGGTCTGAGTGGAGCATCATCATCATGAACTCCAAGTTGAACTTGATTGCGTTGCCAAGCGTTTGGCCTGCTTCTTGCGGTGTAGTCATACGTTGTCTCCTAGTAGGTTGATTGTTGCGATTGGGTTGGATGTTCCATTTGAGACATCAGATACCTCTGACGCCTCCCATGTGCCATCGCCTTTGAAGATGTTGAGTTGTTTGGTCCTCCCTTCGTGCAGCATCCTCCGACCTTCGACTAATGCCTTGGTCTTGGTTTTGTGCTGGGTTGAAATGATCCACTCTCCGTTGGTGTGAGAGAGCCGCCACCGCGACCCTCTCTTCCAGACGTTACTGTCTAGCCAAGCCATCAGTCTACAGTGACCGTAAAGGTTGTACCTGATGCAACGGTTATGTCCTTGTCCGAGAAGTCGTACTCGTCGATGATCTCGACAACGGCATCTTGGAGACCACCGTAGCTGTTGAGGTGCTCAACCGCGATCTCTCCAATGTCGTAGCTGTGGTCGCTAACGTCGAACTCCTCTATCTGATTTTCCAGACTGTCAATCTTGGCCTGCAGTTCTTCGATCTTGGCGTCAGTCTCGCTTTTGTTTGCGGACTGAACGATTGAGATGATGAGTTGTGCCAGCGCATTTGCGTCAGCGTCGATCTTGATATCTTCGTCGAACATGTGGTTCTCCTAGTTGATTGGTGCGGGAGCCGAGGCCCCCGCGTTGGTAATTACTGAGCGGTGATGTGGTAGCCCTGCTTGTAGAACAGGCCCAACAACTGCTTGCGGTCGCTGGCTTCACGAGCGGCCTTGTCCAGCAGGTGCTGCTTTAGGATCGGATCGTCCTCGTGAGCGGCGTCCTCCAATATCCGCTCCTCGTATGCTTCGGACCTGCGAACGGCGTCCTGCCGACGATGTTCATCCAAGCTCGGCATGTTGAGTACGAACTCACGAGCCTCCTCGAACGCTAGGTCGGTGTCCTGAAACTTGTCTTTAGAGAAGTAACGGTACTCGGTGGAGTCGGACTCTGTTGCTCTGTACTCGACTGCGAACCGTACTTCAGAGCCGTAGTTGGGTCTTGGTTCTAGGTAGAAGTTGACCTCGAACCTGTAGTAACCCAGCGCTTCGCCGTGGTCCTTGAGATCGTTAAGCTTTTGAAAGATGACCATTGTTGGTACTCCTTTAAAGTTATGTAATGTCTTATGAAACTGTGTGCATTACAACCGATGCTTGCCGCCTTTCAAAATCGCACCGAAGACTTGCCGACCGCACTCTTAGCGTGTCGGCGTCGAGGGAACGGTCAAGGGGTCTAAGCGAAGCGACAGAAAATGTGGGGAAATCATACTTGGTTCTGATGCCGCGTCATTTGCTGCACCGTCTTGGAGCGGGTACTCCGCACTATCACAAATGATGGGAGCGTCAGGTTCTGATTTGCGTACATTTTGTGATAGGCCCCGACCCCCAGTTGTGAGATCGTTCTTCACGATCATGGCTTCGGGTAAGAAGCCATTTGGGGGTTGACGGTGCATTTTGTAAGTGGCCCAACGGGGTTTTAATGCCCACGGGGGTTCATATATATATTACATAATGTGCCACAGGCGACCTGAGAGGCAGGCCCATGTTGCGCCTAAAATTAAGTCCAGACAAAAAATCGGCTAGTACGATTTGTTTGGTTGGTGATTGTCGCGTCTCGCTATGACGCTAAGTAGTACACCTAGCGCACGAGACTTTGACCTCTTGAGGGGCAAAGTTGCTGGGCTGGCGGGAGTGGAATACAATCATTCATTTTTGGTGTAAGCTGGTGCCCCTCTCAGACGCCATAACGGAACGTAGTATCGCATGGGGGTTTCTTAGCGCCCTAGGCGCGTCACCCATGCAACGGTCTGTTTCCATAAAGAGGGATCGAACACATCTTTGTTCGCCGACTACAGTTCGGAGACTGTATGGCTCCGGTTCAGGGGCCATTCTCTTTGAAGCAGGCGGCGACTAGCCGCTCAACTTATCCTTGCGTCAGGGATGGAAGCCCGCAGGGTCAAGACCCCTTGAGGGCTTGATTCACGACAGCCCGCCCGGACGCCCAGTTAAAACCACAGGACCAAGTAATAAATTCCCAGCAACGTGGTAAGCTCTAGCAAAAGCACGAGCCGTTCCCTGACAAGCAAGCTCCAGAGAAAGCACATGCCTCTTGGAAAACACAAGGCCCTAGAACAACCCTATGTTTTCTGGAAGGCAATGTTTCGGGGGTTACTACGCCTAATTGCAACGGTAGCCAGACAACCTCGACCCCCATCCCCCCCATTTAGGAGGTACACGGGTCGTGCGGCGTCCTATAGTGTTAGTCCGGTAAAATTGTTTCGGTGTTTTTTCGTTCGGAAAAAATCTGGGTGCAAAATCATTTCTCTTTGGTTATAGTTCCGATAACCAAGGTCCGAGGTTCGATAACATGGCAGAGTTTACTCCATCACCGTTGAGGATGTCTTCTGAGACGCGCCCTTTTCTTTACAATCTTTTGGACAATGTAATTGGCGTTGACGATGATTACCGGACCATTGGTGAGGAGGCTGGTTCCAAGCTTCGCGAGGACCCCTTGGGTGTTTTGAAATCTTTATACGAGGGCGGCAGGCAGAGTATTCGTGATTTTAGGGGGGACGTTAAAGACGAGGGTATTGTTACGGCTTTGACGGACATTCCATTGGAGATGAGCAAGGGCATGATGTCTTCTGTTTCTCGTTTAAAGGGTGGCATTGAGGGTTACAAGGCTAGTGGTTTGGATGAGGGGGAGGCTCGTGACGCTCAGTTGGGCGATGTTCTTACTGCTTCTGGGATTGCGGAGTTGTTGCCTATTGGCAAGGTGGCTAGTGTTCCTTTATCGGTGGCTGCTTTAAGGCAGGTAGACAAGGGCGCTGGCTCTGTTTTTGATAAGGTTACGGATGCGAAGCAGAGGGCTGCGGCTGAAGAGTTTGGGGCATTGGATATGGATATGCCTGCTTCTCGCCTTGGTTTATTTACTACTCCTAATCGGTCTCGTGAGGGAACGATGGACGATGACCCACAATTTGGAGTTTTAGCTTCAGGTGGGGTTAGAGATTTATCTGATGCGGAGTCGGCCTTAGCTTCAGGTGCTTCTCGTGAGTTTATTGCGGAGAATTACGGCATTCGTTTTATAGACATTCGAGACCCTTCTGGAACGTTGAAGGACCGCAGGGCTGGTTTTGTTTCTGACCCGAATAGTATTAAGTTTAGTTTTCCGGATAAGTTGGAGGGTTCTCATAAGTTAGGTGACTTAGTTTCTTTGGGTTTGAGTGCTTCTGAGCGGTTTATTTCCAACTACCGTCCTGACGCATTAGACAACATCAGTGTTGAGTTCAGGGATTTAACCGATAAGGGTTATGCTGGATATTATGATTCGGATGCTGATCTTATTGTTGTGAATAGCATGGCTCCTTTATCTGAGCAGAAGAAGACTATTCGTCATGAGATGGAGCATATGTTATTAGATCAGGGTGGTCTTGAGGACGATGTTTTGGGCGCGAGTCCGGAGGGAATGTTTGATTTTAAGGTGGGTAGGTTAAATTCTATTGAGGGTAAGATTGCGTTTCATGAGAAGCGGTTATCCGATGGCCGTGGCGGTAACGTTGATACGGCGTCGATAGAGGATTTAAAGGAGGAGCGTGATGCGTTATTGAATCGCACTTCTTTTGAGATGTATATGGGAAATCCGGGGGAGCATCAGGCTCGTATTTCGGAGGGTGATTTAACTGGTGCGAAGAGGATACCTCCTACGCAGCAATTTAATACTCAGATAAACAGGCAAGCAAAAGGCTCTGGTTTATTGGAGCGTGGTGTTGAGGCTGGTTTAGGTGCTTTATTGCCGGAGAGTAGGTTTGTTGAGTTAGCTCGAAAGTACCCTGCCGTTCGTAAGTTAGCATATTCGGGAAGGCTGGACCCGTCTGCGTTTGAGAAGCATGCGAGGGTTTCTATGAGTGCTGACGATACTCGGGTTTTTAGCCCTCAGTATCCTGTCACGACTAGAGAGGACAGTTTATTAACACCAAGCATACCGTTTGCGAACGGTGGCAGTGTTGCTTCTAGGCTCACGGGCCTTGGTTCAATGGGGTATATGATATGAGTCAGCTTGACGGATACATACAGAAGTACGCTAGTAAGTTTGGTGTTCGACCGGATATTTTAGCTAGGATGGTTTTTCAGGAGTCGAGCAACAATCCAAGGGCGGTTGGTCCTGAGACTTCTCAGGGGACAGCGAAGGGCGCGGCTCAAGCTCTTGACAGCACGGCCCGAGACCCCGGTTATGGTGTAGCTCCTTTAAAGAATCAGTTTGATCTTGAGGACAGTGTTCGGTTTGGGGCTGAGTATTTAGCCATGAACTTAGAGAAGTTTGGGGGGGATTATGAGTTAGCTCTTGCTGGATATCATTCTGGCCCTTCTAGGGTTGAGAAGTTGTTGGCTCAGGGCAAAAACATTTTAGACATGTCGGAGCAGTTTCCTAACACAGTCAAGCATGTTGACAAGGTTTTAGGAAAGCGAAACGAGAGGGGTATTCGTCCGTTTCTAGTTGCGGGAACCACGGTTAATGATGAGGCAGAATCGGACCTTGCGAACATAGCTTTTGAGAACATGACGGACGAAGACATTGTGATGGCTCAGGAGGTTAAACCTTCGGGGATCACGGGCGGAGCGGCTAGTGGCGTTAATCCTCGGATGGAGGCGATAGCTGCGGCTGTCATGGAGGCTAAGAAGGGTGACAAGGAACGTTCTGGTATTGGTAATATTATGAAGGGCATTTCTATGATGGAGTCTTCACCACGTCCCATGCTTACGCCGACGAGTGCCTTGCAGGTTTCTCAACGACCTCCTAGTGCTATGGATAGGTTTACGGGCGGCATTGGTAGTTTAAAGGACAGTATTGGAAAAATGTTTAGGATGGGGAATTGATATGGGTGCTTTAGGAGATTTCATTGACAGCATTACGTCTGGTCGGGGTCAGGACAGGTCTAGGGGAAAACAAGCTGGGTATGGCGGTTCTAGTAACAAAATCGTTGGTGCATCTAGCCTTCGCCCTCAACTTCGTCCCGATGATTTTGCCAAACAGGTCGCAAGGTCTCAACAAGATTCCGGAGGTTCTGATGGCAACGGTTCTGAAGCCTACCAAAGAATGCTAGAAGCACCTGCAAAGTATAATGATCCCCAAAATCCAGCTGATCTTTCGGGTGTTCCTTATTTCAGCGGTCCCAGCGTTAGGAAATATGATCCTAATCAAGGCATATTCGACTTCATTACGGACGTATATATTAATTCGAAGAAAGACGGCTTAACTGATCTCCGTCTGGGCATTGGTTCTTTAACTGGGGGTGATGACCTACCGGGGTTTCAGAAAACGATGGAGTCTATGGGTTATGCGGGATTGCCCGAGGAAGCGTACCAGACAGCGTTTGACAACTATACAGACCGTACTACGATGACAAAAGCTGCAATGAAGGGGCAGGAGGGGAATGACCCCGACCCGCCAATCGTCGATTTTGTTGATCCGTGTCCCGAGGGTTATCAGACTGATCCGGTAACGGGTATGTGTGTTCCTGTAATGGGCGCGGACCCTGAGCCGATTCCGTTTCCTGACCTTCCGGGTGGTGGTGGCGGCGGCATGACTTCTCCTGTTCTTCCTTTGATGGACTATACTCAACCTATAGATTACACTGCCCCGAGAATCTCGCCTCCTGTTCCTCAAGGCATAGCTGGAATACCTCGCACACCGATTATAGGTTAGTTATGAAGTGTCGGCACTGTGGTAGGGAGATTGAGGAGGATACGGTGGACAAGGCTCCTTCGTGTTCCTCTTGCTATCTGCCTTGGTTTTTCTTTTTAGCTCGGAGGGACTATGAACTGTTGGCATTGTAGTACCGAGTTAATTTGGGGCGGGGACCATGACATAGATGACGATGAGGACTATGTTATGGAGACGAACTTGTCGTGTCCTAGATGTAGAACGTTGGTAATGGTTTATTATCCCGCAGAGGAACAAGATGACCCTTCAGAGCTTTGATGCGCTTCCCGAGGAGGCGTTGAAAGAAATACTGGCTTTAACTGAGGCCAAGAAGCGGCTTGATTTACAAGAGCAGGCGCAGAACAAGTTCATGCCGTTCGCGCATCATGTGTATGAGAACTTCATTGAGGGGCGTCATCACAGGGTGATTGCGGAGAAGCTGGAGGCTGTGGCTCGTGGCGAGTTGAAGCGGTTGATTATTAACATGCCGCCTCGTCATTCGAAGTCCGAGTTTGCGAGTTACCTGATGCCTGCATGGTTTTTGGGTAGGAACCCTAAACTAAAGATAATTCAGGCTACCCATAATACAGAACTAGCGGTACGTTTTGGTAGGAAGGTTCGAGATTTAATTGACGATCCTGCGTATCGGGAGATTTTTCCGGAGACGAACTTGAAGGAAGACAACAAGGGCGCGGGAAAATGGGGCACTGACAAGGGCGGCGAGTATTTTGCGGCGGGTGTTGGTGCGGCGGTCACGGGTCGTGGCGCGGATTTGTTTGTGATTGACGATCCACACTCGGAGCAGGACGCTATGAGCGACACTGCGTTTGATCATGCGTATGAGTGGTACACTTCTGGTCCCCGTCAGCGTCTACAACCGGGGGGTGCAATCATAATTGTTATGACCCGCTGGGGTAAGAAGGACCTTACGGGTCGATTACTGGCCCGACAGGGCGGTGACATCATGGCAGACAAGTGGGAAGTGGTAGAATTTCCAGCAATTATGCCTAGCGGCAACCCTTTGTGGCCTGAGTTCTGGGAAAAAGACGCATTACTGGGAATTAAAGCGTCTTTGCCTGTTTCAAAGTGGTCTGCGCAGTGGCAACAGACGCCCACGGCCTCTGAATCTGCAATTATCAAGCGCGATTGGTGGCAACCGTGGGAGCAGGACAAGATTCCGACCTTAAAGTACGTCATGCAGTCGTATGACACGGCGTTTTCGAAGAAGGAAAGCGCGGATTACAGCGCGATTACGACTTGGGGCGTGTTTAACCCGTTAGAGGGCGGTCCTGACCACATAATTTTGATGGATGCGCAGCGTGGTAGGTGGAGTTTCCCTGAATTAAAGGAAATTGCCTATGATGAGCACGAATACTGGGAACCAGACATGGTTATCATAGAAGCCAAGGCCACTGGACAACCTTTGATAGACGAATTACGTCTCAAGGGCATTCCTGCCTTGGGTTTTTCTCCGGGCAGAGGCAAAGATAAGGTCACTAGGATGCACTTGGTAGCTCCGTTGTTTGAGGCGGGGATAGTTTGGTATCCGATGGACAAGAAGTTTCCTGAAGAGGTCATCGAAGAGGTTACTTCTTTTCCGTATGGTGACAATGACGATTATTGTGATAGTATGACCCTAGCTTTAATGCGTTTTCGGCAGGGTGGTTTCATCTATCTGGACGGCGAAGATGACCAAGAGGATGAGTGGAAACCTCGTAGACGGGAGTATTACTGATGGTGATGTCACCAGACATAGAAGTACCGATTAATGTGCCTATGGAGTTTCCTAACGGGGCCGAGGTTATTGATGACGGCATGGGCGGGGCGATAGTCCAGTCTATGGAAGAGATGCCAATGGATATACCTGATGACATTCCGTTTGATGCAAACTTAGCAGAATACTTGGATGACGGTGTTCTTGGCGAGATATCCTCTGATCTTCGTGGTTTATACGAGGAAGATTTAGAGTCGAGGTCCGATTGGGAGCAGACGTACACCAAGGGTTTGGATTTACTGGGTCTAAAGACCGAGGAGCGCACAACTCCGTTTGAGGGTGCGTCTGGTATTGTGCATCCCATGATTAGCGAAAGTGTCACGCAGTTTCAGGCGCAGGCATACAAGGAGCTTTTGCCAGCGGGTGGCCCTGTTAGGACTCGTCTTATGGGTATGCAGGACCAAGCTCGTGAGGATCAGGCTAATCGTGTAGAGCACTTTATGAACTACCAGATTACGGAGATCATGGAAGAGTACGATCCGGACATGGATCAGATGCTGTTTTATCTCCCTTTGTCTGGCTCTACGTTTAAAAAGGTTTACTTCGACCCCACTAAACAACGTGCAGTTGCACAGTTTATACCAGCACAAGATTTAGTTGTGCCGTACTCTGCTTCTGACTTGGCTACGAGCAATCGGGTCACTCATGTTTTGCGCATGGACATCAACGATGTACGCAAGATGCAGGTTGGCGGCATGTATCGTGACGTTGATCTAAAGGAGGGCGGCGAGGTTGAGGCTGACTCTGTTCGTCAGAAGGTTAACGAGCTAGAGGGCTTATCAAAGAATTACTCGGACGATGTTCTGACGGTGCTAGAGATGCATGCGGACATGGACATTGATGGTTTTGAGGACATAAACCCTGAGACAGGGGAGCCATCGGGCATAAAACTGCCATATATCATTACGATTGATGACAACTCGGGACAGGTCCTGTCTATTCGGCGCAACTATGACGGCGCTGACCCAGTTCGTCGTAAGCGTCAATACTTTGTTCACTACAAGTTTATGCCCGGATTAGGGTTTTATGGCTTTGGTTTAGTGCATATGATTGGCGGCTTAGGTCGCGCATCAACTAGCATTTTGCGCCAGTTGATTGACGCTGGTACATTAGCTAATCTTCCGGCTGGTTTCAAGGCTCGTGGTGTTCGCGTTCGTAACTCTGATGAGCCACTGCAACCGGGAGAGTGGCGGGACATTGATGTTCCGGGCGGTGCAATTAGAGATTCAATAATTCCTCTGCCCTACAAGGAGCCTTCGGCTACCTTGGCACAGATGCTTGGCGGGTTGGTTGCAGATGGCAGACGCTTTATATCTGTAGCAGACCAACAGGTTCCAGACATGAACCAAGAGACGCCAGTCGGCACGACTGTTGCGTTATTGGAACGTGGATCAAAGGTTATGTCCGCGATTCACAAACGTTTGCACTACGCGCAGAAAACCGAGTTTCGGCTTTTGGCGCGTATCTTCGCTGAAAACCTACCTCCTGTTTACCCATATGAGGTGTCTGGGGCACCCCAGCAGGTTAAGGCGCAAGACTTCGACGGCAGGGTTGACGTCCTCCCAGTCAGTGACCCTAACATTTTTTCGATGGCGCAGCGAGTTACATTGGCCCAACAACAACTCCAGTTGGCTCAGTCAAACCCGCAAATGCATAACCTCCATGCGGCCTATCGTAGAATGTATCAGGCGTTGGAGGTGCAAAACATTAACGAGATTCTTCCTCCCCCTCCACAACCGCAGCCAAAGGACCCTGCGATGGAGAACGCGGACATGATTTCGGGACAACCAGCCAAGGCCTTCCCTCCTCAAGACCACGATGCTCACATACAGGCTCACTTGAGTTTGTTGAATTTGCCAATACTTCAAAACACTCCTCCTGTTCTGGCGGGGTTGATCACTCATGTGTTGGAGCATGTTTCACTGAAGTCCCGTGAAGTGGTTATGGAGCAGGTACAGTCTCTTGTTGCGGAACCGCAGCAGCAGATGCAGCAACTACAACAGATGGCTCAGGCCGGAGCTATATCACCGCAGCAAGCCCAGCAGCAGATGCAGCAGATGCAGCCACAACAGTTTTCCCCTGAGCAGATAGAGGCTCAGGTTGCGGTAGTGGAAGCGGAGTTGATGGCGGATATCATGCCTCGTTTGGCAGCGGGTCAGAAGAGTGCTGAAGAAGACCCACTGGTTCAAATTCGCATGCAGGAACTTCAGATCAAGCAGATGGAAGCGGAGCACAAAGCTGCGATGGATCAGGCTAAGATTGAGATAGAGGGTGCCAAGCTAGAGCAACGTGCGGTAACGGATGCGGCTCGTTTGGACTTGCAGGAAGAGATTGCCGACAACCGAAACGAAGTAAACCAAGATCGCATTGAGATGCAACGTGAGTCTATGATGCGGAAGGGACTAGGATAATTGTGCGTCCATGATAGACCCTGTAACGGCATTTGCAGCCGCTAACGCGGCCTTTAAAGGCGTTAAAATGTTGGTTGGCGCTGGTCGTGAGATACAGGATGTCAGCAAGCAACTTGGTGCGTGGTACGGTGCGGTTGCTGATATCTCCAAGGCAGAGTCTCAGCGCAAGAAACCTACGTGGTTAGATAAGCAGACTCACGGAACTGATAACATAGAGCAGCAAGCTATGGATATCGTGATCCGAAAGAAGACTTTGCTTGAAAAGGAAAAAGAGATTAAGTTTATGCTGGACTATAGGTTTGGTTTGGGGACTTATGATGAGATGCTGGGGATGCGCCGTAAGATACGTGCTGAGAGAGAAGCAACAATTTATGCTGCTATGGAATCTAGAAGGCAGTTGGCTAACAACGCGGCTATTGGCGGATTAACTTTGGGCATAGTCGGCGTGTTGGGTGGTGGGATTTATTTAATAGTATTGGCTACGCAATGATACACGCTCTTATATTGTCTGTGGCGCTTGCTGGTGTGGCAAACCCAACTCATGTTAAATGTCATCTTTGGAAAAGGTTTACGGACGTAAATGATCAAAAGATATGTGTGTATAGATTCAGTGCGGGTTTTGGTGGGCTGGGATATCATTACCCTACGCTTAGTTTTTCAGAGTGTCCGAAAGTATTTAGTTGTGTCTATGAGAAGAAAGATAAACGCCCTAGTTTATCGGAAATATTAGATGGCCTGAAAGGAGGGTTCTAATGTCTATGACTTTTAACACTATACTAGAATATCGTCTCATGCCGAGACTTATGATGTTTGTAATGACCGTGATGTATATACGGGTTCTGGAGTGGGGGATGACTTTAGAGGATTTGTCCACACAGCAGTCCACGATGATATCAATTTGTTCTGGGTCCATGACGGGCGCATTTGCGGTATGGCTAGGATCAGAGAAATGATGGCGCTGTTAGGAAGTTTACTGGGCTTTGGGAGTTCTTTTCTCCCCGAGGTTCTCAGTTATTTTAAAGCTAATCAAGTGCAGAAGCATCGTATGGAGATGATGCAGCTTGAGACGCAGTTGGCGCAGAAGCGTTCTGAGATGAAGCTGGTTGAGCTTGATAAGCAGGCGGACATTGCAGAAACAAAAGGGTTGTATGAGCATGACCGATCTATTGACGCTGGAGGCTTTATCAACGCTCTCAGGGGTAGTGTTCGTCCTGTTATTACTTATGCCTTCTTCGGATTGTTTGTAGCCACCAAGGTGGTCATCATGGTCAAGGTGGGACAATCTGGGGGTAATTGGACGGAAGCGGTAGAGCTTATGTGGGACCCCGAAACTGCCGGACTCATGAGCGCAGTTTTAGCTTTCTGGTTCGGAAATCGGGCCATATCTAAGTACGCATCTAAATGACCGAGAAGGTAGTTCCTTTTCCAAAGCTATCTGAGGCTGACCAACAGTGGCTTGACTTAAAGAAACAACAGGAACTTATTCGGCAACAGGCTAAACACATAGAAAGTAAAGGATGAATCATGGGATACAAATTAGGAAAACGAAGCTTGTCAAGGCTCGAAGGAGTCAACGACGATCTGGTAACTGTCGTGAAGTACGCTATCGGCGTTACGAAGCAGGACTTCAGTGTGATCTGCGGTCTGCGAACGATAGAGGAGCAGAAGGCCTTAGTTGCAAAAGGGGCATCGCAAACCATGAAATCGAAACACATTGACGGCAACGCCGTTGATCTGATGGCTTATTGCGATGGTGGTGGCCGATGGGAACTTAACCTGTATGATGAGATTGCTGATGCTATGAAAGAAGGCGCAGAGGCTACAGGTGTTAAGCTACGGTGGGGCGCTGCGTGGACTATTGATGATCTTGCTGCTTATGACGGTACGGCAGAACACGCTATGTGTTCGTACATAGATACACGCCGATCACAGTCTCGAAGGCCCTTCATTGATGCTCCACACTTTGAAGTTATGTTTTAATGCATGTGTTCGTCCTCATGCTGTATCTTGGCTATGGGGACGAGCGTAAGCTGGCTGTGGATGATTTGTACTTCTACCAGTTGGATGTTTGCAACAGGGTGGCGCAGGCTCTTGTGGAGCGTTACAGTACCCACGGCATTGGTTTATCAGATCGCGCTGTGGCGTATTGTGTGCCCATGAAAATTGACACTGACGAAACTAACGTGTATTGATAAGCATACTTTATCTAGGGAGCCGGACATGGCGATGAAGAAAAAAGGGTATCGCGCTGGGGGTAAAACTTCAGTTAAGAAAATGATGGCGGGTGGTCGTGCTAAGATGAAGCCCAAAGGCATGAAAGTCGGTGGTCGTGCTAAGATGAAGATGAAAAAAGGCGGTAGAGCCAAGACATAACACATGGCTTATTTACATTCTAACGTGCCTTATTTTAAGGCATGGGTAAGGCGTGAGTACACTCATAACCATGAGCAGTACCACGGTGAGTTCTTGCATGCGATGGTGATTGGTGTGACTTCGATGCCGAATAGGTGTCTTAGTTTTCAGGTTATCTTCACAGGTTGCGAAGCAGAGGACGAGGAAGAAGACACAGTACACGGCGGAGCAATGTGGGCAAGAATGCCTATCACTGCCTTGGTGGCAGACATTCCTTTGGAGGAGTGGCCTGAGCCTATGCAGACGTATGATGCTCAACCGTGGGATTGTTCGTCGCATCATCATGCTGTTTATGTCATGGACAGGGCTACTCCATGCCCTTGGATGGCGAAGATAGACGGAGAGATGTATGCCGCGAAATACTTGTTTACTGTAGATTACACGGAGAGTGAGATTGCGGATGACCCTGCTCAACACAAGCAGTCTCATGTCCTTCAGCTATTGGACGCTGGGGAGTGGACTGGGAATATAGTGGCGTTACCTAACAACAGAGTTCGGGTCACTCACCCTGCTTGGTTTGAGGTTGGAGAAGGAGCGCCGGACTTTAGGCCGTCTCAGCAAGTACACTATTCAAAGTCTGATCTTGACTACACGCTGGACGTGAATCGAATATTCAATAACTTGTATCAGGAAGATTGATGGACGGTGTTGCATTAGCTGCGTACTTGTATAAAGTGCTGCGAGAGCGTGAAGAGGAACTCGCGGACGCTCTATCGAATGGTGTTGCCAAAGACTGGGAGCATTATAAATCTTTGGTGGGAGAGATACGGGGACTTTCCTACGCGCGGTCAGAGCTTAAAACCCTGCTGGAGAATAACGCAGAAGATGTCGAAGACCTTATATCTTCCTGAACATCTCGCGCAAAAAATGAACAAAGGAAAGGCCGATGCTTCGGACCCTTCTGTTGTTGATGGCGCGTATGTTGACGCCAAGGACCGAGTGCTAGACCCGGACCTTTTAGATAAATCCCTTCTTGATAGGCTACCGCAACCCACGGGTTGGCGGCTTTTGGTGATGCCTTATCAGGGGGCTTCCAAAACCACGGGTGGTTTACACATCCCTGACGAGGTTAGAGACCGAGAGGCGGTGGCGACAGTAGTTGCTTACGTTTTAAAACTTGGACCTTTGGCTTATGATGACCCTTCAAAATTCGGTACGCAGGTTGACCCGTGGTGCAAGGAAGGCGATTGGGTTTGTATCGGTCGATATTCTGGGTCGAGGTTTAAGATAGAGGGCGGTGAAGTTCGCATCATTAATGATGACGAGGTGATAGCCACTCTTCTGGAACCAGATGACATCAAGCACGTTTAGGGGGCTACAATGGCAGAAGAACAAACAGTTATGGAAGACGAGTCTGTAGAAGTAGAGATTGATGCTCCGGAGGGAGAGTCAGAACAAGTCGAGGTTTCTGCAGAAACGGAACAGAAGAGCGATGAGGAACTTGAGAATTATAGTTCCAACGTTCAGAAGCGCATCTCTAAGCTTACTGAAAAGTATCGAAATGAGGAACGGGTTAGCCAAGAGGCCACTCGTGTTGCTCAGGAGCTTATGAACGAGAACAAGCATCTTAAAGACCGCATGCAGAACTTGGACAAAGGATATTTGTCTGAGTACGGCGGTAGAGTTGAAGCTCAGATGGACGCGGCTAAGAGAGTGTTCAAGGAAGCTCATGAGACGGGCGATGCTGATAAGATGGTTCAGGCTCAGGAGGCGATGTCAAAGATCGCTATTGAGCAAGAACGTCTTCGTATAGCTAAGGAACGTTCTGACAAAGCAGAGGTTGCGAAGGAGGAGACGTTTACTCCAGCCGCCACGCCTCCCCCAGAAAAACCTGCGGCAAAGCCCGATCCCAAAGCGCAGTCTTGGGCAGAGAGCAATACGTGGTTTGGCGCGGATGAGGTCATGACTTACGCAGCTTTTGGAATACACCAAAAGATGGTAGAGCAAGAAGGGTTTGACCCGACGAGCGATGACTACTATAGTGAGGTTGATCGCCGTATACGTGTGGAGTTTCCACACAAGTTTCAAAAGGCGAACAAAACGGGAGGAGCACAGGTCGCATCCGCTGGCGCATCCGCATCCCGCAGCACTACAAAACAGGGGCGCAAGTCGGTTAAGCTCTCACCGTCACAAATAGCGATGGCGAAACGTTTGAACGTGCCGCTTGAAGAATACGCTAAGTATGTGAAGGATTAAGACTATGGCTAATCGCAAACCTCGTGAAAGCGAGACCCGTGAAACAAGTTCACGCAGAAAACCTTGGGCACCGCCCAGCCACTTAGAAGCACCAGAAGCCCCTCCGGGGTATGTGCATCGTTGGATACGAGTCGCAATGCGAGGCGAAGAGGACAAAATGAATGTCCATGCCAAGTTGCGCGAAGGATGGGAACCTGTTCGTTCTGATGAGTATCCAGACTATGAGGCCCCCGTCATTGATGATGGAAGGTATCAAGGAGTAATAGGGCAAGGCGGACTAATGCTTTGTCGCATGCCTGCCGAGACTATCGACGAACGATCCGCGTACTACGGGAACCGGACCCGCGAACAGATGGTAGCTGTCGATCAGGATTTAATGAAGGAACAACATCCTTCAATGCCGATATCTAATAATCGGCAAAGTCGTGTATCGTTCGGAGGATCACGTAGAGACTCCGACTAAACTTAGAGGATTGCTATTATGGCAAATTCAAATGGAGCATTCGGGCTACGTCCGTATGGCATTCTAGGGTCCGCTGCTAATACCACTGGTACAACCGAGTATCGGATAGCTTCGGACAATAGTAACCCGATCTTTCAAGGCATGGCGGTTATCCCGCTTGCTGGAGGGGTCATTGACGATCTGCAAGCTGCGGCTGGCGGTAACGTCTCAATCGCTGGCGTCTTTAATGGATGTGAGTATGTTTCTTCCGTGGATGGTTCAAAGGTTTTTTCCAACTTTTGGCCCGGATCAGGAGCAGACTCAAACTTTCCTGTAAAGGCGTTCTTGTACGACAACCCAGCACAGTTGTTCACTGTTGCAACGTCTAACGTTGTTGCTGCGGCAAACACTGAGGCTGAAATTCGTGCAGCGGTCTTTGCAAACATTGCGTTTGCTACAGGCAACAGCGGTTCAACCAGTACCGGTATTTCTTCAGCAACCGCTGATTTAAATACTATCGCCACCACCAATACATTGGCGTTGCGTATTATGGGCGTCATGGACGATCCTGATAACAGCGACTTTACTGCGGCTGGTATTCCGTTAATCGTTCGTATCAACAACCACTTCAATGCGCCTACGGGTTCCATTGCGGCTGGCACTGTTTCCACGACAGGCGTATAAGGAGTTTAGAAAATGGCTATTTCTCGCGCACAACTAGCGAAAGAGCTAGAACCCGGACTAAACGCTCTGTTTGGAATGGAGTACGACCGTTACGAAAACCAACACTCAGAAATCTACACAACAGAATCTTCGGACAGAGCGTTCGAGGAAGAAGTTATGTTGAGTGGATTTGGCGCTGCGCCTACTAAGGCGGAGGGTTCCAACGTATCGTTTGACGATGCTAACGAATCATACACTGCTCGTTACAACCACGAAACTATCGCACTTGCGTTCTCTATCACAGAGGAAGCAATCGAAGACAATCTCTATGATCGTCTTGGTTCGCGGTATACTCGTGCGTTGGCTCGTTCAATGGCACACACCAAGCAAGTTAAGGCCGCTGCGGTTCTTAACAATGCATTTACTGCTGGCGCTACTGCTGGCGGTGACGGGGTTGCTTTGTGCGATGCGTCTCACCCTCTGACGAATGGTGGTACATTTGCTAACGAACCTTCGACAGCCGCTGATTTGAATGAGACATCTCTTGAAGATGCCTTGATCAATATCGCTGGTTTTGTTGATGAGCGTGGATTAAAGGTTGCTCTTCGGGGCTTGAAGCTTCTTATCCCACGTCAACTGCAGTTCGTTGCAGAGCGCCTGATGGTGTCTAACCTTCGCGTTGGCACTGCGGATAATGATACCAACGCAATCCGTTCGATGGGTATGTTGCCTAATGGCTTTGCCGTTAACGACTTCCTGACGGACCCAGATGCGTTCTTCATCATGACTGATGCTCCTCGTGGAATGATCCACTTTGAGCGCACCGCTCTTTCTACCAACATGGAAGCAGACTTCGACACAGGTAACATGCGCTTCAAGGCGCGTGAGCGTTACAGCTTTGGGTTCTCAGACCCACGTTGTATCTTCGGTTCCCCCGGAGCGTAACCTGTGTTACAATAACCGCAAGGATTTTCCCTCCCTGCTCAACTGAGGCGGTCTTCGGATCGCCTCTTTCTTTTTGTTAAAAGGTTGTGTATCATTCTGTCATCCCTGACAGGCGCATAATGCGTCTGACACTAGCCACGACAGGAGTATAACATGGCTAATACAACTTTTTCGGGTCCAGTGCGTTCTGAAAACGGCTTTCAAGTTGTTTCTAAGAACACCACTACGGGCGCATTTACCACTGTGGCAAGCACCGCGTCTACTGGTATTGTTACTAACAAGTATGTAAAGCACGTTGGTTATGCGACAGGTGTTACTGTAAACACTACCGCAGGCGATAGTCCGACCATTGGTGAGTTTACGCAACCAGCAAACACCATTATCACTGACATTAAAATCTTTTGTGATACCTCTCCAGTAATCGGCACAGGTGATATTGGTTATGAGGTTGGTACGGATTCTTCTGGCGCACAGATCGTTGCGGCTCAGACTGATGAAATTTTAGACGGGGGTACAACTGTTGTTGAGCATAACGTGACTATAACCGCGTTGGTTCTTCAGACGCAGGATGGCACTACTGCTCCGGCTTCTGTTCAGTACACTTCTGCGGAACGTACAATCTTCTGTAATATTACCAATACGGTTGACGCTACCACTGCGGGTTCGTTTACGTTCATCATTGAGTATGTGCAAATCGCATAAATAGGAGCGTGATATGGCAGATGCTGTAGCTACACAGACGCTTTT
>Ga0208134_1000946_pt1 | contig 17940 bp, 19 predicted proteins | sample VirMetDEL_Mar_31_FD_184515 | JGI IMG/M metagenome (GOLD analysis project Ga0208134, IMG submission 184515) | Aqueous microbial communities from the Delaware River and Bay under freshwater to marine salinity gradient to study organic matter... | ecosystem: Environmental > Aquatic > Marine >... | reverse complement strand
GTCATACAAAATGTGGAAGATAAGCAAAAGAAAAGGCCGACCGATTATGGCCGACCTTCCAAAAGCTGTACCAGTGGTACAAGTTTTTAGTTATGCAACTTTCTGCTTTTTCGCAGGAGCAGGAGCAATCATATCTTTTGGCATAACCTGCAATCCAATCAACATTGCGATTTCTTCGATTTCTTTCGCATCAAATTGTTCGTCATTATCAAACTTTTTATTTGCAATTCCTTCGATAATCTTGAGAGCGAATGCTTTCAAATCGGTTGGTTTTGGGTTTGCTTTTGTTTCTGTATCTTTACGAAAACAAGCACGAATTGCATCAAATATGGTGGCATATGAAAAGTCACTATGATTTTCTGTCCATGATACAAACTTGTCATATGTACCCTCGCCCTTTGCATCATAAAGCTTGGCTAGTCCATCGCGCATTTTTCGCAATCCTTTAGCCTCTTCTTTATCAGAGGAAGATAACCCTAGCTCAATCAAATCCTTGCCTGATAATTGCTTTCCTCCACGTGCTTCCTTCATATCGAATGCTTCACCATATAAAGTGAGCAACTGATACACGCCCGATTCTTCGTCTTTAAGAAGGTTTAAAACATAGTGCTTGTTACCTTCCAACTGATTCCTATTGTCTGAATCAATCTGTTCGTGTGCTTTACTTACTCGGTCTAGGAACTCAATGTCAAATGTTAGGTCGTTACTCATAGCGTAGTCTCCATTATAGGTGTGACATTTCTGCCACATGCAAAAACGTGTTGTCCTTGCTTGTGTAATTATAATGCCATAGACATATAGAAGAGTCAATAGAGAAAATGAAATAAAATAAAAAAAATGTAAGAAAACTTGTACCACTGGTACAGCTTTTATTTGTGTAAACAACCACCCCACCCCATATGGGTGAAGCCTATAAAATGAGAGGGATATATTATTTCTCATGCCATTATCTCGACCTACTCAAAAGCTCTCGACCAAGATCCTGGAATATATTGCATTTTAGATAAATTTTATCCATCCTGTCATTGCATTTTGCGTACCAAGAAGTATCAGATATGGGGTGGGTAATCGCCATAGCCCTCTCCCCCGTTACCATATACCTGAATACGCAAAATTAGCAAAAAACCAATGTAAACACGTAGTTAGCAGCCATTATCACAAAATATTACACTATTGTAACAATCTGTAACAAAAAGTGATTGGACAAATGAATAAAAATATGGTAAGATTCGTAATCTTAGTTTGATGCGAAGATCAAACGGAGTATCTTACTAAGGTTGTCACGCACAACCTATATATTATACTTAATATGTTAAAGTGTAAACAAGTATTATAGTAGTACAACAGGTTATATAACATTTAATAAGGATCGCCTACGCCCTTGGGGGGCTACGGCTCCTAATATATAGATTTTTAAGAAATAAACAGCATATCATGCGTATTTAAACACCGTACTACGTAATTTTGCTTGACAATTTAACTAAAATGTGATATACTCCGTAACATAATACCTACTGCGACTATATTATCTATATTTCTGCGGAGTATATGGTGATTGGGCTTGTGATTGCAGCGAAAAACAGATTATTAAGGGAGTCTTCCAAATTGTAGTAGGTAACTCCCTTATTTTTATGGAGATGTTATGGTCGAGTATCGTGGAGAGAAGTTTTCTGGCTACAACAAAGCCAAAAGAACACCTAAACACAAGACTAAGAGCCATGCAGTACTTGCTAAAGAAGGAAAAACCATCAAACTGATTAGATTTGGTCAGCAAGGTGTAAGTGGAGCAGGTAAGAATCCTAAATCTGCTAAGGATAAGGCCAGAAAGAAGTCGTACTACGCTAGACATAATGCACAAGGTAAGCCTACGACTAAGTTATCAGCTAAATATTGGAGTCATAAAGTAAAATGGTAAAGCCTAAGTTTGATTCTACAGGTTCTTTGATACAAGATGTAGGTGAACAGTTATTATTAAACGAGGAATGGGTAAAAGTAGACACTACTAAACTATGTGAATGTGAAGGTGCAGAAGAAACAAAGGAATGTGAGTGTGATACGTTAACAACTAATGGTACACACTGCGATAGTTGTATAGAATGTGGTTGTGATCCTAGTGTATGTAGATGTGAATGTCACAAAGCATCGCAGGAGAAGATAGATATCCAGAAATATCTAAAAACTAAAGAGTTCTGGCGTAACAGAGGCTAAAGGAGATACATATGCCCCAAGGAAAAGGCACATACGGAAAGCAAGTAGGAAGGCCACCAATGAAAAAGAAGATGAAGATGAATAAAGGTGGTGCAGCAGCCATGATGAAAAAGAAAATGATGCATGGTGGTGCAATGAAGAAAAAGAAATAAATAATAACTTGGGATGGCGATTATGTTTTGGTGGGGGAAGTAATATGACTTCAGGAGTCGCTTATTATTTGGAAGACGAATATGGCTAAACCTAAATCTAAATCAACAGTGAACAAAGCAGGTAACTATACTAAACCTGCACTACGTAAAAGAATATTTAACAGAATAAAAGCAGGAGGTAAAGGTGGTTCGCCTGGTCAATGGTCTGCACGTAAAGCTCAGATGGTAGCCAAGGCGTATAAGAAAGCAGGTGGAGGTTATAAATCGTGATATGGGAGAGACATGGGAAACTATGGTACAAGCATGGCCTATCGTGTTTGGATTCGTAACTCTAGTTATTGTACTAGCTAAGATGCATGGACAGATAGAAGTATTACAAGATAAAGTTAAGACGTTATTTGATTTATGGAACTCTAGACCAAAATGAAACCATCACAAAAAAGTTTAACGGATTGGGGAAAGCAGAAGTGGCGTACCAAGTCTGGTAAGAACTCTACTCAAGGTTCTAAGGCTACAGGTGAACGATACTTACCTGCTAAAGCAATTAAATCTTTAAGTAATAAAGAGTATGCTGCAACAACTGCTGCAAAAAGAAAAGGTAAGAAAGCTGGTAAACAGTTTGTAAAACAACCAAAGAGTATTGCAAAGAAGACTAGATCCTACAGGAGAACTTAATTATGGCTGATGTTATGTTTGTAAAAGATGGCAAAAAACTTAGTAAGCGAGAAAAAAAATTAACAGAAAAAGAATTAGATAAAATTGCTAAGGAAAAAGAAGAGCTATTTAATATAAAGAAAGATAAAAAAGATAAAGTAAAAAAGAACATGGGCGGTGCAATGCAAAAAACTTATGGCATGAGAGAAGGCGGTTTCACCAAACGAGGTGGGATGTACAAGAAAGGTTATTAATGTGACTGAGCAACAAGAAAATTTTCTTAATGCTTTGTTTGGAGAAGCGCAAGGTAACTTTCGTAACGCCATGAACATTGCAGGTTATGCTCCAACAGAGTATCCTGCTAGGCTTATTCGTCAAATGAAGGGTGAGATAATAGAGAGAGCAGAAAATATGTTAGCTGCTAATGCTCCTAAAGCAGTTCTCTCTATGTCAGGCATACTAGATGATCCTAGTGCTTTAGGTAACAGGGATCGTTTAGCAGCTGCAAAAGAAATTCTAGACCGTACTGGTATAGTTAAAACAGAGAAGATCGAACACAAGGGTGTAGCTTCTGCTGTTGTTATATTACCTCCCTTAGAGGAAGATGATGACACTCAAAAGGATTGATCATGCAAGTCGTAGAAAAATTAAAGCAATTGGGAAAATTCCATACGGATACGATTACGAGGTTGATGAAGGGGATGTGGCGTGGTATCTGCCGAATGAAGAAGTGCTTTGTAAATTCGATGAAGCGGTTACTCAAATTCGTGAAGGTGGTCACTCTGTACGAAAGGTGGCGACGTGGTTAGAAAATGAAACTGGTAGAAAACTTTCTGCTACTAGGTTACACAAGTTGGCATGGACTGAGGAAGAGTTGGATGCTAGGAGAAAGTCTCGTAGACGTAAATTATCTCCCAAGCAAAGAAAAATCGAAGACCTTAAAAATACCGAAAAGCAAACTAGAATTAAAGCAGATCAGGCAAAGAGAAGATTAAGTAAAGTATTAAGTACAGGCAAAGAACCTGAAGAACTATTAGACTTTGCAGACTCAGTAGAGAAAGAACCTGAAGTTGTTTTTAAAGCAAATCCTGGTCCTCAAACACAATTTCTTTCTGCAAATGAGCGTGAGGTTTTCTATGGAGGAGCAAGAGGTGGGGGTAAAACTTATTCTCTGCTTATAGCTCCATTAAGATACGTACATAAAGCTGCTCATCGTGCATTACTTATAAGACGTTCGATGCCAGAACTAAGAGATGTTATATTTCAGACTCAGCAGATATATCGTAAGGCTGAACCGAAAGCTAAGTTTAAGAGTCAAGAGAATACATGGTACTTCCCAAGTGGGGCTAGAATAGAATTTGGATATTGCGAAAACTTACAAGATGTGTTAAGATACCAAGGACAGTCTTACTCTTGGATTGGTATAGATGAGCTACCTCAGTATGCTAATTCAGATATATGGCAGTTCTTAAAGTCATCACTACGTACTACAGATACCAGTATACCGTTACATATGAGGGCTACAGGTAATCCAGGTAATATAGGATCAGCATGGGTTAAGAAGTTATTTATAGATCCTGCTGAACCAAATACAAGAATAACTGAGAAGATAGAATATGAGCTAGATGGTAGAACACTGTCAAGCGAAATAACAAGAAAGTTTATAGCAGCATCAGTATGGGATAATCCGTATCTCACACAAGACCAAAGTTATGTTGCTATGTTGGCATCTTTACCAGAAGTTAAACGTAAGCAGTTTCTATATGGTGATTGGGATGTCGTAGATGAAGGTGCATTCCCTGAGTTTGATAAGGCAGTACATACGTGTGACAGTTTTGAGATACCTAATGGGTGGACTAAGATAAGAGCAGCAGACTTTGGATATGCAGCTCACTCAGCAATATTATGGGGTGCAGTAGATTATGATGGCTGTCTGTGGATATACAGAGAGTTATATGTCAATCGTTTGACGGCAGATAAGTTAGGTCAGATGATTATGGAAGTAGAGTCTGATGATGGTAGAATACAAGATGCACTATTAGATAGTTCATGTTGGGCTAAAAGAGGTGATGTAGGTCCATCAATAGCAGAGACTATAAATAGAGAAGGATGTAGGTTTAGACCATCAGATAGATCACCAGGGTCTAGAGTTGCAGGTAAGATAGAGTTGCATAAAAGATTGATGGTTGATGAAGATCTAGATGAACCTAAGATAAAGATACTAAAGAATTGTAAGAATTTAATTAGTCAGATTGCTGCACTACCAACTGACCCTAGAAACCCAGAAGATGTAGATACTAAATCAGAAGATCACTTGTATGATGCACTAAGGTATATGATAATGTCTAGGCCAACAAACATAAGAGTAGCATATGAAAATACACCTAAACACCGTTACCAAGCTTCCGACTCTACGTTTGGGTATTAAGTGTTTTGGGTGTACGTTGCTATGATTGCAGCGTTTATATTGATTATCGGTGTATTTGTGTATTGTCATAAGGATTAATTATGCGGAAACCTAGAAATTATAAAAAAGAATATGTTAGAACTCAAGGAACCGCTAAAGGTAAACTAGATAGAGCAGGTAGAAATAAAGCTAGAAAGATGTTAAATCCTCCAAAAGGTATGGAAGTACATCATAAGAATGGTAATCCTAGAGACAATAGCAAGAAAAATTTAGCAGTAGTTTCTAAAAAAATTAATAGAACCTTGCAACCTAAGAGGAAAAAATATGGTAGATAAAAACGAATTAAGTGCATTAGAAGATGATGACACTGAAGAGGAAACCTATGATAATTTAGTTAGCTATGTTAAGGGTAGGTATGAAAGAGCAAGAACTAGACGATATTCAGATGAGGAAAGGTGGGTGCAAGCGTATAGAAACTATCGTGGTTTATACGGTCCTGATGTACAATTTACTGAAACTGAAAAGTCAAGAGTATTTATTAAAGTAACTAAAACAAAAGTATTAGCTGCATACGGTCAACTTATAGATGTTCTATTTAGTCAAAATAGATTTCCTATAGGTATAGAACCTACAACTTTACCTGATGGTGTATTAGATACTGTTCACATAGACCCAAAAGAACAGGAACAGGAAGATGCGTTAGATCAAATAAAAAACCAATACGGTTATGCTGGTGATGGTTTAGATTTAAAACCTGGAACCACCACAGATATGCTCAAAGAGATGCTTGGTCCTCTAAAAGAAGACCTAGAAGAATTAGAAGGCCTTAAAGAAGGACCAGGACAGACACAATCTGCTATTACATTTCATCCTGCTATGGTTGCAGCTAAGAAGATGGAAAAGAAAATTAAAGATCAATTAGAAGAATCTTCTGCAACTAAACACCTACGACATTCTGTGTTTGAGTGTGTGTTGTTTGGTACTGCAATAATGAAAGGTCCGTTTGCTGTAGATAAAGAATATGCAAACTGGGATGAAGAAGGTGAGTATGATCCAATAATTAAAACAATACCAAAGGTAGAGTATACTTCTGTGTGGGATTTTTATCCTGATCCAGATGCATTTAATATAGAAGATGCTACTTATACAATTGAACGTCATCGTTTGACTAGACCTCAATTAAGAGCATTAAAGAAACGTCCGTTCTTTAGGTCTAGTGCAATAGAAGAAGCTATTAGTTTTGGTGAAAATTATTCACAAGAGTGGTGGGAAGATAGTATACAAGACTCTGAAACTTCCTCTGACTTTGGAAGTGATGGTCATTCTGCTGGATCAGGTAATGTAGAAAGATTTGAAGTATTAGAGTTTTGGGGTACAATAGATAAAGACATTGCATCAATGCAAGATTTAGAAATACCTGAAAAGTATATTGATGATGATGAAATACAAATTAACTGTTGGGTGTGTAACAATCAGATCCTAAGATTTGTTATTAATCCATTCACACCTAAACGTATTCCTTACGTTGCAAGTCCATACGAGATTAACCCATACAGTTTCTTTGGTGTAGGTCTAGCAGAAAACATGGATGACACTCAAACATTGATGAATGGTTTTATGAGACTAGCAGTAGATAATGCTATACTCTCAGGTAATCTATTGATTGAGGTAGATGAAACAAACCTAGCACCTGGTCAGGATCTTACAGTGTATCCTGGTAAAATCTTTAGAAGACAAGGTGGTGCGCCAGGACAAGCTATATTTGGTACTAAGTTTCCAAACGTGTCAAGTGAAAACATGATGCTATTTGATAAAGCAAGAGTATTATCAGATGAGTCATCAGGTCTACCATCGTATTCATATGGACAAACTGGTGTGCAGGGAACAGGTAGAACTGCATCAGGTATCTCTATGTTAATGGGTGCAGCTAGTAATTCAATACGTACAGTGATTAAGAATATGGATGACTATATGTTACGTCCTATGGGTGAATCACTATTTGCATTTAATATGCAGTTTGATTTTGATCCAGAGATACGTGGTGACTTAGAAGTAAGAGCTAGAGGTACTGAAAGCTTTATGAAGAATGAAGTTAGATCTCAACGTCTTATTAGTTTCTTACAGATTGCAAGTAGTCCTGTATTAGCACCGTTTGCTAAGTTCCCATACATCATGCGTGAGATAGCGGCGACAATGGATTTAGATGTTGATAAAGTAACAAACAATCCTGAAGAAGCATTTAGACAGGCAATATTGTTACAGCAAATGCAAAAAGAAATTGTAGAAGAAAACCCAATGCCTCCACAAGGATTAGATCCAACTGGAACAGGAGGTGGTAATATAGGAACTGGTCAAGCTCCTGCTCCAGGTGAGCAAGGTTTTACTACAGGGGGTGGTCCTAATGCAGGAACACAACAACAACAGCAACAGGCTCAAGCACCTCAAGGTCAGGGTGGTGGACAACAAATACCACCAGAATTATTAGCAATGATGCAGCAAGGAGGTGGTGGTAATGCTTGACGTTAAAACTGCTAGAGACATTTTACCGTTAGTAAATACACCAGACTTTGAAGAATTGTTTAACTTATATTTAGATTCTAAAAGACATGATGCGCTACGTGTACTAGAACAGAGCGATAATAAAATAGAAATATATAGAGCGCAAGGTGCTATCGGCATACTCAGAAAGTTAAAAAGTATGCGTGTAGAAGTACAAACAGTATTAAAAGGAACTTAACATGGCTCGTAGACCTATTGAACCACAAATCAAACAAGGCTTAGAAAAGAAATTTAAAGCAGAGGGTACAAAAAGAGAAGCTGTTTTAAATCAACTATTAAAAATAATAATGAGAGGTGAAGTTCCTAAAACTTTAGATAAAAATCCTTATGATACTATTGTTGGATATAATATAGTAAAATTAAACAAACCATTAACTAAAATGACAATAGGAGAAATAAGAGCAAATGGTAGAGAGATAGTTAATAAAACTAAAGGAAAATTAAATGATCCAAATGGAGGTGGATCTTCAGCAGTTGGTGCATTTCAAATATTATCTAATGAATTTAAAAAAGATCAAAAAGACGGTATAAAAAAAGTTATTCCTTATTCTTCAAATTTAGGAAGATTACAAAAATTAGCAGGTTTATCAGATGATACTCTTTTTACACCTGAAGTTCAAAAAACATTAGCTAAAGAGTTAATATTAAATATTGCCGATAAAGAATTAACTGAGTATGTTAGAGAACCTTCACAAAAAAATGCTTCAGCACTTATTTCTAGAATAGGTAGAAATGGTAATCCTAGAAATAAAAATACAGATGGATGGGCAAGTATAACTGATCTTGAATATGTAGGAAGAAGTACAACAAAAACCCCAAAACTTAATTATGGAAAAGGTTATATTGAAAAATTAGTTGAAACGTATGATGAAGAACCATTAGATAATAAAACTACAGACGATCAAATGTCTAATTTAGGTCTTTCATCAAATCAATCTGAAACTCAAAGTAATCCAAATAAAGATCGTAAAAATCAAAATACTACTATAGATCAAATTGTAAATAGATTTCGTAATGTTTTAAAAGAAAAAGAAACAATAAAAACTCTCAAACAAATTGAAACTGCTCAAGATGTTTTAAGTACAGCAGGACCAGGTACATCTTTATCAGGAGTAGTAGATAAATTATTAAAAAGTAAAAACATTGAAAAAGATGTAAATAATTTAGATGATAAATCTACGTTTGATATATTTAAATATATGCGTGATGCAGTTAATGAAATTTTAGGGATTAAAGAAGCAGGTGCATCTGAAAAATTTAATATAGATCAAATTAAAACTTTGCAACAAAAATTTAATGATATGATATCTAGAACAGGACCAGGATTTGATACATCTGATACTGGAGTAAAAAGAACAGAAATACCTGATATTCTTTCAGAAGAAGCTGGGAGTCTTCCAAGAGGAGATGCAGGAAGTGGTACAATGACATATGGCCCTGGAACACAGTTTGATAAAGTAGATATGGACAATAGCCGAAAAACAGAAGGTATCCTAACTGAAGATAATTTAGATGATCCAGCAGGTGAACCATTACCAGGAATAGAACCACCTATGGGGCAAGTTGTAGGACCACCAAGAAGAACTGATGATATTAATCTTGCTGTTGCTAATGAACGATCTGAAACTCAAAAAAATCCTAACGAGCAAGTAGATTATTCTATCGTTGCTAAAGTAGATGATGATACCGAAATGGGTTATGGTGATGAATTAGGTCTTGTTGATAGGTTTGAAGAATCTACTGAGATAGGTTCTGGTAAAGAATTAGAACCAGAAAGAAACAGAGAACCTAGAGAACGATCTGAAGTAGATCTTGATTACTTTGCAGATGAAGCTCAACCTAGAGGTGGTGAAGCTGAACAAGAGGATATAGATGCTGGAAGTAGTCCAGTAGATTTTTCATTTATAAAAAGTTTATTTTCAGGTGGGTTTGATACAGATAGTAGCACGAACAGTGACACAGATTACTTTGCTGATGAAGTAAATCCTTTAGGTGGTGAAGCTGATCCTAATGAAGATGTAGCTAGATTTAAAGAAGGTGGAGTAGCAGAAGCAAATTTTGATGGTAAAGATGAGGATGAAGGTGATCCTCCACCATTAGCTACACCAAAAGAAGTAGCAGACGATATACCTGCATTATTGTCAGAAGGTGAATATGTACTACCTGCTAATGTTGTAAGATATATAGGATTAGAGCGTATCATGGATATGCATCGTCAGATATTATCAGAAATAAAACAGATGGAAGATCTAGGTATGATCCAGAATGTTGATAAAAATGGTGAGCCTGAAGAAGATGACAAAGAGATGAAGTTCTTAGAACCAGAAGAACCAGAAGAAGGTGAAGAGGCTGTATCCAAAGGTACACTTATTATTGCATCATCTAAACCAAAAGGTATGATGTGTCCAGAGCCATTAAAGTTTAATGGTGGAGGTGGAGCAGATTCTGGTTCTGGAGGAGATGACGCTGGTGATGGACCTGAAGGAACAGCAGCAGACGCAGCAGCAGCAGCAGCAGATGGACAAGATGATGGTGGTGAGGATGCACCTACAGAAGCAGGAACAAATGATGTTTCTGGTCAACCTGATGAAATAGACGATAGAGATAGAGATTATTTTGGAGGCCCAATAGGTGATTTAGGTCCAGTGGAAGCGGATATAGGTATTGATATGCCAGCGCAAGCGGCGCAAAATATCGTGGGAGTAGAAAACCCATTGGATTTTTCTAAGGAATATGAAGGGTTACGGGAAACGCTTTCCCCTGGTCAATTTAATCAGGCAAAAGATTTTGGTTTAATGTCTTCAATTGCTGCTATGCAAGCTTTGTCTAGAGCAGAAGACAAAGATAAAGCTATAGACGCAGTGGTAGATGCGCGATTGTCACATGACCCTTCTATGTCACAACTAGATTTAAATAACGCACTTGACAGAGGTTTTAGAATGGAAAATCCTACGATGGCTGGTTTAATGTCTGGAATATCAATGGTAGGCGGTTTTATGCCTGGTCCTGTTGGTGCAGTTTTTTCAGCAGGTAATCTTGCTAATAAAATGAGTGGGAGTGGAAATACATTAGCTGGTCTTTCAGGTATTCCCACTGCTGACCCTTCAAAATCTGCTGGTCTTCAAGCAAACTTAGATTCAATAATGGATCAAGCAGCTAAAGATGAAAGTGACATTCAAGGTTCAAGAGACATGGACATCGCTGGTGGTGGTGAGGTTGATTTTATGGACTTTGAAAATTTAGATGGTAAAATTAAAGGAAAAGATATAAAAGTAGATAAAGTAATAGAAGACTTAAAAGAAAAAAATGTGTATATACCTGGAGTTGGTTATTTTCCTCTTCCAAGTTTAATGTCACCCAAAGATGAATAGTGTGACATTAGTATAGGCTACCTACTACCCTTCTTATGGTGAGAAGCTACTAGTAGCCCCGAAAGAAAGAAACTAAAATGGAATCAGTACAACAAGAAATTAAAACATCCCCTTTAAACTCACGTTATAAAAGAGAATCTATTGAAGAGGTAGATAAAGAAATAGAAGAATTAGAAGCTCAACGTAATCAAGAAGAAATAGAGCCAGAAGAAAATTTAGAACCAGAAGAAAAAACATTTAAGAAAAGATATGGAGATCTTAGAAGACACTCTCAACAAATACAAGAGCAACATAGCAGTGAGTTACGTAAGCTTCAAGAACAGGTAGAAAGCTTAACACGTAAGCAAGTTAAATTACCTAAGACTGATGCAGAGCTAGAAGAATGGACTGAAAAATATCCTGATGTTGCTAAGATAGTAGAAACTATTGCTACAAAGAAAGCAGTAGAAGCTCGTAAAGATGTAGAAGAAAAACTTAAATACGTTGATGAATTAAAACTTAAAGTCCAAATGGAAAAAGCAGAGAATGAATTAGAAAAACTTCATCCTGATTTTGCAGATATAAGAGCAGATCAAGAGTTCCATGATTGGGTTTCAGATCAACCTAAATGGATACAATCAGCACTCTATGAAAATGATAATGATCCTAGAGCAGCTGCAAAAGCAATTGATTTATATAAGTTAGAAACTAAAAAAACTAACAAACTAAAATCAAATAAAGATGCAGCTAAAGCAATTTCTAGAACTTCCAGATCTAGTGAACCTGCAAATCAAGATAGAAATATTTGGTCTGAGTCTAGAGTAAAGAATTTAACAAGTTCAGATTGGGATAAACATGAAGAAGCTATTTCAGAGTCAATTAAAAATGGTACATTTTCATATGATTTAACAGGTGGTGCTAGATAAAGTACTTGACAATTTAAACTAAATGTGTTATACTACAGACAATTATAAAACTAGCTATAAATAAAACATAGCTAGTTTCTTTTAGGAGCCTCTTCTGAAGTTACAAAAGACTACCTCCTGTTCACGCTAACTCTAAACATATCAACTACCTACAATCGTTAGGCCAGGATTACCCTCACCCTAAAGATGTAGCCTTGAAACTGTCAAAGTTGGCTCGTTTCGATATATATAGCCGAAAGGAGATAACCAATGGCTTTTAAGACTGCAACTGGTTACGGAAACCTACCTAATGGTAACTTCTCACCTATAATTTATAGTAAGAAGGTACAGTCAGCTTTTCGTAAAACTAGTATATGTGAAGATATTACCAACAGTGATTACTTTGGTGAGATCGCAAATTTTGGTGATACAGTGCGTATCATTAAAGAGCCTGAAATAACGGTTCAAGAATATGCCCGTGGAACACAAGTACAGCCACAAGACCTACAAGATGATGACTTTACTCTAGTCGTTGATAAAGCTAACTACTTTGCTTTTAAAATTGATGACATTGAAGAAGCTCATTCTCATGTAAACTTTGAGTCAATGGCTAGTGATCGTGCTGGCTATCGTCTAAAAGATCAATTTGACCAAGAAGTTCTAGGTTACTTAACAGGTTTCAAACAAGCTACAATTAGTGCTAATGCTGGAACCGCTAGAGTAGCTGCTGATAAATCAGGTACTGATCCTATTGCAGGAGCAGCAGCCAATGGTTTACTAGCTTCTATGTTAATTGCTCGTAACAGTTTTGTTTCTGGTGGTGCTGCTACCGACTCAATCGCAACTCATGCAGACGGATCTACTGGTGAAGCAACTCCATTGGAAGTGCTAAACCGTATGGCTCGTTTACTTGATCAACAAAATGTTGACCGTGATGGACGTTGGGTTGTTGTCGATCCAGTATTCGCTGAACAGCTTAACGATGAGAACTCCAAACTATTAAATAGTGATTTTGCTTCAGGTAATCCTGACATTCTACGTAATGGTCGCATCATCTCTGGTTTAATTAGGGGTTTCAGAGTTTATATGTCCAACAATTTACCATCAATAGGTACAGGCCCAGGTACAATTGATACCAATGGCTCTGCATCGCACTATGGGGCAATTGTTGCAGGGCATGACTCTGCTGTTGCTACAGCTTCTCAAGTAGAGAAGGTAGAATCATATCGGGATAATGACAGCTTTGCTGATATTGTTCGTGGTATGCATTTATATGGTCGCAAAGTTCTTCGTCCTGAAGCACTAGTTCGCGCTCACTATAATATTGCTGGTTAAGGGGGAATAGACAATGGCTACTTTCGATCTTACCGCTTCATCCACTTCTGGTGTTGGTGCAGATATTTCTGCTGTAATGCCAGGTCATTATGGTAACAATGTAATGTACAATGTCGAGGCATACCTTGATGTAGCTGCATTAATTACTGCTGGTAACACTGTTGCTGATGGAGATATCTTTCAGCTACTAGAAATACCTGCTGGTACGTTGGTACTTAATGCTGGTGCTGAAGTTATGACAGCTTTTACTTCAAGTGTAACTGCTGACGTTGACTTTGCTGCTGGTGATGACATTGTTGATGGTGCTGATGTTACTTCCACTGGCTATTGTGCTGCTGGAACTAACGGACAAACCAATACAGTTGTTGGTTCAGGTGCTTCAACTTATACTCAATTTATCGGTACTACAGATACTATTGATGTTAAGTTGGCAGGAGCTGCTGCTGCTGTTGGCGTACTACGTGTATATGCTACTTGCATTAATTGCAACGCAAATGGTACAAAACCATCTGCCGCTGCAAGAGATGCCTTGGCATAATAAAGTATTGTGGGGTAGTTCTGTATTGGGGCTACCCCCTTCTTTAATTTGGGTGAGATATGACAACAACCTATCTAACATTAGTTAATGATACACTAAGACGTTTGAATGAAGTTGAATTAACTGCAACTGATTTTCCAAATGCTACAGGTTTTCGCGCACAAGTTAAAGATGCTATAAACAGTTCAATACAAGAAATATCCCAAAGAGAATTTGAATTTCCTTTTAACTTTACTGCTGGTTCTTTAACACTAGTAGTAGGGACACAAGAGTATGCATTAGAGTCTGATTTTAAAATAGCTGATTGGGATTCATTTAGAATAAACTATGATGCGGATAATAATTATTCTGCACGTAACCTTAAACTTATAGACTATGATACATTTATAAAAAGATTTTTTGAAAGAGATTCAGAAGCAGGTACAGGTGATTATGATCAACCTATTTATATTTATCGTACATTAGATAATAAAGTAGGATTTACTCCTAGACCTGATGCTACTTATAGTGTAAGCTATAGTTATTTTGCCTATGCTACAGATCTTGTAAACGCTACAGATACTATGACTGTACCTGATGCATACAAGCACGTAGTTATAGATGGTGCTTTATATCATTGTTTTATGTTTAGAGATAATTCTCAACAGGCTCAATTAGTTAAAGCAAAATATGATGAAGGTATTGATAGAATGAGAACTCTTCTAATCAATAGATTTACAGATGTTAGAGATACTCGCGTAAGCCGATTAATAAATGTACCTCATGGTAATGGTTAATGGTAGATGCTTTAAAGGATGTAACTGTCCTCTCTAAGGGTGGGTTGTTTACTAACGAGGATGCATTATCCCTAGCTAATACCAATCCTGGTGCAGCTTTACGTATGTTAAATATGGAAATATCGCAATTTGGTGGTTACAGACGTATAAATGGGTATGCTGATTATGATTCTAGTCATGGTACTGTATCAGGTGTAGGACCAGTAATAGGTCTTTGGATACTAAATGGTGTACCTTATGCAGCTAGAAGAAATTTAAAAGATCACAATGGTTCGTTAGGTGCTAATCCTTTTGTAGTTACTAATGGTAGTGCTACTATAACTGTTACACATAATAGTCATGGACTAGTAGTAGGGAATAGAGTACAATTTTCAGGGTCTACTGCTGTTGGTGGAATTACTCCAAATGGAGTAGACATGGCAATTTTAACAGTAGCAGATGCTAATACTTACACTGTAGCGTTTACATCTGCTGCATCTTCTGGTGCTACTGGTGGTGGTAGTTCAGTAAAATTTAAAGTGAATGCAATTACACAAGACCTACCAGATAATCCTCTTGCAGTAACTAATGGTAGCGCAACAATAACAGTAACGCACAATAATCATGGTCTATCTGTAGGACACAAAGTAACATTTACAGGTAGTGCAGCTATAGGAGGGATAACTCCAAACGCTGTTGAGATGGCAGTTGCAGGTGTAGCAGATGCTAATACTTACACAGTATCCTTTACTTCTGTAGCTACATCTACTGCAAGTGGTGGTGGTGGTACATCAATAACAGCTACATATAGTCAATCGTATTCTATATATAAGTATACTAGTTCTGGTTGGACTGCAATAGCTTCTAATAGATCTAATATAGGTGTAGAAAAAGTAAGACATTCGTTTCATTCGTTTACTGGTGCTGAAACAGTTACAATAACAGATGGTGTTAATACTCCTGCAAAGTTTGATGGTACTACATTTAGCGAACATCCTATAGGTGGAGATGCTAATCCTACAGGTGCAAAGGTTAGTACTGATTTTATTAATCATCAGTTTTATGCAGGATTTCCTACAACAGGATTAGGACCAAATATTTTACTATTTAGTAAACCTAATGATGATGATGATTTTACAACTAGCAGTGGTGCAGGTTCAAAAAATGTTGGATTTAATATAGTAGGTATAGCAAAGTTTAGAAATTCTTTGTTTATATTTGGTAAAGATAAAATTAAAAAATTTGTAGGTACATCAAGTGCTGATTTTGCATTACAAGAAGTAACCAATAATATCGGATGCATTGCCACAGACAGTATTGTTGAAATAGGTGGTGATGTATTATTTTTAGCCTCTGACGGTATTCGCCCTATTCAAGGTACTGCAAGAATTGGTGACGTAGAACTTGAAACTATTTCTAAACCTGTACAACAGTTGCTGCAATCACTGCCTAGTACACATGACTTAGATAATATGTCTTCTGTAGTTATTAGAAATAAATCTCAATTCCGTTACTTTTTCCCTAAAACTACTACAGCATCTGCTGATACAGCAGGTATAATAAGTGGTCTTAGATTCGCAGATAGAAGAGTAGGTTGGGAGTTTGGTGAACTATTAGGCATGAGGGCTTTCGTAGCTACTAGTGGTTTAATCAATGATGTTGAAGTAGTATTACATGGAGATTTAAATGGTGAAATATATCAGCAAGAATCTGGTAATACTTTTGATGGTGGTGATGTTACGGCAGTTTACGCATCTCCCTTTCTATATTTCGACTCTACCGAAAAACGCAAAATATTTCAACATATATCGTTATTTACTAGACCAGAAGGGTCTTCCAGTTTGAACTTGGGCATAGCCTATAACTGGGATGATCCTAATACACCAGATCCTACTACGTATTCATTAACGACAGCAGGGTCTTTATCAAGATATACTACAACCAATAGTACTTACGATGCATCATTTACGTTTGATGGGTCATCAAGCCCAGTACTAGAAACTAATATAGAGGGATCAGGAAAATCCATATCGTTGATTATAACATCAACTGGAACCCAAGCACCTTACAGTGTTAGTGGGTTCTCCATAACTTACCAGGATGCAGGATATAGATAATGGCAGGATATACTAGACAATCAGCAGCACAAATTGTTAGTGGTGAGGTTATATCAGCAGCACCACTTAATGCAGAACTTAACCAAGTTTTAGCAGCCTTTAATGAAACGTCAGGTCACTCACATGATGGTACATCAGCAGAAGGTCCACCAGTAGATAGAATAGCTGATGCTGATCAGAATAACAAGATACTTATAGATACGTCTAATGATCATATTGAGTTTTATACACAAGTAAGTTCTTCTTCTGTACAACAACTACGAATACAAGACGGTGCTATTGTTCCCATAACAACTAATGATATAGATTTAGGTACAGCATCATTAGAATTTAAGGATATGTTTATAGATGGTACTGCACATATAGATACTCTTGACGTAGATGTAAATGCTACTGTAGCTGGTACATTAGGCGTTACTGGTGCGCTTACTGGATCTAGTACAGTACAAGGAACGACAATAACTGCTACTACTGCATTTGTACCTGATGCATCGGATGGTGCTTCTTTAGGTACTACATCATTAGAATTTAGTGATTTATTTTTAGCAGATGGTTCTGTAATAGCATTAGGAGAGGATCAGGATGTTACTCTTACCCATGTTGCTGATACTGGCATACTTCTTAATTCTACTAATAAAATACAATTTAATGATGCCTCACAATTTATTCATGGTTCTAGTAATGCTGTACTATCTCTTGGAGCTACAGATGAGATTGACCTTACAGCTACTGCAATAGATATAAACGGTACAGCAGACATTAGTGGTAATACAGCCATAGGTGGAAATGCAACTATAACAGGAACAACAACCACTACTGGAGTAGTAACAGCAAATAATAATGTAGTTGTAAGTAGCACTAATCAATTACAATTTGGCGATAGTGGAACTTACATACATCAGTCTGCTGACGGAGTTTTAGATTTAGTATCGGATACTGAAATAGAAATAAACGCAACTA
>Ga0208134_1000945_pt1 | contig 17946 bp, 16 predicted proteins | sample VirMetDEL_Mar_31_FD_184515 | JGI IMG/M metagenome (GOLD analysis project Ga0208134, IMG submission 184515) | Aqueous microbial communities from the Delaware River and Bay under freshwater to marine salinity gradient to study organic matter... | ecosystem: Environmental > Aquatic > Marine >... | reverse complement strand
GTGCTTGTTTGCGAATTCGACAAACTCGCTCATCGTGTCGTTGCCGCCGCGACGTGACCAGTACCCAAAGACCTTTGCGATGTATTCTTCTTCTGCTGGCATCATGCGGCCGGAAGCTTTCATTGCCTCCCAATCTTTGGCATATCTGCCTTTGATTTTGAGCAAGTCTTCGAACTTCTTTGCCGAACTCGCGATGCGCAAATAAGACAGACGCTTCATCAAGCCGGCTTCTGACCAGATTGCATGAAATGCTTCGTGATAAACGGTATCGATCCCCGCTTCGGGGTGGATATACATCGTGCGCTGGGATGCGTCGTAATACCCGTTCAACTTTTTACCTGTTTCGCCAGATACTTTGACGTTATTTGGATCATTCTTTGACATGCGGCGCACCGCCACATGCGGCAAGCCCATTTTATCCAACGCAGCGCGATACGCTGGATGCTCATCTGTAAAATCTTGATCAACAGGACGTGCCAGACGCTTATCCCAAGCTATGCGTTCAGCTTGCTTGGTCCGCATTAAAGCTTCCGCGAACCCATCCCGCGATGAAACGCCATCCACCGGACGCGCAAATGTGCGCGCCATTTCAATCGCTGGACCCATGCGCTCTGAGTAGACTTTCTGGACCATTGCGTAATCTGTTTCGATGAAGTCCGCGATGCCATTGCCGTTTGGTCCTTCTGCAAGAAGATGAGAGTTTGGTATGTCGAACTGACGGGTTCTGCCAAACGCAGGACGGTTTGGCTCACGCATCATCATCAGCTCGTCTGGCTCTGCCTCGTCAAGGATTTTGGCAATCATTTCATCCGCGCGCTTGTCTACAGATTTTGCATCCGTTGCGGCTTTTACCCGCTCCCATTGGCTGCGATCTGGCGCTGCGTCCCTGCGCTTGCGCAACTCATCGATGCGGTACTTCGGCGCGTTCAGACTGCGAAGGCGAACAATCTCCTCTGTGATTTCATCCTTGCCCGGTTTCCAAACATCCATCCAAGGCTGCTGGCGCATCCAAGGCTTAACCACATTCTCTTTGAAGGCTTGGCGATGCTGCTTGATCCGGCTTTGCAGAAAGACCCGCGTGAAGTAATCCTCTTTTGGCTCATCTTCGGCGCGTGAAATGGCCTTTTTGATTTCTTCCATTTCCGCAACTGCATCATCACTTTTGGCAATGCCCTCACGCAGATTGCGCAGACGTTGCTTGAGCAATTTAGCGTTGCCGATTACGCCGACCTCGCGGGCCACCATCAGATATTCTTCATTCGCATTGCGCAAATGCTGCACCATCTGGTCCATTTCTGGAACGCCAGTCTTTTTGCCAGTGATCAGCGACTTGGAAACAATGTTGCGCCACTCTTGCGGCGTGACTGCTGCGCTTCCGTCTTTGCGCTTGCTGTTCTTGCGGGCAACCATGTTGCGCAAGTCCACGTCGCCAATGACCTTTACATCGTCATAGCCAAGATATTTGTTGTAAAGTTCCCGCTCGTGATCAAGCACCTGCCGTGTCACGCCATTCCAGCGCCGCCTGCGTGCGTAAACGCTTGGACCTAATGTGAGGCCCCGCGCATCAGTAGCGCGCGCGTAGGCCCCGTCAGCGATAAGCAGATCGATCAAGTCCCGCGCTTCCCCTGACAAAGCATTTCTGTGAATGCGCTTGTAGGGGCTGTCAGTCATGCGGGCGATGAATTCCAGCTTTTTGCTCTGCAAGATTTTGTTGTTTTCAATGCGCCACTTCTCAAGACCCTCTTGAGCCTTTAGGCCAGCCACTTCCTTTGCCCGCGCAATCTGGTTTTTGTACGATTGCGGCAGAACATCATCCAGCCTGTACCCCATACCAGAAAGCTTCGCGCGCAAGAGGTTTTCAAACTCCTCGCCATCACGCGCCTTGCCAGCAATTTCGTTTGAAGCCCTGACAATTTCCTCAAGGTCTTCTGCGCTTCTTATCTTCTTGGCGTCGATAGGAATGCTGTCAAAACGACCAAAGTTTGCGTTGCCCTTTTGCGGCCCAGCAAGAACAGTTTCACCCTCGTTCATTGCCTTTGTGGCTGCATCCGCATTGAACGCGAAGTCGTCGCCTTTATTGGCGAGAAGGTTTTCACCCTGTACGTTTTTATTGATCTTCTTGGAAAGCGCGTCGAACTCTGCTGCCTGTTGGATTTTGAATTCACGGAATGCCGTGACGTTCTCAAACGTATCATCACCAGCTTTTGTCAGCGCTTTGTAACCTCTGATCATCGCTTCTTCGTTCACAATGACTTCGCCACCGACAACGCGCACCATCGGCGCTTCCGCCGCCGCAGCTCGTCCTGTTGGCACAGCTTCTCCTTGTGCCAAAATGCGCCCACCACTCGGATCAGCTTTGACCGTGTATGACCGTCCGCCTGCGCTTAAATTGGTTGAACCCACCGTGCCGCGTGCAATGTTTACTTCTCCGGCAAGAGTATCAAGTTGACGTGTAATGCCACGGGCTTCAACACCAGCAATGCCGCCACCAATAAACCCTCCAAGAAGTGTCGCCATGCCGACCCGCACAAGACCTTCCTCGAAGGTCGCAGACGGGCTGACGTTGTGCCGCGCAAGTTCTGCACCGACCTCGAAAGCACCAGACGCAGCGCCAGCTTTTGTCATGCCGCGCACAAATGCGCTTCCCCCGCTTCTCAATGCGGAATAGCCAATGCCCGCCGGAACGCCCATGCTTAGAATTGTGTCTGGCGAGATCATTGCGCCCGCAAAGTCGGCCATCCAATTTTCATTGATGTCCATTCTTTGACGCCGCTGCGCATCTTTTGTGTAGACGTTTTCAAGATACTTGAAGTGATCTTCGTTTTTCGCAGCCGCGAACCAAGATAAATCCTTGCCGCCGTACCCCCCCACCATTGCCCGATCAACGCCGGAAAATCCTTGCTCTCGTTCAAATGCTGCTGCTGCAAAAGACATTCCGACATATCGCGGGATGTTGGCGTTATCCATCACGCCATCAGTAAAAGCTTGCGCAGCCCCGCCGTGAATGATTGGCGCAGAACCAGACCCGCGCGTTATCCCATATCGGGATACCGGATCGATTTCCGCAGGTTCCGAAGCTCCACTAAGGTAATCTTTGCCAGTTCCCATCCATGCGTCGGTGCGCGCTTTGATGTCATAATCAGGATCAGACCAAGATACGGAAATGCCGCGATGCACATTGCTGTGGTTATTTGCGTCAATCCTCGCGCTTGTTGTCGGCACAAACTCATTCACACCGATATAGTCGGAAAACACTGGCACAAAGTCAGCATCCGCCATTGCCTGCTCGACCATCATTGGATTGACTTTGGACCGACTTGGGTTTGTCGAGACGCCTCCGTAATAGGCTGAACCTCGCCATACGGGACTACCCTGCCCGTTATATCCAGATTGCAGAACAGGCATCGAAGCCCATTCCTTCGCAATGTTTGTTCCGAATTCAGCCGCACTGATCCGTCCAGCTTGGTAATCAGACAGCCCGCGCTTTTCGAGCAATGTCATTGCGATCTGGTCTTGCCCAGCACCATCAAACATCATGTTCGGATCTACTTTGCCGCTCCGCACAAGCCCGTTCAGCGTTTTGTAGACAATTTGCACCGCCCCCGCCGCTGTAAACTGCTGCGCTCTTGGAAGGCTAAAGTTTTGGCGCTGCTGATCCAGCACTTGCTGCACCGTCATTTGCGTGAGCGGCGTGTTTCCGCGATAGGCGGTTTTCAAATTCCAAGTGTCATAGGCGCGCGGATCGATGCGCCCATCTTGACCCATCCCGAACGAAGTCTCTGCGTTGTAAATAATGCTGAGAAGGTTATCCATTAGTAGCCGGCCCTTTCTCGCTGATAATCATATGCCGAAAGCGATCCATTCGGGTCCAGACCAAACTGCTTTATTAATTCATGGAAGTCTTCAATTGAAGCTGGCGGGTTCGCAGAAACACTCTCCCTCAACCTTGCCATGTTCTCATGGTAGGACGCGAAATTGGCTTCCATTTCATCCATTGCGGGGCGTAAATCCAAACGCCAGCCACCAGTGACTTCCGTCATTCTGTTGGTTGTTCCATCAAGCATAAACACCCTGTAAACAGGGTTGTCTCTCGTTCCAGAACTATCCGGCACTAATTTGTAATGCTCACCAGCACGAAGCGGGCTGCTGCGCGATCCTTCGCCTTCGCGGTAGCCCATTGCCTCCCACATTTCCTCATATGTTTCAGCATCCACGTTTGCCAGAAGTTCATCGCGGATCAGTTTATCAGCTGCAAATTCCCAAGGTTCAGCCTGTAGCAAATCTGCGCCCCAATCTGTTTCCCGATCCTCAAAACCAAGACTAAGAACCTCTGAATAAAGGGTTCGGAAACCTTCAGCTGCGCCAACGACTTCACCGCCAATTTGGCGTCCGAACCACTCCAGGCTTTCCATCGCAGATTTTGACTGTGGTGCGCCGTACCGCGTATCAGGATCGAATGCCGAACGGGCAACGCCAAGCATTACGTCAGTTTCAGCCCAGCGCCCCTCAAGTGATTGATTGATCATGCTGATCACGTCTTCTTCGCTTTCACCCAAGCGCAGAAAAGTCTCATAAAGCATTTGCGCTTCTTTGATTTCTTGAGGCGCAGGATCAACGCCATCAAACGCATTGCCTCCCTGACTTAGAACTTCCATAACGCGCGCTTCCATTGCTTTGCGTGCGTTTTCCGGCTGAACTCTTTCTCCGTTGAACAACCAGTTGTCGGCCGTATCCGCCCTTGTCAGTGCTTGGGCTAAAGCGAGATCAGTCCATTCCTGACCTGCCAACGAACTAATAAGGGTAGCCGCTTCCTCAAGGGGCGTATCGCCCGCGCTGCCGTTGTCCACCAAAGCAGACGCCAGCGTGAACAATCGCTTTGTGTTTTCGCCAAGATTAACCGTCATGTCACGCACGTCGCCCGCGCGATTGGGCGCCAAACGTAAAGCCATCCATGTATCATAAGCGCCATTCAGTGATGTCTCGTCGCTAATCGCGCCATGTTCAATTTGCTTGAATAATTCGTGCAACGATGTTGGGAAAATGCCCGCTGATTTTACAGTTTGTATTGAATGCGCCAAATCCTCTGGCGACATTGTTGTCCAGTCGGTGTAATTCATTGCCCGACGCATACCCGTTTCAGGGTCGACCAAACCAATCTGATCCGCCACAACCATATCTCCGATATTTCTCGAAGTTTGGTTGTCGTCTGCGCGTCCAGTCGCATATTTCTTCATGTGGTTAAACGTGCTTTCAGCACTCGTTCTGCCGTTTGCAGTGGCATAGAAAGCATTCAGCTTTGACGCCGCCTGCCGCAACATTTGCTCGGTCGGAACCTGATCGTTTGGCATGGTAAAGTATTCCATGACGTCTGGATTATTCGTGTTCAAATCCGCAATGAGAACCGCAAGCTGGCCTTGGTTCATGGCTGCTACGTTTTGGTCCATGATCAAACGCTGCGTTCCTGTTGAAACAACAAGATCACTGATCATTGCATTCTTCTGTCCGTCACTCAGAATATGGCGCGGATAAGCGTTAATGTGCGCCACCTGATCACCAAGCACGGCGCTTGCAGCTTCCATTTCACCGGACTGAATAAGCTGTATCAATTGCTGCGAAACATTGTCATTTTGACCCAGCGCAGTTTCGCTTTGCTGCTGATCCATCATCGCGCCTTGCGATCGCCCGATCTGCGCTCCCGCAGTGGTCTTCATGTCAGCCACGATGTCTTGGAACAAACCGCTGTACTGATCAGGAACCGATCCCTGCATTCCATCAAGACGCCCGTTTACCGCCGCTTGAAACTGCTCCAAATCATATGGAAATTCATTCTTCGCCGCTTCAACATGCGCCTTTACAGACACCGCAAGGCGATCCGCGTACCGCGCTTCTACGTTGTCGGTATAAACCCGCTGCGCAATCCGGCCCCACGTCTTTGTGGGATCATCAGGCATTTGAGGTGTGCCGTTCTGGTCTTGAGAAAAGACAGCACTTCGCGCCAAGCCGATTGCTTTGTCTTCTGCCTCTTGGCCCATCAGGCGACCATATTTAGCCGCCTCCTCCGCCATCAGGTCAGACATTGCCCATACGTTGTTCAGCGCGACATTCTGCCGGCTCTTGATAACACCTGTCGGGCCTTGCTGAACTTGTACGCTTTCACGCTTTCTTAGAACTGGCATTTTCCGTTATCCTTTGTACCCGACGCTTCTCAAGAATGACCCGCCTCTGCTGAGAAAATCATCGCTGGTGGACCCATCTTTGTTGACGGTTCCGGTTTTGTATTCCTGATACGCACTTTCAGCCCCAGAAAGCGTTTTGAATGCCGCCATGTAACCCTTGAGCCTTGCAGCTTTGGCAGCGTGAACCCCAGCAACCTTTATCATCTTGCCTTCCTGCATCATCTGCATACTTTCCCAGCGCCCAGCCGACCGCAGCTTGCCAATGTTTTCATTAGCGTCTGCTTGGTTGCCTTCCTCAATGGACGCAAAGCTTAGATTTGAAGCCCCAGATACCGCCATCGCTGCCATGTTGGCCTCGGCTTGTTCTGCGTAAGACTTCAAAACCTGCGTTTCACCTTCGTTCGATCTGGCGGCAACCATGAAAGCCCCAAGTTGCAGCTGCGCCGCCTCGAAGTTGGCGTCCGCCTTAATACCGCGTGCCTCGATGTTGCCGCCCATAATTTGCAGACCTGCGTTTGCAGCTGAAAAAGCATCACACATACATATTTAACGCCATCGCCTTGATGCCACCACGAGCAGGATCACTGCCGCTGATCACCAAAGTTGGACTGCGCCCCCATTTTGTTACGCGATATTCGCGCCATTCATTGATTAAGCTTGGTATTTCCATTGCTGGAGCATCGATAGCTGTCGGAATAGGTTTTCCCTCTACTTCACCATCCCAAATGTTGTCCCAATAAACATCGATTGACACAATCCGCTGCATCTTGCCTGCCCCAGGACCGTTCGGCATGTTGAAGACGGGCGGCAAAACCTCAATCAACCAAGGAATTTCGTCACCGATAACAACGGAAAGGCGAAGCTCTGACGTAACAAAGTTTCCGCTGATGTCTGGCGTCACAGAAGGCAAAATTTCACGCCCATCATGAAGTACACAATTCCTGCTTGCGTGGTGCGCGCTAACCCAATCCGTTTGCTCTGTCACACCCGCCAAACCGACAAGCTTTGTCGCATCGTCGGAGTAGATTTCTTGACCTGTCGTGTCGAACTGGACAACGCTGTAATCACCATCGCGTTCAATCACCGCAAATGCGCGGTTGAAAACACATGCCACGGAAACAAAGTTTGCGTTGACCATATCCCAGCGCATAAACCCCATGCTGTCGTCGCCACGGGCCGAGTGCATGACAAGCATTGATCCGTCTTCACTATTCACCAGCATAAAATAAGGCGTGGTTTCAATCGTGCCGCCTTCATAAATCGCCGTGTCTCGCGGCAATGCCATCCAATCTTGCGTGGCAACCGTCAAAGGTGGTGCGCGGTAGTTCGCGTCTTTGTTTTCCGCAATAAATTCCCGAACGTGATGCCCGTAAGCATCTACAAACATTGCCGCACCATCGAATACGCGCGGAGTTGCGTATGCCGCACCATGTTGCGTTGTTGCCACCGCCCGCGCTGTCTCTTGTGTGATCGCCACACTGTCCGATCCTGGAATGTAGAATTCCGCGCTGTCCGTGAAGATCGACAAGTCATAACCCGCGACAAGATGTCTGATCCGCGCTTGCTCACCAACCCCCAGCAAAGAAACACCGTCCGTTGGCGATCCGTCACCCATATTGAAATTCTCAATTGTGAAAAGGCCAGAACCCCACATTGCATCCGGCAGGCTTTCTGTTCCGCCAAGCCACAAGCGACGCTGCCACAATCCACATGCTTGAGGCCAACCGCGCACGTCAGACATTGCGGCCTCTTTGATCCCGCTGCGCATCCCTGTCAGCTTGAACATTTCAACAGAATTACCGCCGCCAATTTCTTCGTTTGTTGGAACTGTTCCACCTGCATTGATCTCAAACGTGTCTTCATCGATCACACGATTAACCGTGTATGCCCCCGCTGTTCCAACAACATTTGCTGATCCCGTGCTTGATGACGCAATGCCCGCTGCCTCATTCAAGATGTTTGTCGCCGCGTAACTTACGCCGCTCAAATCAACATCTGAAACGCCAGTAAAGTAGATTTCATCGCCCGCTATTAAATTATGGCTAAAGGCAAAAACCTTCACAATTCTTGATCCCTTTTGAAACAAGAATGGATCAGCATCCAAATTATATGACAGGTTTTTATAGACCTTCACCGTGACTTCTGTTGCGCTCACATACGTCAGCACTTCGACTTCCCCGCCTTCGATGCGCAGTCGATTTCCGACATGATCAGCATTGAAAAAATCAACGTCTGTTGTGAGTGTTCCCGTACCAGCCGCAAGATCAAAACTGCTTACCAGAATTCCTGCTGCTGCTGCGACATGAACTCCGTATCCGGTCGCAAAACCTGCACTCGTATAGATCGTTGTGGTCACTTCGATCTCGTCAGTAAAATCAACATAAGGCTCATAAACCTCAGTTTGGTCTGGCGCGACTTCGAACTCGAACAGATTTATCTCAAAGGAAGTTGCGTAAACGTCTGGAGGTGTGAATGTTTGAGCGATCTCAATCACAACAGGCTGAAAAGACGCATCACAAATAATGAACTGGTTGCGCGGCTTTGTCATGGTCATGAACCATTTTGTCTGGGCAGTCCAAGCGCATTCAGCCCCGCTGAAAGTTCCGGCGAGATTGAAGCCGCTGTCATATATGGCAACGGCCCCTGCCGTGAAAACCAGAATGAAGCTGCTTTTTTCCCCAGCTGCATATTCCCAGCTTTCAATCCGCGCTTCTTCCGTAAGGTCTTTCTTCCACTCACTTCCCCAGCGGCGCACACAACGTCCATCACTCAAGACCATCATGTTTCGCGCATCCTTCACCGAGGACTGATAGGCGTTTGTATCCATGCGCCCAAGAACCGCATTACCAATACGCCCGCGCCGAAAGTTTGTCTGGAATGTTCTAAGGCGACCCACTGATTATCTCCCACCCGTCCGACGCGCTCGAATAAACGCTTTCGTATCAAGCTTGCTTTGTGTTCTTCCCTGCGCATCAGTTGATTTTGCAAATCGCAGCATATTTGCTGATCTTTGATCGTACTGATTGGATAAGTCAAAATCCATTGTCAGCGGCAACGCCAGACGCGAAGCAAGGCGCATGATGAAAGCCTCGCGGAAGTATCCGGGCCACTCTGAAGGATTTACCATTCTTGAATAAACAGCCGTGACTTTTGCTGGCGATGTCTCTTGAACCATCACCGCAACAAGTCGGCCGTAAATGTCGAATTTAGTTTTGTTGCCATCTACGAACACATTGCGCACGTTCTTGGCCTTCGTCGGCAATTGGTAGAACCCTTCCCACGGATAGGGGGGTTCATCCAATACACGCACAAGTTCGGTATTTTCTTGCGCAAATCGCCAAGGATACATCGATAAAACGCCTTCGAGCGTATCCGCGTATGCGCGGTTTGCCGCGTCTGCCGTTGCACTGCTTTCCACAAATGAAACAATCGGCGGAATGCCGATCAGTGATAGCGCTGCATTTGTAACTTTGATGTCGCTATCTGAAACGCTTAGGGTCGCCATCGCGGCCTCCTTTGCAAAAGAGGCCGACCGCCCAACAAGCAATCGGCCTCAAATTTCCACCACACCCGCTGCCACAAGTGCAGCGGATAGATTAAGCCGTGGTCAACGTAGAAATAGCGTAGATGCCAGTGTCTTCGATCCCAACAGCACCCATAGACATGCAAGAAACTGCCGACCAAGCGGAATAGGTGTTTTCCCAATCCCAGTTGGTGTTGATTTCTTTGTTAACGCCGTGACCGATCGCAGACTTGTGCCATGCGAGGTTTGTCGCAACATTTGTGGTAATGTCGATATTTGGCTCAACAAGCCACATCACGCCCATCCACATTTTCGCAGTCATGCCGCCTTTGTATGGAAGGCTCTCTGTGCCAACAAAGTCCGCATTTGCAAACTCGGAAACCTTGAGCATCTGTACAAAGGTCTTCGGGTGAACAGCGCAGAAACGCTGACCATCATCAGGAACTTCCGCTGTCGAGAACGTCTCAACAATCGCAAGCATCTTGGCGAGGTCCATAGCTTCGCCAACCGCGCCCAGATCACTTGCGTTTGCGCCGGCTGTCAGTGCTGCAATGATAATCTGGTCGGCTTTCTTGCCAAGACCGCCAACGTGAGTGCGAACGTGGGCCATTTTCTCGTCGGTGTTGACCTTCAATAGATCAAGATCGTCGATCAGTGTCGGGATATACCAGTCAACCATTGTGGCCGATACGCGCGTGTGCAGCGGATCGATGAATGTGTGCTGGGCGTTGCGGCTCTTGGATTGCGCTGCCAGTGAGCCAAAGATTTGGAAATACACAACAGAGCCGCGAACTGCGCCTTTGCGTGTCGTACCCATCAGGCGTGAGCCTAGCTGCTGGAATGAAATGTGAACGTCGCTGTTGTATTCTTCAACGAACGCTGTGTCGATTGATGGTGCCATTGTGCGGCCTCCTAAAAAAAAGTGAACATCCTCTTACGGGTGTTCCTCTTGATTGACAGGAGGCGGGTAATCCAATCGGGGCCGCAGTCAGCCGTGAGGGGCCGTTTATTAAGGCAGTGACGAAAACGTCACATAACCCTTAAACGGATCATTAACTTCCTTAGCTTTTATGTCAAACCCTAAGTAATGAAGCCAAGCGAGGCGCTTTGGCTGATTTGTCGGAACCACATTGAATAATGACCATCCATCTTCCGTCCAACCATTCTTCATTTTTCGGCAGTGACGGGTCATTGTGCGCCATTGGCTGTCTGCAAGATCAGTGCCAAGAAACCAAATAATCCCCGTTTTATTCTCCAAAGGAACCATGCCACCAATCCCGACGATGTGATCATCGATCCAGCTTGTCCAGAACTCACCATTGCCCGCAAAAGCTTCAAACATATCTTCCTTGAACGACCAATTTGATATGCACTTGCCGTTGAGGCGCGCCAGCTCCGTTACCTCATCAACATCGCTTTGCCTGAGACATTCGCAAACCGTGCCAATGTCCCAGAGCGTTGACGGGAAAACCCCTGTCGTCATTGAGGATTGTTTTTCGCAAACTGCGCCCATTCGCCGCGCACCATTGCAGTGTAATCGGGATCGTCACCAAACCGCTTGTCAGCTTGCATTTCACGGATTTCGCCGCGTGTTTTCGGCGCGTTGCTTGGTGTTGGAACATCTCCAGGTGCAAAGTTGTTGTCACCCATTTTATCACGGAAACGCTCCATGAACTCGACGCCTTTTGCCGTGGTCATGATTGCTTCGACAATCTGGTGATCATCCTTTGTGGTGTTGGCGTTGAGCCATCGGTTCATTTCTCCAATGCGATCATCTGCGTTTTCGCCAAGTGCTTCTTTTTCTGCAATCGGATCAGGCATGTTTTCGTTGTAAAGATTGAGAAGATTTTCGTATCCCTCTTTGCCAACGGCATTTTCCTTGGCCCAATTCTTAATGCCAGCGTCCATTTCGTCTGTCATTTTGAAGTTGAGGTCTTCGGGACGCTCGTATCCCGCAACGTCTTCTGGAACGCCGCGTTCTTCCATATATTTCTTCATGGCGTCTTGTGTCGCTTCGTCTTTGATTTCTGCGCGCAGATCGTCTGTCTTCTTCAAGAACGACTTCGACATTTCGGAATAAGCTTTGGCCTGATCTTCTGGCGATTTGAACTTCTCCAAAAGCCAATCTGGGCGATCATTTTCACCGGCGGGCGGCGTCTGGTTCGAACCCTCATTTGAACCGTCGCCGCCATCGCCAGCTTTGAACATAGAGGGGGATTGTCCAGTTCCACCGCTATCTCCGTTGCCTGCATCATCTGGGACACCGCTCGCTGCACCTTCGTCTGCTGGCGCTCTTAGTATATGACCGTATTTCTTAATGAACATGGCAGTGATCCTTTAATTTGATTTGGGTTCCGAACGGCGACGCGCATCCATGATGCCATAAAGTCGCCGCATTCCTTCTTGCATCCGCAATTCACCGTCCGTTGCCGACGCTGGCATCACAGTCATAACCGTGATCGATTGCAAATAATTCATCAACTTGTCACCTTCGGGTCCGGTCAGAACACTCCGGCAAACGCTGTTGATTTTTTCTTCTAAGTCGGCAGGCCGCGCGAAGGCGTCAATCGTGCCTTCTGCTTTCTGTGCGGCCCGCGCGCGCTTTTCTATAAACTCGCTCATGCCTGCGGTGGTCCCATAGGCTGTTGCTGCTGCTGTTGCATTTGTTGCTCTTGCGCTGCTTGTGCTTGTTTCGCCATTTCATCCCCTAACTTCTTTGCGTCTTTGTAAATCCGGCTATCCAGCGCCATCCGCTTTTGCAACCAAGGCTGCAACTCGTCCAGATTATAAAGCGCCGCTGCTGCCTGTGGCCCGAATGCCCCAGCCCACATTTGATGGTGCTGCGTGAAGTTCTGCAATTCGCGTCCGTACTGTGACTGCGCCAGAGGCGAGACAGACCGGAAACGGATACCTTTGCCCTTGAGCGTTGGCAGTTCGATGTCACCGCGCTTTTCCAAGATGTGCAAACACCGTTCCGTGTAGGGCTGGATGAACTCATAGAACACGCGGCTGAACCCTGCGGACGTGCGATAGGCTAGATCAGCCATTCTTTCGGCAACTTCCGTCGCAGAAGCAGGTGTTTTGTTCGGATCAGCAAGCATATCGTTGTAAAGCGCGCGCTTGATGTTCATCCGCTGATCATTCAGCACAATATCACGCATGTTGAAATTGCCGCCGGCCGTGTTGACCTGCTGCAAGCCGCGTGATCCTGGCTCGATGTTCATAATCGTTCCGGGCAAAAGGTTTACCACGTCAGCGTTGATCGTCGCATCGCTGTCGCTTTGGTAGATTCCCACGATGTTCATCGCGGCGTTTTCCAGAACCATTTCCACCATGAGGTTTGTGGTGCGTATCGCGCCCATCGCCCGCAATAGCGGCCCTCGGCCCCATGTCTCGCCCGCCGCTGTTGACCAGCGGAATGTGTGGAACGGGTTTGACCCGCGCCCCTTCAATGCACGATCAATGATGATCTCGGACTTATCCTTCGTCATGACGATGTGGCGGTAGTTATACGGGCCTTTTTTGTAATCGACCCCCGTCCACTCAATCAGATCAACCATCTTATCCTGCTCTCGCAAGACAATCTGTTTCAGCGCGCCCTTATTAACGAAGTTCGGATAGCTGAATTCAATTTGATCAGCCCGAACACTGTTTACGCGATACACGCCGCCCAGCATATCATCTGGCCCGCGCTCAATCGTAAAGTCTGTGATCGGAATGGCTTTGTGGTGAAACGCGCTTGCCCCGCCGCGCCGCCCTTCTTCATGCAGCAAGCATCCCGTAGACATCGAAAGGTCTGTGAAGGCTTCTGCCGTTTCCTGCGCCAGATTGGATCGCCAGATTTCCTCGAACATATATTCGGTGATTTGATCCAGATCAGTGTTGATTGCTTTGCGGTCCTTGGCAGGAATGCTGCTGTCGGCTTCGAGCGATACAAAGTTGGTGAAAGCGGGCATCAAGCCCGCCTGCATCCGGCTCACAAATTCATCAACCGCGTTTGCGCCCGTTTCATCGAAGATGTCTTCGGCGTTGTCAGGCCCCATTGTTTGATTGAAGCGTTTGCGCGCGGGTTGCGTGAGCCTAATACAATCATCAAAAAGACCCTCGTACCTTTGGCGCTCGGCTTGAGATTTCTGAAACCGTTTGCTGAGTTCTTTCGGGTCCATGATGGATTCCTATACTGCTGAGAAGAAAGAACGCGAAGAAGTCATGCCTGTCAGTCCAGCTGTTGAGGCTGTTCCTGACATAGTGCGACGCCGCGTGTCATAGCTTTTTTGGCGTGCGGAAATTGTATCTTGGCTGGCAACACGCGCAGCATTCTGCGTTTGTTTCGTGTTCTGAGCGATGATTTGCTTTTGCACTTTGGCTTGGGCTTTTTGGGCCTTGTCTGCGTTCTTCACACTTGCCGCCCCTATACCAAGCGCTCCTCCGATTACGATTGCTGAAATTGGATCACACATTTTTCTCACCTTTTTTAAGTAAATTCCACGCAGATCGTCTGCTTTTTCTTGTAAACGGTCAAGAACGACGGCCCCAAGACAGAATTTCACTCGCTTTTCTCGGTTTTCTTCCCGAAATGTTGTTTCTGGCGAATAAATTGCGCTTCGTGTTGGCTTGAATGGAAGTCGGCGCGTTTGTGTTTCGGCCGACCAGCTTCTTTCCGTACCCCATGCGCAGAACCGCATATTGCTCTGCGTCTGAAACGTGGCTGTAAATCGAGTGTTTATCGATCATGTCGCCCTGTTTGTTGTAGCAATACCCGCCGCGCTTAGCATCTACGAGGTATTTGCAGCGAGAAGAAACAATGTAGCCGGCGCGCCCATCAACCATCGTGTTCATTTGCGTCTGAATGCCACCCACCCGAATAACGGGATCGTTTGTGTATGCTGGCTGAATATCCAAGCCCGCTGCTTTGAAAATCTGGAACGGCGTGACTTCATCCGTCTGTGCGCGCTGATCACCAGCCGGATCGCCCGTCATGATGATTTTATAGTCGGGGTATTCCGCTGCGATCTTCTTGCTTAGGTTTTTGGCAAACTCTGTTGCCGCCATATCCTTCGCCACCAGCTCATCGATGCACCGAACCTGCCCGCGCACATCTTGCAGAAATGCCGCCGCTGGCGTCAGTCCGAAGTCCACGCCGATATGGATTTCATGGCCTTTCGCCACTTCCAGCACTTCACTGACATGGGTTCCCTCGACAAAGCCGCTGTAGACAGGTCTGCCACCGAAAATGCGGCCGACCTTGTTTTGCAGCATGTTTTGTATCCATTCACGGGTCTGACCTTGGATCAAGTTCGTGTAATAGCTGCCAAGCTGCCATTTGGCGTTTTCCCTGTTCGGGTTTAATTCATAGCCCGTCAGCTTCTTTTCATTGTCCAGAATATCTAGAACCGCTGGCGGCTGCGTGAAAAACTCCCAATTGTTTGGTTTTTCCATTGTCAGGCGGTCTTCTTCGGACATCCAATCGGGAACGGGGCTTTGACCGGACATAATTGCCCACCAGTGATCATCTGGCGGCGCGTTTGTGTCCATAATGACACAAGCATTGGTTGGCCCACCGTCCATAATGCGGGGATACCGACCGACGCGCGAAATTGCCGCCGTAATCACGCTGAGAGGTAATTCGCGGGCCTCATTGATCCAGATCATTGTGAACTCGAAGCTGAGAAGTTTCCGAACGTCCTCCTCCCGATCAAGGGCCAAGAACCAGACCTCGCCTTCGACATCACCGAACTCAAGAGTTTGCCGAAATGGGGCGCGCCAGCGCATCCGTCCGAAGTTTTCCTCCGGTAGCCATTCCAGCCATGTTTTCACTGTCGTTGTTTCAAGCTGGGGTGTTGTGTTTCGAATAACGCCAAGACGGAATTTGCGCTTTCCCTCTTTGCCTTTCTGATCCACCGACTTTTGCTGCTGCAAAGCTTGCTTGAGGCACTCAACAACACATGCAACGGACTTGCCGGACCCAATCGGACCCTGCAAGCCGCGCACGAAAGCCTCGGACTTCATGAATTTGATGATTTCATCGCCGTCCGGCTTATATTTGAATTCCATCAGTGGATCGTGTTCTTTAGGCCCGACATCAACCCGCTGTGGATTGACTTCATCGCCAGCGGGAAGAACCTAGAAAACACATCGAATGTGTTTGTCCCGCAAAACGCGACAGCGGTATCTGGGTGCGGCATTGCGCCCTTTTCAAACTCATCGCAGGTCAGCTTTTTAATCACCTTTCCCTGCTTGTTGGCAAAGACAAACAAATTGTCCTCAAGAGCCGGAACCTCGACCAGATCAAACTGATCCATGAAATTCAGCGTCCGACCGCTTGCGCGGATCATCTGCTTTCCCAGCGTTATATTTCCGTGCTTAATCATCTAAGAAATCCTCAAGCTTCTTCACACGCCATTTCCAATAACTCATCGCCATTGCCATTATGCACAACGAAAAAATCGCCATGCTCATCCATGCCGCAAACCACAACATCAACCAACCCAAGTCTGCGTGCAGCGCCATAAACGCTTCCGGCATCCGGCGTATCTACTTCGGGCTTCTTGCTGGGGAAAAAAAGAATATCGCCGCTCATTCCCGACGCCCATTCTTCTTGGATTTATTACGCGCGCGCCCCAACATCTTCTTCTCGTCAGGCGACATCATCAAACTGATCTTGCGCGGGCAATTACGGTACACAATCGACGTACCCCCAGGCTTTCCGTTCCACACACACCAATACCCGTCCTCATCAAACCATCCGGTCTTCATCTTAAACAAAACACCGTTAGGCGATCGATCCAACTCTCGACCAGATTTGGGGCGTATCTGCTTCTTCACAGACTCCACAAACTGATACCCAGCAACAGAACGCGATCCCCTCTCAGCAGGACGATTAACAGGCGCGTGAATTGGCTGAACCGTGCGCTCCGGCACAGGTGTATCTCTTTTGAAAAAGGTCATGGCAGTTTCCCCTCTTAGCATTCTCAGCATGCCGTTATAATTAAGCCCAGTTCTTAGCTCATTTCAAGCTGTCTGTTTACAATTAGGCTGCACTTCGTGCTTTCAACCTGTCTGAACAACAACGACTTATTTCAGAAGTTTTGTCTGGGTTGGTGGTGAAGCACAGTGGCTCTTTTTTCCCTGCATTTTGTCTATGGTGGTGGGGGTATTACAGGGGGGCCGTACCTGTTTTTACCCTACCCCCCCTCCCATGTGTCTTTATCTCGCTGTGTGTATCACGAGCCTGAAAGGTCTATGTTTACCTGTATCTGCTGCCCGCCACCGCTGCTGCCGTTGGTCTCTCGAAGGCCAGCCCTGTCCATCAGGTCTGCCGCAGCCATCTGCCTGACGTTCTCTGATTTGGCTGATTTAGCTAGCTTTACCATAGTCCTAAGCCCAAGCACCGCTGCATCTGTGAGGTATCGACGAGTCGCCAAGAGAATAGCCTCTCGTCCTGTTGATCTATTCAACACCTGATAAACCGTTGATGCTGCTGTGTAACCCACTGCATCTGCTATCTCTTGAACGGCCCATCCTTCTACGACGTATAGAACAACTGCTTGTGTTTGTTTGAGGCTGAGAACGTGACCGCTTTCCAGTTCAATCAACTCGATGTCGATGTAGTCTGGCGGTATTGATTTGACTGTTGGGAGGTGGATGTCTTCATCCATTTGGTTGAACCTTTCCTTCGGACGTAGGGTTCATCCCCGTGTGGGGAGTGGTGGGCAGATGGGACATAGCTTGTCCTCATCGACCAGCCCCACCTCTTACTCCTCCCCGACGCCCATAATTGTCAAGACAAAGATATTCATATTAGAGGCCATCATTATGAAGGATATTCATATGACCTCGCAAGCCCCTTGTTTTACTATCTCTGAGAACCTGCCCTCGGAGGACGATATGGGAAATAAATCTTGGTATGTGAAGGATGCGGAGCATTGGGCGACTGAAAGAGCCGCTGCGAAGAAGAAGTCAGCGAAACGCAGGAAGCAGGCATCCAAGTGGGCGCAATCCTGTTATGACATGAGAAGCGAAGGTCGATCTGTTGCGGAAGTTGCCGAACTCAACTCACCAGTAAGGACCGTCACCCTCTCTGATGAGGAAAAGGCTGCACTTCTCTCCAAGTATTCTTAGGCGTCTGACGGGCTACTCATGAACCAAGCCTGCGCAAGCTTGTCTTGGCCTTTCGGTGAGTATCCCTGACGCGTCAATTGGCTAAACCCTGCGAATGCGGAGAACAGGTTTGTCCTGTTCATTGCC
>Ga0208134_1000943_pt1 | contig 17948 bp, 9 predicted proteins | sample VirMetDEL_Mar_31_FD_184515 | JGI IMG/M metagenome (GOLD analysis project Ga0208134, IMG submission 184515) | Aqueous microbial communities from the Delaware River and Bay under freshwater to marine salinity gradient to study organic matter... | ecosystem: Environmental > Aquatic > Marine >... | reverse complement strand
GCCATGCGGTAGATGTTGTTGCCTATGACGGACCTGACGTAGTTTGGGAAATAAACGTCTACGATGATATTTGTGATGCTTTCAGGAAAGCCGCAATAGTGGTAGGTGTAGCTGTTAAGTGGGGCGCGGCTTGGTCCGAAGGGGATATCCGTAATTATAAAGGTACTTCAGAAGAAGCTATGAACGCCTATATCGATTTGCGCAGAAGTCAGTCGCGTAGACCTTTTTTAGATGGTCCTCATTTCGAGCTTATCACATGAAAACAACTATTGAAGCAGTGTAGGTGGACTATGGCTTTAAAGAAGTTAGTATTTAAACCCGGTATCAATAGAGAAGTAACACGCTACACCGATGAAGCGGGATGGTATGAGTGTGATAAAGTACGCTTCAGACAGGGCTTCCCCGAAAAAATAGGTGGTTGGCAACGTATCTCAGGAACTTCGTTTCTGGGGGTGTGCCGATCTCTATGGAACTGGGTTACTTTAGGTAGCATTAATCTTATTGGCGTTGGCACGCACCTCAAGTTTTACTTAGAGCAAGGTGGTGGATATAACGACATTACACCTATTCGTAGCACTACTTCCGCAGGAGACGTAACATTTGCGGCCACTAATGGGTCAGCAACACTTACTGTTACTGATACAGGTCATGGTGCCCGTGAAAACGATTTTGTTACGTTTAGTGGTGCAGTATCACTTGGTGGCAATATAACCGCTGTTGTGCTAAATGCCGAATACCAAATTGTATCTACCCCCTCTGCTAATTCTTATACAATAACTGCTACAGCTACAGCTAATGCATCAGATACAGCCAACGGTGGGGCATCAGTAGTTGGTGCATACCAAATACGTACTGGAGAGCCGTATGAAATCCCACTTTCTGGTTGGAGTGGTGGCACTTGGGGTGCAGGTGTATGGGGTACAGGTGGTGTGTCTACCGAAGCCATACGTTTATGGAGTCAAGCTAACTTTGGTGAAGACCTAGTATTTGGCCCTCGTGGGGGTGATATTTTCTACTGGGATGCAACAAACGGGGTAAACACACGTGGTGTTTACTTGTCATCTCTTAGCGGTGCATCCGATGTACCAACTTCACAAAACTTGATTTTGGTATCAGACATAAACCGTTTTGTGTTTTGTTTTGGTACTAATGATGTTGGTAGTGCTACAGTTGACCCAATGCTTATCCGCTGGTCTGATCAAGAAGACGTGGTAAAATGGACTCCGGCATCTACAAACCAAGCGGGGTCCTTGAGACTGTCGCGGGGAACTGAGATAGTCGCAGCTAAACAAGCACGTCAAGAGGTCCTCGTTTGGACCAACTCTTCACTATACTCCTTACAGTATCAAGGCGCTCCTGCGGTATGGGGGGCACAACTAGTTGGGGACAATATATCTATTGCATCTCAAAATACTGTAGCTTTTGCTAGTGGCACCGCGTTTTGGATGGGTAAAGATAAATTCTACATGTATGATGGCCGTAGCCAACCACTACCTTGTAACGTACGCCGCTACGTATTTGACGATTTTAATACTTTGCAGTACGACCAAGTATTTGCAGGTACAAACGAAGCGTTTCACGAAGTTTGGTGGTTTTACTGTTCCGAAAGCAGTGAGTTAGTAGATCGGTACGTGGTGTTTAATTATTTGGACAAAACATGGTATTACGGTACTTTAGCACGTACAGCATGGCTAGATTCTGGGCTACGAGATTTTCCACTAGCTGCAACCTATAGCTATAATCTTGTCAATCATGAGCAAGGTACTGACGATAACCAAACAGATACCACTGCGCCAATTGCAGCGACTATAACTTCAGGACAATTTGATATAGATGATGGAGACAAATTTGCATTTGTGTGGCGTATTATACCTGATGTTACCTTTGAAGGGTCTACAGCTACCTCCCCCAGTGCAACTATGACATTACTCCCCCTTGCTAATTCAGGGTCGGGGTATAACACGCCGTATTCAGAAGGTGGAAGCGCAACAGGTACGGTAACACGTACGGCTACAGTACCCATTGAAGAATTTACAGGGCAGGTAAACACGCGGGTTCGTGGGCGGCAGATGGCTATCCAAATAGAATCGGCTGATATTGGGGTTAAATGGCAGCTTGGGTCTCCAAGAGTAGACATGCGCCCTGATGGGAGGCGTTAGTGGCTAATGAACTACAACGTGTTGAACCTCCTGCGTTACCACTAGCTCCAGACTCTTACGAACGGACATTTGTTGACCAGAATAGTAACATTTTACGCTTGTTCTTTAACCGCTTGGTTACTATGGTATCTACCGTTTTTGCCGAAGATAATGGTGGCAAGTTTATTTCGTTCCCTTATGGTATTTTCTACAGTAGCATAGATCAAACCGCTTCTAGCGCAAATACAGGGTACGCTGTAACTTTTAATGTGGTGCGAGGCAGTAGTGGTATTAGTGTAGTAAGTAACTCACGTTTAACTGTAGCCAGCGATGGTGTGTATCACGTGAAAACAACTTTACAGTTAGAGTCTACTAACGCTTCAGCTAAAAACGTATCAGTGTGGCTCAAGAAAAATGGCACTGACGAAGTGTATAGTGCCCATGAGTACAGCATAACAGGGACTGGTAAGAAGGATATTGCTAATTGGGACGGTTCCCTAGCTCTCTCCGCAAATGATTACGTAGAGGTTTTTTGGGCAACTGATGATACAAACATAGAACTACATGCTCACACTGCTTCATCTCCTAGACCTGCTGTGGCTGCAGCGTCAGTTACCTTATCATTTGTTAGCAACTCATAGTGCGCGCTTGCCTAATACCAAGTAATAGCTATACTGGTTAGACCCTTTAATAGGAGCGAACCATGAGTTTTAATTTTTTAGAGTTGTTTAATGCTGTCGGCGCAGCACAAAAAGTAGTTACAAATGACTTCATACCCGCCGAATCTTTAGCAACGCCGATAACTGAAGACGTAACTAATCTTGATAGCCTAGATGTAACATTAACTTTTTTTGTGCTTGGAGAAGCCTACGGCATCCCTGAAGACGAAGAAACTAATGATAATTGGCCATATGAAAGTGTTCAATTACTACAAGAGTTTATCAAAAACAATAAAACAAAAGACCCTGAAGATGAATTTGATTCAGTAGAAGCACTTGTGAGGGAACTAGCATGATTTATATGACCCAATGCCGTACAGCGTGCACCCCTGAGGTTACTTTGGTCGATGATATACCATATCCACAACATGCCCACATAATGCCAGATACGTTTCGTAGAGCAAAATCAGGGTTAAAATACCCTCCACACGTGTTAATAGAAAGCCTTATTGATGACGAGTTGCGTAGCTACGTAGCTGACAACCCCGTTAAAGGTAAGACTGGGTTTATCTTTGCCGCTGGTAATCAGGGTTGGATGGGTAATAACGGGCGGTATGACAAAGACCCCGATACAAAACTGCATTACAAGGTAAAAGTACCATTTATTGTATTAACCAACATATACGCAGGCCGTATTGCAAGTATGTTTGGCGTACATGATCATGTGTCAACAGATGCTAGCGCTTGCGCATCTAGCCTACATGTACTAATGAATATGCAAACACTAATGGATAACTATGGATTTGACCGAGTTATTGTATTTAGTGGTGAGGATAGTGTGAACAACCTTGTCCTAGAGTTCTTTGGTGAAGCAGGTGCTAGCTTGCAGTACAGAGATGAAGGAGAACGTCAGCCCTCTGCGTTTGATGACAAGAACCAAGGATTTCATATTGGACAAGGTGCTGTAGTTGCGATATTTGAAAAAGAACACGCGGGTATGGCTGACCCTTTAGCTAAATTCGTTGGCGCGTATAGCTCCGCAGAGGACAATACAAACCCTCTAGGGCAACGTGATGACGGTTCAGGCTTTAGTAAAGCTATCGAAGGTGCATTATTTGTAGCCAAAGCACATCAAAATGATGTAAGGTTAGTTAAAACGCATGGAACTGGCACGCCAGTCAACAATGCTGCGGAAAAATCGGCACTTCTACGTTCTTTAAACGAGTTTGTAGCAACATCCTACAAACCACGTATTGGGCATACGATGGGTGCTAGCGGACTATTGGAGACTGGATTGTTGCTACGCGACCTAGAAAGCGGCTTCGTGCCGAAAATCCTAAATAGAACTCAGGATGATCCTGTGTTTCTGTCCTCTGACGCCCCTATACCTGAAGGCTTAATGCTCAGTCTTGCTGCTGGCATGGGCAATATATATTCTGCTGCATTGTTTTCACGAGAGGTGTGACATGGAGCTAGTAAACAGCAAAGAAAAACTGTTAAACGGCCCTGAAATTGTTGCTCAATCTGCCTACAACATGGCAGATATGAAATACCCAAAAGAAGCGGTATTAGGCGCAGTTGCGGCTGAGTTCACACTACCTGAAACTGATCTTGTACAAATTGGCAATACTGTTTTTGTTGGGCATACGGGGAAAGGTAAAAACAAAAAGAAAATGGTGGGGCGAGCGTTTAATGTTGACACAGGTAGAAATTTTATTGTGAACGGGTTTAAGTATTTTACATACCTGCAACAAAAAGGTATTACTCACTATTCAACAGAATTTACGGGTCCTGTGTTTTTAAATGGGTTTAAATTGTTTAAACGTAGAGCTGATCAGCAAGACACTAAGATTGAAATAGGTAAATACCGGGACACAGATAAGTATGTCGTGTTTATGCGCTTAGGTAAAAAACCTTTAATGCGAGGGCTATAACTTGAGTTTTCTTGTTGACGCTGTAGTCGGGGTAGTTGATTGGATTGGCGAAGGATTCAAAGATGTTTTTGAATTTGCAGTTGATGAAATCGTAAAGCCCGTTATAGAGTTTACTGGGGAATTCGCAGAAGGCATGACGGAAAACCCAATAGCAACATTAGCTAAAATAGTTGCTATTTCAACAGGTAATGCATGGGCTATACCTTTGATAGACGGTGCACAAGTTGCTGCAGATGGGGGAAGTCTGGGGGATGTGATTAAAACTGTTGCTGTTTCTTATGTTGCAGGAAAAGTAGGAGGGGAAGTAGCACAGCACACTGCCCCATTTGTTGATAGTATTGTTGGCGAAGCCCTTAGCGAGGGCGCAAAGGAAGTAGCAGTACAAGCAATTACATCAGGCACTGTTGAAGCAGCAAAAGCTGTTATATACGGAGAAGACCCCCTCGATGCTTTTGTTAGGGGTGGAGTTACCGCTGCCGTGTCTGCAGGTATAGGTAAGATTAGTGAGCAAGTTGGTTGGGAAGTAGAAGTTACTGACCCAAGTACCGGAGTGACTAGTACTAGAATGTTGCCCAATGTTGTTCAGAATATGGTGGGAACTGCATTAGCCGCTGAACTTACTGGGCAAGATATCACAGCAGAAATGATGGCAAACGCACTATCCCGAGGAGTGCTAACGACTCAATTTGTAAGCGACTATATAGTTACCAACCCTAATGTTACTGATAGTCAAATGGGGTTTATTACAGCAGCGTTTCAACGCACTGCCGCAGTAGCCTTGTCTGGTGGTTCGGGACAAGAGGCATTTGAACAAGTCATGGCCGTTATATCTGCTTATGGCATGTCAGAACTACATGAGGTAATTAATGATTCTAGTATAGGCGATTTTGTTGGGGATACTATAGACAAGATTTCAGGGGATTACCAAGAAGCCGCTAGACTTGCCGCACTCCTTGATGAGACAGTACCTAGATATAAATCGAATATAGCTGAATACGAAGAAAAATATGAAGAAGTCCAAGCTGCTTGGGAGAATCTTCAAAATGCGCGGCTTAGAGAGATTAACAGCATAGATGATTTTGAATCTGGTGAGGTAGACCCCAGTGTTGCCGCAGGCATTGAAGCTGACATTAGAGACGCTCAAGATCAATACGACAAACTTGTTACTGATGAGGGGTATGGGGACAGGTTAAAAGAACTTGAACAGATGATTAGAGACGATACCCCTTTAATCACTCAATATACCGATGCCCTTGTTGAAGCTCAAAACAGTTTGCAGGTTAATGCTGACCGTCTTGACGGAGAAGTAGTATCTATATATGAAACAGCAAATGAATACCTTGTTTCAGGAATGGACCCCGGATTTAACGCAGAAGAATATAAGCAACTTAATAACATTCCTGATGATGTAGACCCATATGAACATTTTCTAGCTAATGGGCAGCATACTGACACTGTATATACAAGTAGAGAACAGTACGAAAACGCTACAAATAGGCTGTTAAATAGCGCTTTGAACTCTATAGTATGGGACGGATTTGGCACTGCTAATAACTCTCTTGGACGTAATCTATCGCCGTCTGATATTCAATCGTTAATGCAATTAGTAGCTAGCGGAGAGTACAATTCTCCTACAGCTCTAACAGAATTACTTAGTAGTCCCGAAAAACAAAAAGCTCTATTTAATGAATGGGTTCAGACTATAGGTACTAGCCCTGATAACCAATATCAAACAGGTAACGCACTAACTGCTAACGATATAATTCTTCTTGAACAAAGTGGGTACTCAACAGATGGCGTAGAAGCAGGTGCTGAAATGCTTGCTGAACAGGCCATTGCCCTAAACCAAATATATAGCGAAGTAGATGGGCAGAGGAAAAATGGTTTTATTGAATTAGGAGAAGGCGTTACTGCAGGCGATGTTGTTTCTGGTGCCGCTATTGTCCAATTTACTGAGGATGGGTTGCAGTGGCAAATACCAGAAACTCTGCAACGCTGGGACTCTCAAGCTGGGTTAATAACCCAAGAATTAGCTTCAAACCAAGATGGTGGCGCGGCGTTTGTTTGGGTAGATAAAGATGGGACTGTTGACCCAACAATACAAAACCTGCAAACACTGGCTGTTTTTGGTACTGACACGTTGAGTGTTGAGCAGCAAGTAGAGTTGGGGGTAGCTGCAATTGGAGAAGGGTTTACGTGGGATGAAGTGCAGGAAGACCTTGGATGGGGAGATACTTTTGTAAGTATGGCACAAGATGTTTTGGATTGGGCGAGTAGCACTGATACTACTGTAAACATAGGTATTGGTGAGTTTGACGTTCAAAATTTTCTTGCCAATTCTTTAAAAGCTGGGGGTGGTATGTTAGACGCCTTTAATGGTATGTCTACTCTGTTTGGTATTGCCCCATCTGACACTACTCTAGGTAAATTTGCACAGCAGTTGCAAGACATTGGCGCTGCAGGTAACACTACAATATACAAAGACGAGCTTAATAAACTTAATGAGTTAATGAATGCACCGTCAAAACTTCCTGTAGATGAAAACGGTAACATCACAGCAGAATGGTACGATATAGCGTTTGAAAAAGTAGTTACAATTGCTGGCGCTGCATCTGAACAACCAAGCGCGTTTATTTCTGAGTATATTGGGGTTGAAGCCTTACAAGAACTTGTACCACTTGCTATTGGAGGGGTAGTCTCACTTGGTGCTAAAGGCGCTGCACTGTCTTTAGGGGGTGTACTATCTGCTCGAATGGCTGCAGGTACAGCACTTAGTGCCGCAGCTATTACCGATATTGCTGAAAGTTACGGTGGGACAGCTTCTGAAACGTATGATCGATCACTAGAAGTCTACCTTAATGCGGTTGACCCTATAACTGGACAGTTTTTATATACGGAAGAGCAAGCGAAAGAAAATGCAATGACGCTTGCAGTTCAAACAGGTACAGTAGCTGCCGCTGCAACTGGCGTAACACTTGGGATTGGTGGTCTATCGCTAGAAAAAGCAATTTTAGGTAATGCCAATACAACTGGTTTTGTAGGTAAAGGCCTAGATGAGCTTGCAACGCGTATAGCAAATGGTGGTACTATCCTGATTAAAGAGGGACTTACTGAAGGAGTTGAAGAAGGTCTAGCCACTGCGTTTCGTGAAGGGCATTTGCATCAAATAGACCCAACTATAGAAGTATCTAGGGAGGTTGCAGGATCAGCGTTTATGGGCTACTTGATTGGTTCCTCAGTAGCTGGTGGGGCATATGGAGTTAGTCAAACTGGAGATATGTACTCTAATTTTGTATCCGCAATCGACCCGACTATAAATGCGGCTATGGATAGAGTTGTTAATGCAGCAATAAACTATGAGTCTACTGATGCTCAATTGGCCGCTTCTATGGGGTACGACGAATATCTTGATCTGCAACGCAGTATAGCGGAAACTGAAATAGATACTACGCTAGATAATCTTGGTGTTACTAATACTACAACACGCATTAACGTACATAGCCAAGCTAACCCCGATAAGTATACAAATACAGCGCAAGTAACTACTGCTTTTTTAGTTAATAATCCCGAGTATAAACCTACACAAGCTGATATTAATGCTGTTGTAAATCAAAGTGTTGGGACAGATGCTAATGCAGTAATTGATAGGTATGTTGATTCACGTTATGTAGATACAAGTGAAGTTATTAATGCCGCTGCTGAACAGGGAGTAACAATATCTGAGACGCAAGCCCAAGAATATGTAGGGCAGGGACCTTCAGGGCATGAGGCAGAAGTATTCCAACAACTTGAAATGGATTTTGGCTCAGGTTACACCACCGAAAGTGAAGTACGTGGTGTGTTTGCTGCTATGGGTTACGAACCTACTAACGAAGAAGTAGCGGCTTATGTGGGGGCATTTTCTGATGCTGACCAAGAGACCGCTATTACAGAATATATAAATAGTACACGTGCGTCTAACGATAGTGCAGACGATAGTACTGGCAACAATGATCTAGGAACTAATACTGATGACGAGAATTTAGGCGATAGTACTGGCAACAATGATCTAGGAACTAATACTGATGACGAGAATTTAGGCGATAGTACTGGCAACAATGATCTAGGAACTAATACTGATGACGAGAATTTAGACGATACAGAGGACAATATGGTTGATAGTGTAATTGATGATCTTACTGCCGCTATTGGAGCTGTGGCTAGTGGAGATGAAGCAGCTACAGGATTATATGGGTATATAGACCAAGCTATTGCTGACTTAGAAGCCGCAGGGCTTACTAGTGAACAAATCCAAACCACTATCACTGATGTTGTTGGAAAGCCATCAACCGATGACTCAGATGCTACAGGTATATACGCTACCTTAGAAGGCTTAAACAATTTAAGTACTGATGACGTTACTACCATTGTTACTGAAGCTCTTAGTAGTTTAGAAACCATAAGTGAAGATGACGTTGCTACTATTGTAAATACAATTGTAGGTAGTCCTACTACAGACGATGCAGATGCTACGGGTATATACGCTACCTTAGAAAATTTAGAAAACGTAAGTACTGATGACGTTAACACTATTGTAAATACAATTGTAGGTAGTCCTACTACAGACGATGCAGATGCTACGGGTATATACGCTACCTTAGAAGGTCTAAACAACGTAAGTACTGATGACGTTAATACTATTGTTACTGAAGCTCTTAGTGGTTTAGAAAACGTAAGTGAAGATGACGTTGCTACTATTGTAAATACAATTGTAGGTAGTCCTACTACAGACGATGCAGATGCTACGGGTATATACGCTACCTTAGAAGGTCTAAACAACGTAAGTACTGATGACGTTAATACTATTGTTACTGAAGCTCTTAGTGGTTTAGAAAACGTAAGTGAAGATGACGTCACTACTATTGTAAATACAATTGTAGGTAGTCCTACTACAGACGATGCAGATGCTACGGGTATATACGCTACCTTAGAAGGTCTAAACAATGTAAGTACTGATGACGTTAATACTATTGTTACTGAAGCTCTTAGTGGTTTAGAAAACGTAAGTGAAGATGACGTCACTACTATTGTAAATACAATTGTAGGTAGTCCTACTACGGACGATGCAGATGCTACGGGTGTTTATTCTGTAATAGAAGGCTTAAACAATTTAAGTACTGATGACGTTAATACTATTGTTACTGAAGCTCTTAGTGGTTTAGAAAATGTAAGTACTGATGACGTTAACACTATTGTAAATACAATTGTAGGTAGTCCTACTACAGACGATGCAGATGCTACGGGTGTTTATTCTGTAATAGAAGGCTTAAACAATTTAAGTACTGATGACGTTAATACTATTGTTACTGAAGCTCTTAGTGGTTTAGAAAACGTAAGTGAAGATGACGTCACTACTATTGTAAATACAATTGTAGGTAGTCCTACTACAGACGATGCAGATGCTACGGGTATATATGCTGCTTTAGAAGGTCTGAATGATTTAGGTACTGATGATGTCACTACTATTGTTTCTGAGATAGTTGGTTCACCCGCAACAGACGATAGTGAAGCCACAGGTATTTATGCAACGATTGACGGTTTAAATAACATCAGTGAAGAGGATGTTACAACTCTTGTTACTGAAGCTCTTAGTGGTTTAGAAAACATCAGTGAAGAAGATGTTGGCAATATTGTAAGTAGTATAGTTGGCAACCCCGCTACGGACGATACTGATGCGTCGGGTATTTACGAGTACTTAGACACCAAGACAAATGAAGTTATTGAGGTTCTTGGTAGTCCTGCAGACGTGGATACTGAAGCTACAGGTATTTATGGCTATATCGACAGTGCACTTGACCAGCAAACTGCGGACCTTACAGATGTAATTAATCAACAGACTGAAACCATTGCTAGTGATGTTGCAGAACTTAATACTCTCTTGGGGCAACCTGCTGCTGAAGATGCAGATGGTAATGTTACTGAAGCTACAGGTGTATATGCACGTGTCCAAACTCTTATGGGCCAAGGGCTTACTAATGAAGCTGCTATTGCAGCAGTGGCTAGCGAACTTCAGGTCTCAGTAACTGCGCTTACTGACGCGCTTGACCAGCAAACCAAAGACCTTGCTAGTGATATTACAGATATTAGCGATTTATTGGGACAGCCTGCTACTGAAGATAACCCGTTAACAGAAGAAGACGAATCGGCTGATCCTACTGGGTTATTCAGTACTATTGCTGACGCTGAAGCTGCGGGGCAGGAACGTGACAAAGCTATTGACTCTGCTATTGAAGACCTTGCTACACAGCTAGATACAACCAAAGACGATATTTTTGACCAGTTAGGGTTAGATTTAGGACAGTTAGAAACAGCTATTGGTGACAGCCAAACAGCTATTGAAAATAAAATTGACAAAGCAGTAGAAGACGTTGGTGTTGATCTTGGTGAAGTAGAGACTGAGATTCTTGAGAAAATGGCTGAGTACGAGGCAGACGGTATTGACCGTGATAAAGCCCTTGCAAAAGCTATTTCAGATGTTTCTACGCAAATTGGCAAAACTGAAACAGATGTATTAGGTGCGTTAGCGTCCACTGAAACTAATATACTGGCAGAACTCGGCACTACTGAAACTGATATACTAACTGCATTAGGAGAAACTGAAGCCGAACTCTCTGCAGATATTGGTGCTGTAAGTAATCTCGTAGGTAAACCTGCAACCGAAGTAACTCAAACAGATATTGATTTTGTAGTTGATTACATAGCTGGCAATCAAGTCATGCAAGAAAATCAGCTTGCTCAGTATGATGTTACTGGTGATGCGCAAGTTACTATAGACGATCAAATAGTATTAGAACAGCTACTTACTGGGCAGCCTGTAACAACGCCAATTGCAACTACGTCTATGTATGCGCCAACAGGAATTTACGGTGCAGTGCAGGATATTGAAACTGATTTGATTAATCAGCTAACACAAAACCAAGATCAGACAATGGAGCAGTTAACACAAAATCAAGACCAGACAATGGATACAGTGCAACAAATGGAGCAAAATATTGTAACCAATGTTGAAGATGAAGGAATGCGCAATAGGTTGGAAAATTTCTACATGCAAGCATTGCAAGCACCGGACGCAAGAGGCCAACAAGTTAGTGTTAAAACTCCTGATCCAGTAAACTTAGACTATGTGTATGACTTTGAAAGCATATTTGCTAACCCACAACAAGAAAGCATGTTTACTAGCCCTTATGCTAAGGGTGGACAGGTGGCAAACACAACTGATAAATTGTTAAAAGTAATTGGAGAATCGTAATGACATGGTTCAGTAATTTAGTTAATAATTTTGCTTCTGGGGTATCCGACTACGCAACTAGTTCTAGTGGTATAGATCAGCTTGTAAACCTTGCTGGAACTGCTTTAGTAGATAGCCAAGGATGGAACCAAGCAAAAATACCACAAACAGGGTACCAAGGGGGTATACCTGCATTGCGTGCTCAACGTGCCCCAGTACCTCAAGCGGTCGGACAAGAAATGCCTGATGGCTCTGTTCAAGCTACAGGAATACAAGGCCTTGCTGACACTCAAGATGCAGGTAGACAGGTTCAAATGATGTACGACCCTAATAGACGTCCGGGCAGTTCTGGGCGTAGGTACTTTACTGATATGCAGTATCTAACCGAGGAAGATGACGCAGCGGCAGCAGACACGCGTATGGCAGAACAGGTTACTAAACTTCAAGAGGCCAATATCCGTAACCCTGCTAGGCAGACACGTGCAAAACCTCAAACAATGGCAGCGGGGGGTTTAGCAGAGTTGGGAAAAGAAAAGTACTTGAATGGTAGTACTGACGGTATGGCAGATGAAGTACCCGCACGGATTGATGGGCGGCAAGAAGCCCGTTTAAGTGATGGTGAGTTTGTTATTCCCGCAGATGTTGTTAGCCACCTTGGTAACGGTAATTCCGATGCAGGAGCAGAAGTTTTAAAGCAAATGATGAGTCGCGTACGAAAAGAACGTACGGGCAATAAAGAACAGGGTAAACAGATAAACCCTAAAACTATACTACCAGTGTGAGGTAAGTAATGCCTGATTCAAGTGATATAACCGTAGGTGCAGACCCTCTTGTAGGGCAACAAACAGGTTCCGAGTCTTCGCTTTCAAACTGGGCAGGGCCGTACGTTACCAATATGCTAGGTAAAGGACAGGCACTGTCTGACGAATCCTATAATGCATATACTGGACCGTTAACCGCAGGACAATCAAACCTGCAAAATCAAGCGTTCCAAGGTATAGCAGGATTAACTATCCCAACAGAACAAATGGGTACATACCAACCGACATCTTTTACAGCGGAAGGCACAGCACAACAATACATGAACCCATATGTTAATGCTGCACTACAACCCCAACTTGATGAGTTACGTAGGCAAGCAGAAATATCACGTGTTGACCAAGCGGGACGGCTTACCAGAGCGGGTGCATACGGCGGTTCTAGGCAAGCATTAGCTGATTCAGAACTTAGCCGTGCCTTGCTAGCTAATATTGCAGGGGTTACGGGGGAAGGGTATAACCAAGCGTTTCAACAAGCTCAAGGACAGTTCAATACAGAGCAAGAACGGGCACAACAAGCACAGACGTTTGCAAATGAATACGGGCTAAAAGCAATAGCAAACAAAGCCGAAGCTGGTGCGTTACAGCGCGCAATGGAACAAGAAGGCATAACAGCAGACCGACTTCAATTTGAAGAAGAGAGAGATTTTCCATACAAACAAGTGCAGTATCAGCAGTCGTTACTACAAGGGTTGCCTATTGCTGCTCAATCTTATTCTTATGCCGCTCCTAGTGCCCTGTCTCAGTTTCTAGGTGATTCTGGAGGTATTGGAGAATTTATAGGTGCCGGAGGACTTTCTTCACTGTTTAATGTATTTGGAGGGAATTCTGGTTCAGGAGAATCGCCTACAGCAGCAGACCAAGCCTATGAGGCAGGGGTCTCTTAACAACGTTCTATACTTTACAGGGATTTAAAAATGGCAATCGACCAAGATATTGCGCAACGTGTAGATGCTTATAGAGGCAACCCTCAGGCATTGCAGCAACGGTATGCAGCTAATCAAGAGCTTCTTGACTTGTTGGCTTTACAACGTTTGAAATCTGAAAAAGATGACGCAATGCGTAAAGTGCAGATGGAGATGCAACAAGACCCACAAACTATAAAGCAACAAAAAGAACGGCAGTTGTTAGATATGACTAAGCAAGACCTTACCAATCAAACGGCGGGGATCATGCAGAATGCGCAAAAGAAACAACAGAAAAATATGCAACGTGTGGCTAAACAAGGTGCGGCTAATCCGCAGCAAATGCAAAAAATGCAGGCAGGGTTAGGGGCATTAGCCCAACGCCAACAAAACCAAGCCCCTATGCGTATGGCTCAAGGCGGTATTGTTGCATTTAAACAAGGTGGCATTACCCAAGCCGATATTGATGAGTATCGTCGTAATAAAAATAAGATGTTAGGTAACTTTGCTAATATGAACAGGCTTACAGATGGGGATATTAGAAAAATACTTGAAGGCCTTCAAGATAATAAATCAGGCGCTTTTGCTGATCCCTCTGCTACTCCCCTTAAAGGTAGCTCTCCTAAAACTGTTGAATTTTCAAACGACCCAAATAACTTTCGTCAAGCGCCAATCCTTGATGCAGAAGGAGCCTTAGAAAGCCCAAGTTCTGGTGGAGGCGGTAAAACAACTACAGACACTATAGTCCCTCCTCAAAGACCTCCCAAACCACCAGCAGAAGCGCCAGCAGAAGCAGAAGCGCCAGCAGAAGCAGAAGCAGAAGGAGTAGGAGAAGCAGGGCTTAAAACACTTACCGCACCAGTTATTGATATGACTAAAGCAGATTCACTAAATTCAGGTATAAGTATACTTGAGAAAGCAGGTCTAGGTGAGCCTCAAACGCCTGATGCTAGTAAGAATACGGCACGAGATAGTGCAGCCACATTTCTTGGGCGGGATGCCAAACGCACTAAGATGGATAGTTACCTAGACGAACTTAAACAGTTAGACGTTAGGCAGCAAGACCCAGAAAAACTACGCCGTGAACGGCTGCAAGCATTTAAGTTGGGTGCTGCTGGCCGTGGTAGTACTACGCTTGCTGGTGCAGGTGCTGCAGCGTTTAACCAAGGACGATTTCAAGAACGAGATGCACGAGATAGAGTGCTTAAACGTATTGATATCGACAAAGAAGCCATGCAGATGGATACAGATATAGGCAAATCAGCGCAAAGTTCCGGTGATACAGCTTACGAACAATCTATGGCGAATAGACGTTCTATAGCAGACGTGCTCTCAAAGCAGCGAAGTGGTGATTTAGAGGTAGCAATTGCAGATGCAAAGATGGCTCTTGAAACTAACCAAAACAACATAGCGAATGAGCTAAAACGTATTGAATTAAAGTACACTAATGCAATACGTAAAGACCTCAACAAAATAGAACAGCGATCACAAGCTCAAGATATGCTTCGACAATTTAATAACGACCGTAATGCACTTATAAATGCAGAGTTAGGGCAAAATCCAACATATCTAAACGCAGACTCTATACTTAAAAATCCACAGGCATCTGAAGACCAAAAGAATCAAGCAGAACAAATAATAATTACCCTTACTAACGCGGCTACATTTAAAGTAAACGCATTGTACGATCAGCAAGGGCTTAATGATCTTGAACAATCACTCATGGATGATATTGGAATTGGCACAGGTTCTGGGTCATCAATTAGTAATCCTACAATAGATACATTAGTAGAAAAATACTCAAAGTAGGTATTTATGGCCTCTTTAGCACAACTTGAACAAGCCTTAATAGGTGCACACCAAACAGGTAATACAGATGATGCTCGTATTCTTGCGGCAGAAATTGTACGCATTAGAAACAGAAAACCAGCTAAAAGGTCTGAACCCAAAGAAACCATAGATGTTGCCAAATGGTCTGAAGAAAACAAACGGTCTAGTGCAGAAGAATCTGGGTTTATTGAAAATGTTTTATCAGGGTTTGGCTCTGGGCTTGTTACTACCGGAGAATTAGCTGCACTTGGTGGTGCTGCGCTACTTGAAGAAGATAGTGAACTTGCTGCCCGAGAAAAAATACAAGCGGCTGCGGAAGCTGTTCGACCTGAAGGCGGGGATCAAGATGCTCTTTCATATCAAATATCTTCTGGCTTAGGTTCCGTTGCAGGTACATTAGGTGCGGCAGCAGCAGGTACATTTGGTGCGGGTGTTTTAGGTGCAGGTGCTGCAGGTGCAGGTATTGCGGGTTTAGCTACTGCCGGAGCTGTTGGCATAGGTGCTGGTGCTGGTGAGGCTAGCGAACGTGCTCGTGCTGCCGGAGCTACTGAAGAAGAACGTAATGCAGCTACATTCCGTGGGGCCGTAATTGGGTCTCTTGAAGTATTGCCATTGGCGCGTATCCTTAAAATTCCGGGTGCGACTAAACTAGCTAAAAAGATTGGTGGTAAAAGCGTAAAGGAAGGTGGTAATCGAATCCGTAGTGCTTTAACTACTGGTGGTGCAGAAGCCGCACAGGAAGCAACTGCAGCGTTCTTACAAAATCTAAATGAGCGAGGGTATAACGCTGAAAAAGAATTGCTTGATTCAGGCATAATCGACGAAGCTATTGCTGGTGGTGGTGCGGGTGTAATTATACAAGCAGTTGCAGACTTTTTCATTCGTGGAAAACCCGAAAGGCTATCCGCGACCGAGTCTACAAAAGACACAACAGTAGGAGAGGAGGCTGAGACGTTAGCACGTGAGGCTGAAGCTACAGAACTCGGCGCTGAAGTTGCATCACGTGAGGCTGAAGTCAGTGCACTGGAAGCTCAAGCACTGGAAGCCGCTGACCGTGATGATGAAACTGCCTTTGACGAATTTGATCAGGCATCTGTACAAGCCGAAACTGCTGTTGAACAAACTAAAGCTGAAGCTGCACAGCCTGATATGTTTACACGTGAGTTACGGGAAGCGCGTGAGGCTGCCCCAGAGGAGGCACTGCGTGGACAGTTAGAATCACAGGGCGCGGAACAAGTACCACAGCGAGAGAGCATAACAGAACCTGCGGTAGCCCCTGCACAGCCCACCCCCGTGCAAGAAGACATGATCGACCGTTTGGATACAATGGAGGTTGACGATGCTGAGATAGCTGAGATCGAATCTCTGTTACAGGCTGATGCAGTTGCAGAAAGCGAATTGGATGCGATACGTGGGAGGTCACAGTTAGAATCCTTAGATAGTCGTAGAGAAGGTGATCGCAAGAAAGCAAGTGAGGAGAAACGCTACAGTATTCTCCAACAGACTATCGAGGACACTCCTACACGTAACTACAACACGCTATCCAAGAACTTTGAGAAGCGCCTTAAAGCCGAAGGGATCGAGGACGTCAAGGCTACCAAAGACGAAACAAAGACTATTCGCAGCGCGGTTAACGTACAGCGAGCGGAAAGACCTGATGCGGCCGATGCGGCTGATCCGCCTGAAGTTACACCTCCACCAGAAGCTACACAGCTTGAGGGTATGGAAGCACAGATTCCAGAGCGTACAGATAAATCTGTTATCCCGTCACAGATGTCGTTCCCCGGTATGGGCCGTAGGAAGCCACCACCTGTAAAGGAGACACCACCTGCTCCAAATACAATAACAAAAGAGTTTATGGATGGGCTTGGTATTGCACCTAAAGCGCCGATCCGTAAGCGCACTGAAGGTAAAGACCTCAACGATCCTGTAGTTCGTGAGCAGTTTGTTGCGTTAGCTAACAACAAAAAAGTAGCTGAACAGACTCGACTGAATGTGGCTAGGAGCCTTGAAGGCGTGCCAGAAGCACAGCTTGAGCTGTTTCAACCTAAGCCGCGTAAACGTGCATCTGCTAAAGGAGAAACCAATGCATCGACTGGGACAACTGAGTCAACACCAAGTGGAGTTAGCGTTCCAGTTTCTGGACCGCCTGTGGGTACCCAACGTGGCGATACTACCCCACAATCGGGTACCGAAGTGTCTGAGTCACCTAGAGGAGGAGGAGTGGCAAGTGCTAGGAGCAGCGTTGGTGACCCTGTACGAGGAGAAGGAGCAAAGCAGACTACATTAGTGGGCACCAAGCCTAAAGCCAAGCCTAAAGCCAAGCCTAAAGCCAAGCCTAAAGCCAAGCCTAAAGCCAAGCCTAAAGCCAAGCCTAAAAGTAAAGACTCTGATACC
>Ga0208134_1000939_pt1 | contig 17965 bp, 15 predicted proteins | sample VirMetDEL_Mar_31_FD_184515 | JGI IMG/M metagenome (GOLD analysis project Ga0208134, IMG submission 184515) | Aqueous microbial communities from the Delaware River and Bay under freshwater to marine salinity gradient to study organic matter... | ecosystem: Environmental > Aquatic > Marine >... | reverse complement strand
AACTGTAGGGCGTAACAGTTCTACTATTGAAGGTGTAGCCGCTGACCTAGTAATGGACGTAAGCGGTATCTCTGTCACTATGGTCTATGACGGCTCAACGTGGCAGTTGTATCCACAAACAGGAACTTCTCCTAGTCTGGGTATTGATGATAATGCTACGTCTACCGCAGTTACGATTGAGGCAGATGGTGACGTAGGTATTGGCACTACAAGCCCTCAAGAGCAGCTACACGTTTACACAACAGGTACTTCAAGAGTAGAAGTAGAAAGCACAACAAATGTCGCTGGCTTCAAAGCAACAAATAATCAAGGCTCTTATGCTTGGTATGTTGATTCTTCCGCTGATAAATTTCATTTATATGATTTTACAGATAGCGCAAATAGGCTGACTCTTGACGGCGCTGGTGACGTAGGCATTGGTGTAGACGATCCCCTTTATAAGCTACAGGTCGCTGGGGCAACAGCAGATGCTGACGGGGCGCTTGGTTCGCAGGCACCACAGTTTTCAATACAAGGCGGCAACGCAAACAATCAATTTGAGTTTGGTATGGACAACAGTGGCGCAACCGCCATTGGTTTTATTCAATCACGAAATCTTTCAGCAGGCGCTCAAACTATAGCCCTTAACCCCGCAGGCGGTAGCGTGGTAGTTGGAAAAGCGGTAGTAGACAATACCACCGTTGGTTGTCGCCTTAATAATACAGGCGATGCGTCCTTTGTAGCCCATGAAAACAGGCCGCTTGTTCTCGTTAGGAAATCTACCAGCGGCGATCACATTGTTTTCATAAAAGATAGCACTACTGTCGGAGCTATTGGAGATAAAGACGCCGACAGCATATATATTAATCAAGGTGATGCTGGCTTGCGTTTTGTTGATGGGGTCAACACTGTCATGCCCTGTAAAGAAAATGGAGTGGTAAGGGACAACGCCATTGACCTTGGGACATCAGGGAACAGATTTAACACGGTTTACGCTGGTACGGGCAGTATCAACACTTCAGATGAGCGAGAAAAGCAGGACATTGAAGAGCTAACAGAAGTGGAAACTCGCGTAGCTGTAGCCGCTAAATCACTTCTGCGTAAGTACCGATGGAAAGACATGGTGCAGGCAAAAGATGACAATACACGAAGCGACGAAACAGCTCGTATTCACTTTGGAATTATCGCGCAAGACTTAAAAGCCGCATTTGAAGCTGAAGGCTTAGACGCTGGGCGCTATGGAATGTTTATCCACACTACTTGGACAGACGAAGAAACTGGCGAAGAGCGTGACCGCATGGGTATACGTTACTCAGAGCTACTTGCTTTTATTATTGCGGCTATTTAAGGGAGCTAACTAATGGCTAATCTATCAAGTTATTTGCCAGATGGAATTGACGAGTCTAGTGTACAAATCACAGGCGGTACAATTAACGGCACTACCATTGGAGCTTCTACTGCGTCAACAGGTGTGTTTACTACGGCAGTTGCCAGTACGGAAACGGATACCAGCAACACTGGATCAGTAACGCTTGACTTTAGTGCTGACCAAAACTTTGTACTGACGCTAACAGGCAATGTGACCTTGGCTAACCCAAGCACGGAGATTTTAGGCCAGTCTGGGTTTATCGTGTTTATCCAAGACGGTACTGGTGGACGAACGGTGTCTCTTGGTACTGACTACGAGACAGCCAGCGGAGCAGGGCTTACCCTGTCTTCTGCTGCAAGCACTACAGACATTGTGCCTTACGTTGTTGCCGCATCAGGCCGCATCTTGCTTGGCGCTCCACAACTCGCGTTTAGCTGAGGATAAGCTATGTCAGGGCCATTTGGTTCACAGCAGTGGATGTACTCATCGGGCTTTTATCCGCATGAAATAGGTAACTCTGCGCGTTTAGATGCTAATGCTCATTACTCAAGAACTCCGTCTTCTGCTAGCAATCGTAAGACTTGGACATGGAGTGCTTGGGTTAAGCGCGGCAAGCTAGGCTCAGCACAAACCTTGTTTGGAGCTGTTAATGTAGGTACAAGCCAAACCACTTTGAATTTTACTTCTGGTGATGGCTTTAATGTTAGCTCGTCAGGTGGTGGCTTTGCGTCAATAGACGTAACAACAAGTGCTTTATTTAGAGATCCTTCTGCTTGGTACCACATTGTAGTTGCAGTTGACACTACTCAGTCTACTAGCTCCGACAGAGTAAAAATTTATGTTAATGGCACACAACAAACAGCTTTTTCGGCATCAACTTATCCAGCCCAAGACAGTGAAGGCACTTTAAATCAAGCCCTTGCTACGGAAATTGGAAGATTCGCTCAATCTGGATATCATCAATACTACAGCGGTTATCTTGCAGAAATTAACTTTATAGACGGCTCTGCATTAGGTGCTTCTAGTTTTGGCGAAACCAAGGCAGACACATGGATTCCTAAGAAGTACACAGGTAGCTACGGCACTAATGGTTACTACCTAGACTTTGCTACTAGGGCTACTGATCCTATTGATGCTTCTGGTGAAGGAAACAACTGGACTGACACAAACGTAGTCGCTACTGATTGGATGCTAGACAGCCCGACGAATAACTTTGCTACGTTGAATCCTATTGGACCTAGAAGAAATGGAGCAAACTTCGGCTCTGGAGCGCAAACACAAGGTAATTTAACGATTACTTCAACATCCAATAGCTACTTTGACGATACCGAAGCCACTGTTTTTAACAACGGGGATACTGGTAAGTGGTACTACGAGATGAGGCTAGACGAAAACCACGGAAACGGTGGCGTGGGGTATGAGCAATTTAATATTGCTGGTTACTACCTTGGAGAGTTTTATACTCCATCCGCAGTAATTGTTACAAATACTGGTACAACAACTCTTTCGCCTTCTTCTTTTTCTAATGGCGATATTTTTATGTTTGCTGTTGACCAAGATAACGGTAAAGGGTGGTTTGGTAAAAACGGTACTTGGTACACAATCAGCGGGGGTGGAACACCAAACCCAGCTACTGGTGCAAATCCGGCAACAACTTTTGGTAGCATAGACAGGATAGGTCAGGTTCAGGTTCGCAGTAGCACTAGCTCTCTTCACAGAACAGTCACGGCTAACTTTGGTCAAGACTCTAGCTTTGCAGGCCAAGTTACAGCACAAGGCAACACAGACGCCAACGGCATTGGTGATTTCTACTACGCACCACCAGCAGGCTACCTAGCCCTGTGTTCAGCTAACCTCCCTGATCCAGCGGCGGCGTTTAACCCTGCTGTAAACAACAGCCCACAAGACCACTTTAATACTGTGTTGTACACGGGTAATGGTAGCACCAACAACATTACTGGCGTTGGTTTTCAGCCCGACTTTGTATGGATAAAGTCAAGAAGTGAAGCATACTGGCATCGCGCGTTTGATGTGCTTAGAGGTGCAACAAAACAGTTATACACAAATGATAGTGCCGCTGAAGCTACAGAAAGTGCGTCACTAACCGCTTTTGGTAGCGATGGCTTTACCCTTGGCAGTTTTCAATATACCAACAACAATAATACTACCTTTGCCTCATGGAACTGGAAAGCTGGCGGTTCAGGCGTAAGCAACAGTGATGGATCTATTACATCCACCGTGTCTGCTAATACTGATGCTGGCTTTAGTGTTTTTACTTGGACAGGAACAGGGTCTAGCGCCACCATTGGACACGGACTTGGACAGACTCCAAAGGTTGTTTTTTGGAAGCGAAGAGACTCACAAGAAAACTGGTCTGTCCAAAGCACCCTTCTAAGCGCACAAACAGAATTAGAACTTAGTGGTAATTCGGCTGAATCTGCTACTGATACGCGGCTTGGTAGTACGGCTGATTGGACTAGCTCTGTTGTTTCAGTAATTAGCTATGTTGCAAATAATGCTTCTTCAGGCACTTATGTGGCCTACTGCTTTGCAGAAAAAGAAGGCTTCAGCAAGTTCGGCACATACGCAGGCAACGGAAGCGCAGACGGCCCGTTTATCAACACAGGGTTTAGGCCAGCGTTTGTTCTTGTTAAGAACACTGATGCCGCTGAATGGTGGACACTCATCGATAACAAGCGAGTAGGCTACAACGAAACCAATTCTATTTTGTCGCCAAACGAAAGTTCCGCTGAGTACGCGGCTGGCGGCGGTGGTTTTGATTTTACGTCTAACGGATTTAAGGTGCGAGGAACTTCAGCCAACTTTAACGGAAGCGGCAACACCATACTTTACATGGCATTTGCAGAGATGCCCTTCAAATACGCCAACGCGAGGTAACAACAATGGCATGGACATACAACGATAGCGTTATTCGCGCAGGCAAAAGTTGGACGGATGATGACGGAATTAAGCATCCCTCTAACTGGGGATCATGGTCAGAGGAAGAAAAGACTGCGGCTGGTCTAGTGTGGGTAGATGACCCTGCTCCGTTTGACTCACGGTTCTATTGGGCGGCAGATGTACCCAAGGCACTAGATGATGTAAACGAGGTAGATGAAGACGGTGAGCCCATGCTTGACCAGTTTGGCGATCAAGTTGTCACGCTGGGTTTGAAGTCTCAAGAGTGCGCCAAGGTCAAGACACAAGCAGGTGGTTTGCTAGCTCCTACTGATTGGTATGTTGTACGCAAGGTTGAGGCAGACGTTACTATTCCTGCTGACGTACTGACTTACAGGGCTGCTGTACGCACCGCTTCAAACTCTATGGAAGCTCAGATCAACGCGGTGACTACTCACGCAGAGTTTGTGGAGTTGATAGCTGGCACACCGGACAATCCTTCGACTTTTAACGACTGGCCTAAAGAATAAGAGTAATGAATGTGGTAGAAGAACATAGGCTCGACCGGATTGAGCAAAAGCTCGACAAGCTGACTGAAGCGGTATCACAGATTGCAAGGGTTGAAGAGCAAATGCTGTCTGTGTTTAAGCGTATGGACAGGCACGAGAAGCGCCTAGACGATCAGGAGGATGATCTGAGAGAACTAACGACAGATGTAGTGGCTAACTCAGGCTCTGTTAAGAACGCAGAGAGATTCTTCTGGGTAGCCGTCAGCGCGTGTGCGTCCCTTCTTGTTTACATGGTGAGGTAACGTATGTGGCAAGCACTTATATCGCCAATTACTAGCCTTCTCGGGCAAGTACTAAAGAATAGGGCTGAAGAAAAAACAGCGATACATAACGCTAAGATGGAAGTCATCAAGAACACTGCGTCTTGGGAGCAGCTTATGGCATCTGCCAGTGCTACCTCGTGGAAAGATGAGTGGTTTACTTTGTTGCTCTCAGCGCCTGTGGTTGCGCTTATGTGGGGTATTGGGATGAATGACGTAGAGATCATAGACCGCATTGGTCTTGCCTTCAGTGAGCTTAACAGGCTTCCTGATTGGTATCAGTATTTGTTATTCATGGCAGTATCCGCATCCTTTGGTATTCGTGGTGCTGACAAGCTGTTGGCCCTGAAGGGGAAAAAGTAGATGGCCTTAGAGCTAGACATTTTTCAAGACACTACTGCAAATACTATGTTTGCTGATTCTACTATGGCGGCAGAAGAAACAGCAGTTGATAACGCCCGTTATAACGACGAAGGTGACCGCCTGTATTATTGGGTTCCACCAAGTGAGCTAGGTGATCCCAAAAGAAGCTCAGAAGAGTCAGAGCTATACAAAGATACAGGAGGGTATTACACAGAGGCAGAAATACGTACCGCATGGGATGCAGATCAAGGAATGGGCTACCTCAAGGATCAGACTGATTGGGATAACTATTGGGGTTACCTTACAGAGCGTCAGGATCTTATTGATAACGGCGTTCTTTCAGACGGTACGTCAGTAACTCAAGCACAGCTACAGGCTAAAAGAGAAGCGATACAGGCTGCTGGTGGGTTAAAAGAATCGGGAGGAGCAAAGGGTGCAGGAAAAGGAACTTCACAGATAACTCTTGCGGCTCGACAAGATGCGTTTAACGCAATGATTAACGACCCCGCTCAAGTCGAACTTATGGAAAAGTACGGTTTAAGCATGAGTTTTCAAAATGATGACGGAGACACTTTTAGATGGAACGGCTCATCGTACACTAAGACAGATAAAGTAGCTGGCGTCGATTGGGGTTTGCTTATTGCCGCATCAATGACAGGTTATATAATGGGACCACAAATTGCTGGGATGGCGGGCTTTAGTGGAGGTTTTGCTGGAGGTGCTGCTTCTGGTGCTGTAGGGTCTGTGATAACACAGGGTATTGCCACAGGTGATGTAGATTTTGGTCAAGTAGCTACGGCAGGGGTTTTAGGTGGCATTGGTGGTTTCTTTGATGACTTACAAGCAGCAACTCCCGGAACATACGGTGGTTGGGTAGTTAACGGAGAAGTAGTAGGAACAGCAGGAACATGGGGAATTGAAAAAGGACAGTATCTTGCTAACCTTCTTAACATACCTCTAGACGAAGCTCTTGGTATTATGGAAGGTGTGCTAACAGGCACTGTTACAGGAGAAGATTTAGAAGGAATAGCTATTAATGCTGTTGGTGGTTGGGGAGAAGCCTACACTAACCAGTGGGTTAAAGATACTCTCGGAGATCAAGGATTAGACGTAGACAACTTATTTAAAGACGGTAGTACAAACATTAGTACAGAGTCTTTGCAAGGATTAGTATCTGAGGGGTTTGATGCGTTAGTTGCTGGAGGCATGAGTGAAACTGATGCGTTAAAAGCTATATACGGTTTCTTTGATCAAGGAGGTTCTCTAGACTTCTTGTTGCCAATGTTACCAGAGCTAGGTTTTCCCGATCTCCCTGACAGCGACTTTTGTGAAGAATTTCCCGGCCTGTGTGAAATACCAGAAATTAATTGTGATGAAGGCACAGAATATAACACTGAATTACGTAAGTGTATACCTCTACCAGACATAGACATACCAAACCCATGTCCATCAGGTTTTATAGATAAAGGTGATGGCTATGGGTGCGTCCGTGAAATTAATTGCCCTGAAGGCACAGAATATAACACTGAATTAAGCAAGTGTGTAGATGCAGGCACACTTCCTGAAATGGGTTGTGATGATGTAGAAATAGTAAATGGCGTACAGAAGTACGTTTATAATACAAACTTAGGCGAATGTGTTCCTGACGTTATTGAGTGTATCGAAGGTTTCGACTTAGTTGGACAAGAGTGTGTAAAAGCAAAAGTAGGCGTACAAGTATGTTCAGATGAACAGAAAAAACAAGGTGGCACAGAAATAAAAATAGGCAGTCCTGATTCTTGGTACTGCAAAATGCCTGACCCTAACACGACTTGTCCAGAAGGTTTTCGTAACGAAGACGGCGAGTGTGTGAAGATTGAAGGCCCAGATATTGATGTAAACGTAGATGTTGATGCTAGTCTTCCTTCTGTAAGTTTGGGACAACCTAGTTCTGGACTGTTTACACCACTGGAAACTAAAGGTTTATCTTATGAACAACAAACGCCTACACCTTTAGCACAGTCTGGGTCTTTTGATGCTATGGCAGGTATTACTAATTTTATTAATAGAAAACTTAATGAGAAACCGTCTGACCAAGACATTAGTGATGCGTTTAACTCAGGCCCAGACAAAGGAATGTTTACATGACACAGCAATATGGTGGCGGTTTTACTCCACAGCAACAAAAAGCATTTAGCTCATGGTGGCTGAACGAAAAGTACGGCGGCGATCTTAATAACGTCGAAGGTCTTTACCAGAATGAAACAACTGGTGCTTGGCAGGCTGATCCTACTAAAGTTTTTGACATAAACCCTGAAACTGGTCAGAAAGGTCAGTTTAAGTATATGGCTACTCCAGCTTTTACTGGCTGGATGGATGTTACGCCTGAAAAGTATGGTGAGTACAGTAATATAGGCGGCGGTCAGGTTAAGATGATTCGGAACCGTCATGGCCTGTATACACCAGAAAGCGCATATGGAAAAGAAGGCAATTGGTCTCGACAGTATCAGTTTACTACTAACCCTAACACTGGAGAGGAAGGTAAGTGGATCTTTTTAGGCCAAATGGGATGGGTTAACATTGAAGGTGATCCTCAACCAGAACCAGAAGAGGGACAGATTGTATTTGGTGGTAGTGGTCAAATAGCTGGCCCTTATGATCCTAATTATGACGGTTCTGTTAAAGACACATCTAGTAACACAGATGCAGATAGTGACGTATCAAGTGGTGATGTTGATGAAGCAGCATCAGCAGAAAACACTACAACAGCGGCTGCTCTACAACAAACTATCCCAAGTTCTCAGGGTGCGTTTACTTCTAGTACTCCTATGGGTCTACGGTATTCAGCACCAGCAGCTCAAGAATTTATTTCAGCCGCTCCTGCTTCTAAAATAGACTACGCAAAGGCGCTTAATAGTGCGCTGGCTTTGGATGTAATGGGCAATATGTTGACAGGTAGAAAAGTATGACTTATTTAAATTTAGTAAACAGTGTACTTAGACGCCTGCGTGAAGACGAGGTAGACAACGTAACAGCTAACACCTATAGCAAAATGGTAGGTGACTTTGTTAACGATGCTAAAAAACTTGTAGAGTCTGCGTGGGATTGGTCAGCGTTAAGAACTACACTTACAATTACAACGGCTGCTGATGATTATACTTATTCATTAACAGGATCACAAAACAAAGTTAAAGTACTAAACGCAATTAACGATACATCTAATCTTACAATGCAGTACCAGACTCAGGTGTGGTTTGATGAGCAATACTTAATTAATACTCCTGTTTCTGGCACTCCTGAGTACTACACATTTAACGGTGTAGACTCAAATGGTGACACACAGATTGATGTGTACCCAAAACCAGATGCTGTTTATAGTTTAAAGTTTAAATGTACGTTACGCAATGCTCTTTTAAGTGCTGACACAGACACCTTGGCTGTCCCTAGTGAACCAGTAATTCACATGGCAATAGCTCTCCTAGCGCGTGAGCGGGGCGAGACAGGCGGTACATCAGCACCTGAGTACTTTGGTATTGCTGATAAGTACTTGTCTGATGCAATCGCGCTGGATGCACAGAAGCACCCAGAAGAAACTATTTGGTACACTCCGTAAGGACTACGTATGGCACAGCCACTGACAAGTATTAACTTAGTTGCTCCTGCGTTTAAGGGCGTCAATACGGAAGACTCTCCGATTGCACAAGACCCTTCATTTGCAGACATCGCGGATAACGCTGTTATTGACAAGCGTGGTCGTATTGCTGCGCGTAAAGGTATTTCTGTAATTACTACAAACAAGACTGCTCTTGGTTCTGACCATGTACACAAGGTTCATTATTTTTATGATGACGCAGGTAACGAGGTAGTATTTACTGCAGGTAACAACAAGATTATGACAGGGACTACTACCCTGACTGATGCTACGCCCGGATCATATACGATTACAGCTAACAACTGGAAGATTGTAAACTTTAACGACAAGGCGTACTTCTTTCAGCGTGGCTACGACCCTCTGGTGTACGACAACGCTACAGGACTACGTACATTTAGTACAGTAAAAGGTAACGCTACGTCTGCAACTTTAAAGTGTCACGAGGCTTTAGCAGCTTATGGTCGTTTGTGGATTGTAGACAACGCTACTGACACTCAAACTATTTACTGGTCAGACCTTTTGGATGGCAGTGATTTTTCTAGCGGTTCCAGTGGTTCTATAGATGTATCTAAAGCATGGCCTGATGGCTATGATGAAGTAAGAGCGTTAGCTGCTCACAACGATTTACTTATTGTTTTTGGCAAGCACAGTATTATTGTGTATTCAGGTGCTTCTAGTCCTGCAAGTATGGCAATAGCAGATACTATTGCAGGCGTTGGGTGCATCTGTAGAAACTCTGTACAACACACTGGTACAGATATATTGTTTATGTCTCCTTCTGGTTTGAGAAGCCTTGGACGTACTATCCAAGAGAAGTCCCTTCCTATATCTGATCTTAGTTTAAATATTAAGACAGAGCTAATTGCAGTAATTGAGGCAAGAAGTGAACCTACAGCTTCTGTGTACAGCCCTGAGAACTCTTTTTATCTAATTGCTTTTCCCGGTTCGTCAACTGTTTATTGTTTTGACCTTAAAGGTGCATTAGAAAACGGAGCCTATAGAGTTACTCGTTGGCCTTCTGTTGGTCATAAATGTTTTGAGCGTAAAACAGACGGTACGTTGCACGTTGGTACTTCTGACGGTGTTGGTACTTATGCGGGCTACCTAGACAACGCAGCGACTTATCGCTTTAGGTACTACAGTCCCGGCTTGACGTTTGGTGATCCCTCAAAGATTAAACTACTAAAGAAAATTAGACCTACTATTTTTGGTGCTTCTGGCGCTACAGTGTTTATGAAGTGGGCATACGACTTTTCAACGTCCTTTAAAACCTACAACTTTACTGTAGGAAGCGGAACACCAGCGTTTTTTGGCGTAGATGAGTTTAGTGTAGGTGAATATACAGGTGGAGAATTAACCACTAAAAGTTCTGTGTCAGGCACAGGAAACGGAAGTGTGATAACTATTGGCATGGAGGCCGACATAAACGGCTTTGCACTGTCTCTCCAAGAAATTAACGTATTAGCATTAATGGGTAAAACAGTATGAGCAATTATACAAAGACAACAAACTTTACCGCTAAGGACAGTTTACCTTCTGGAGATAGTGGTAAAGTAATTCGTGGTAGTGAGTTTGACACTGAGTTTAACGCGCTTGCAACAGCAGTTACATCAAAAGCTGACTTAGCATCTCCTACTTTTACAGGCACTGTGACGATCCCTGCGTTAACCTTTACGGGAACTCTGTCAACAGGAACGATTGATGGAGGTACTTACTGATGTCTAGGGCCAATTCACAACCGGGTTACACAGCGCCTACAAGCGGTGGCACTACAGGAGGAGGCAGTTTTGACCTAGGCGGTCTTTTAAGCGGTCTTTTTGGGGCTGGAGCTACTGTTGCAGGCGGTGCTGGTGTAATGTCTGCTTATAACAAACTAGAAGGTGTTGGCGAGACGGCTAAAAGAGAGGCTACTACCTTAGCTAATCAAATAATGCCTATGTCTCAATTCCGTCCGTTTACTGTAACATCAGCAACGGGTGGACAGTTTGGTACTAGACCGACAACAACTACTGTAACAGACCCAGTAACAGGGGAAGCGAGAGAAGTAGTAACTGGTACTGAAGCGGGTATGGACCTTTCTCCTGAAGAACAGGCAATGCAGGGAATGTTGATGGATCAATCTCAGCAGTTCTTGGGACAGTCTGCTATGCCTGCAGGCCAAAGAGAGGCTGACGTATACGAGCGTATTCGTGCGATTCAGTCGCCTGAAGAAGAACGTCAGCGTTTAATGTTAGAAGAACGTCTGATGAATCAAGGTAGGCTGGGTGTACGTACTGGTATGTTTGGTGGAACTCCTGAAGCGTTTGCTATGGAGAAAGCACAAGCAGAAGCGCGTAATCAGGCTTCTCTAATGGCTATGCAACAGGCGCAGGCTGAACAGGCACAAGCACAACAGTTAGGTCTATCGGCTCTGGGTGGCGCGTATCTACCACAAGCACAGCTTCTGAACGTACAGCAGGCTGCTCAGTTGTACCCGCAGATGCAACAACAAGCGCAGTTGTACCAGACAGGTCAGTTTGGTGAGACTATGATGACAGGTATTGAGGCTCAGTTGATTGCAGAGCAGGCACGAGCTAACTTGTTGGGTGGTCTTGGCTCAAACTTACTCGGTGGAATGTTTAGTCCCATAGGTAATGCAGAGGATGGTTTTGCTCTTCCTATTGCAGACTTTCTGAGCAGAATATAAAACTGGAGAATAACAATGGCTAAATTTTCACAAGCATTACTACAAGGGCTGTTGAATCCTACGTATCAGCAGGGTTTGTTTGAAGCTGCTCGTAATGTAGGTGCTGCTCCGGGTGTTTTTGCCCAACAGAAAACTAACGAAGCAAGAGCGTTGGAGGCTAAAAAAAGGGAAGGGGCCGTACAGCAGGGTCTTATGGCTATTTCCCAAGCTGCTTCTCGCGGTGTCCCTCTGGCAAGTTTACAGAACGCCATTCAGTCTATTGTGGCGCAGGGTGGAACACAAGCGCAGATTATGGAGGCTTATAAGGCAGGTTCTAGTGGCAAAAAAGCCCCAGTTACTCTATCGGCTGGCGCTGCTTTAGTAGACCCAGAGACAGGAAAGGTTATTGCTGAACGTGGGTTTAAGCCTGAAGCGGCAGATGCACCTAAAGTTAGTTTTGTCAAGACCAAGGACGATAAACAGGTTCTTGTGTTTGAAGGCACAGAGTTAGTCAACACGATTGAGCCTGAGGGTAATGCTGACGAAGAAATTGCTGCACGAGATTTTGTATCGGGAAGCGCCACAGCTACTCTTGTAACAGTTAGAGAAGCCTTGGCAACTTTGGATGAAAGTTATGCTGGCGTAGATCCCGGTGGAATTTCTGGAGCAATAACTTCTATGCTTCCGGGCAGTCCTTCTCACGAGCTTATGACTAGCACTTATGTAACAATCGCCGGTAAAGAGGCTTTGGATGAAATTAACAGGATGAAAGCGGAAGCAGCAAAGTTTGGTTCTAGGGGCACTGGTTTAGGTCAGGTTACCCAGATTGAATTTGCGGCTCTGCAAGGCAACTTAGCCAAACTAAACACAGGACTTACTGTTGAGAGACAAAAACAACTTTTGAGAAAGATTGAGCAAAAGTTAGTGTCTGCCCGAAGAATCGCATCTGGAGAAAACCCCATTGACGTAATTGACTTTAACGATCCTACGTACATTGAGGCAGGGTATATTAAAGAGGGTGGTGACGTTTACTACTTTGCTCCTGATGGTAAAGAGTTTATTTACGACAGAAACAAAGAGTCGTTTGTCCCGTACGCAGGAGACTAATATGTCTATTGAAGCTGCTCGCAGAAAGATAGAGGAAGAACGTCAGCGTCTAGGCATCGTCACGCCCAGCGAATCTTTGGGGGAATTTTCTATGGAGTCTGCCAGCGAAGGTATTGACGCCGCCAGAGAAAAACTCAAGGTAGCTAGAGACAATCTAGAGATTGTGCCAGAGGCCGATCCAGAGGGTGTTTTTGAGCGAATTATACAAAATCCCTACCAACGCGCAGTAGAGCGTCAGGTAGAGACTTTTGAGCGTATGGACACTCCGGGCGCAACTAACACCCCCTCTGTAATTTTACAAACACTCAGTAACCCTATATCAATGGGCATTGACATGGCGGCTAATGCTGTAGTAATGGGCGCAGAAGAAGCTATAGGTATGCTATTGCCTGATGATATGGAAGAAGCTGCTAAACAAAAGCTAGTAGAGGCCATGAACTCCGAAGCGGGACAGGTGGCATTAGGAGCCTTAGCTGAAGGTGAGGAAGCGTGGGAGAAGTTTTCGCAGGCCTATCCTAACGAGGCCGCTAACTTTGCTGGGTTTGCTGATATTTTCTTTGGTGTGCCAAGGAATATAGTTACAAACTTTAACCCTAGTCTTGCGCCAATGAAAATAGAAAAGGTAGGCCTTAGAAAAGAAGTACAGCCTATGGAGGGCATCGACAAAGACGTTTACAACATTGCGTACTCAAAGCCCGGAGGCGGTAGGACACCGCAGCAGGCTGAGAATGTCACTGACCCACGAGGCATTTTAGGCACACAAAAGCAAATGGCAGACGAAGCACAGTTAGCTGTTGTAGATGAGCTTAAAAGAGCAGGAGTTACTGGTAACAACACACTCCAGCAAAACTTCAACAACATGATAGGCTACCTTGATAAACTTGATAGCACTGTTATTAAAATGAGTCGAAAAGCAAATGACCCGATAGACATGACTGTTTTGCGTCAGAACGTGGCGCAAGAAGTACAGCAGATGATTTCAAGCAATCCTGCCGTGTTCACAGCAACACCGAAAGCCATGCGTAAAAAAGTCAATGAATTAGTGTCTCAATTTATCACGCACGTACAAAAAAACGGCAACACCGCTGAAGGAATAATAATGGCGCGTAGAGCCTTTGACTCCGACATGGAACGCATGGGCATGGATTTAGGAACATCAAAAACTAACTCCAATATTCTACTGGCTCGTGCTGTTCGCAACGCGGCTAACAAAAGCATTTTCTCTGTTGTTCCTCAGGCAGAGCAGGTATTTTCTAAGATGTCTCGTGTCCTGTCGGTGTATGACAACGTGGCTATGAAAGCGTCCCGTGAGGCTTCTACTTCTCTGGGTCGCCTAGCTGCTGAACTAGGACTTGACAAACTAATTGGAGAAAGAGCAGGCAGTCAACTATTTAACATCCCGCTGGCTATGGGGTATGCTGTTGTCGCGTCTCCTGTCATAATGATCCGCAGGGCCATGAAAATGGGTCCACCCGCAAAAGGTAGAGCTTTGATTGCCTACGCTGTTCGCGATATTAAAAGCGAAATAAGCAAAGGACTAAAGATGGTCAAAGACCCCAAGAGACGCGCAGAGTTGCTGAAATCTAAAGAAGCGGCATGGGTTGCTTTAGAGGCCGCTGCTGCTAAACTGGAGCGGGAGTACGAGGAAACCACAAATGGCTGAAGATTCCTTGTTTGATGTTCTTGATGTACCTCTGGATACTTTGAGGGAGACTGTATCAGGCGACCCAAAAAAATTCGGTGTGCCTGAGTTTGAGCGAACAATACCTATTCAAATTCCAAGATCAAGAGGAAGTGCAGGGACGCTTAGACCTACAGTAACAGAGGAAGACGCAGAAGCTGCAGCGGCGATGGCTTTTGATCCGCTTAATTTTATCCCTGTAGCTGGCATCAGTAAGTTTATTAAAGGGGGCAAAGAGCTTCTGGAGCAGGCCTTGCCTGAGTCCGGTAGAGGCATGTTTACAGCGGCTTTATCTAACTATATACCGAATTGGTACGGCCCGATAGATAAAACAATTACTGTTTTTGATGAAATGGTGGCAAAAGCTGGAGAGGCTTTAGGAAGAGGGCCACAGACTGCGGCAGAAGCGGTAGGGGCGCGTAAAAAGTCCACAGGGTTCGCTGGCTGGAGCATGGACGCGATGAAAAACATTGCAGACATGATCGTTAGCCCTGAGAAACGGGCGCTATACAGGGAGCAGGGAATTGCTGGTCAGGGTATTGTTGCTAGAGAGCTTGCTGAAGGTGAGATGCGTAAGGCTTTCGCACAGGTCCAGTACATGAGTCACATCGGGAAACAGGCGGGGCGCGTAGGTGATGTTGCTCCTGCCGTAGATGATGTGATGAGAGCTTCAGGCGTGTCTGATTATATGGCGTACTACCCCGGAGCCTATCAAGATACCGTAAGGGCTAAGAACTTACAGGGGACCGTAGACGGCAGAAAGATCCGCATGACTGACCAAGAGTTGAGTATTATTGAAGACCACGTTGGTTCAGTCTGGAAGTCTCCTGAGGGTGGCGTCAAGACAGCGTTTAACGCATCTAACCAAAAGCCCCTGCTGTTTATGAAGACGCCAGACAACATCAACACAGGGATGCACTTTCAAGACGCTATGAAGAGCGGTGGTTACGTGTCATCTATGTTTCAGGTGCTGAAGAAAGCTAAAGGAACACTGACCACAGAAGAGCTATACAAGCAACTACAGAAGCTAGAGGACGGTGCTAGATGGAGTTTTCATCCCAAGAGCGCAACTCTTGAAGACGTAGCTGAAAATGGAATCTGGGTTACTGGATCGTTTACAGGTAGTGCTATTACAGAAGGCGGCGTAAACTTTATTACAAAGCTGTACCCCTCTGGTAAGTACATGACTGTCGTGTCTGATGAACATAACTTTTTTGAAACTTTGTTAGATAAAGTGGCGAGTAAGGCCAGCGGTGGTAGGGCTACAGGGACACAGATTCTTGACTCTAGACTGCTTGCGGTAACACCGCCAATGACAGGGAACGTCTACAGGCACAGGAAACAGTTAGGGAAGGACGCGCCTTTGTACGAGAAAGCCAAAGGTAGGGGCGAGCGGCCTTTGAACAAAGAGCTACTAGAGGAAATCACGACAGCTAAAGCGTCACCTGAATTGGTAGCCGCAGAAGCCAAGAGGCAAAGGGGCGCTGAGTTAATGACAGCGGGTGCATTAATTGAAACAGGACAAGCGACAAATGAAAAAGAATGATGATAAGCACACAGTAGAGTACACCTCTATCGACTACCACAGTATGTGCCAGAAATCAAAGGCTCGTATTAAGAAAATGCAGGATGAAGGAATACCTACGTCCCATGACCCGAAAGATAAGCCAGAGGACGTAGGCAGTAACGACAGAGGTTACTCTATCTTCTTTATGTCATAACTCACAGTTATTCCCTGTGCAGGCCAGTTGTTGTGACCCTTCAGTCATATCGCTGGCCTCTTCAATATCCCACGATATTTCTGTCGGAAACCCCTTCTTTAGTTCTTTCAAGGTAGCCTTGTCCACAGGTTCATAAGGGGCTTGAGCATAGCTGTGATCTGAGTAAGGCAGGAAGCTGATACCTGACACCTTATCAAACTTGTTGTACAGCCACTGTCCCACCTCTAGAAACTCATCATCACGGTAGTAGCAGGTCATAGACGGCTTATGCTCACACCAGTAGTCCTGATATATCTCCCATAGCTCTAGCTGCTCCATAGCACCCATCTCTGAGGCTGTCACAGCGCCCTCAGGAGCCGCTATAGGGAAGGAGAATACCTTGGTACTAGGGGACATTAGATCGTCCTCCACAGGGACACCAGCGGCCTCTAGGACAGAGCAAAGTGGGTCACGAGCGTCTGCACGAACCCGCCGAATATACTGACTGCTATACCTAGGATGGATGCCACTAGCACTATCGACCAACTGACTAACAGTGCCAGAAGGCTTAACTGCAGTAATTGCTGTAGACGCATTAATACCCAGCTTTTTAGCCCACTGCTCATTAGTGACGATAGCCTCATTACGCATCTCCATTAGCCATCTCTTTAGCTTGTTCTTATCTTGACGCCCAGACAGCAGAGGGTGATCCATGATGCCCGTCAGTGATACGCCCAGCAGTGCTTCCTCTTGCGTGTTAGTCTTCCAGATGTTACGCAGGTAGCGGAAGTCTGTTAGGGTAGCCTGTAGAGTTCCAAGTATTGTCGCAACACGTACTTTCCGTTTGAGGCTTGCGAGTGTATCGTCTGGCCTGACAACAACCTCTGATAAGTTGCAGAATTGATAGGGTCTGAGGATGATTTCGCTACACGGATTAGTTCCAAAATCAAAGGTAGCATCTCGTCTGCCGTTTTTTTCAGCTTGCTTTTGACTTGCCACTCGGCTAAAGACACCTCGTTCACCAGATCGTGATTCATATAGACTTGTCCACTCGTTTAGGAACGCCTCAAAGTCAGGCTTCTCTGTGTAACACGCTGAGTTGTTCGCTAGGCCCCGCTGAGGCTCATCTACCCACCACTGACCGTGCTTACATCGTCGCAGTCTGTCGTCTGTGAGGTTGCTGAGGCTGATGAGGGCTGATCTCCTGACTCCTCCGACAACGACGATTTGAGCAATTTTGCAGCAGAGATCGTGACATTCAATGGAGCTAAGTTTTCTTCCAGCCGCTTCTCGAAAAAGTGCCACAGTGAATCGGAATAAGTCGAGCAGAGGTTCTGGACCGCTTGCTCTACCTCCAAAAACTTTGAGCGCGGAACCCGCAGGTCGTACTCGGCTAACGTCCCATTGAGGAACTTGACCTGAATACAACAGCGATACCAACTCCCTAAACGATTTCGCCCATCCAATCTTTGAATCTGCCACATTAATAACTGTGTCTGTGTCATGGAACTCCTCCGCAACTTCCGGTAGTTTCTGTATGTATTGACGCTCCACAGAGTAGCCTACGCCTGTGCCACACAGAAGGACGTACATCAGTTCATCAAAGGCTTTAGGGTGGTCTATGGGTAGGTAGGAGCAGTTAAACCCCGCTACGTTGTCACGATCCAGTGCCTCTCCTGCTGTCATTAGCGCCCTCATGCTGGGCATTACGTCTAGCTTGTGTATTGCATCGTACATCTCAGA
>Ga0208134_1000936_pt1 | contig 18025 bp, 20 predicted proteins | sample VirMetDEL_Mar_31_FD_184515 | JGI IMG/M metagenome (GOLD analysis project Ga0208134, IMG submission 184515) | Aqueous microbial communities from the Delaware River and Bay under freshwater to marine salinity gradient to study organic matter... | ecosystem: Environmental > Aquatic > Marine >... | reverse complement strand
ATCTTTAAACTCAACAGCGCATTGGACGATTGTTGATGTACAAGGTGTATTTGCTAAAGAAGCATAATAAACAAACTCGGAGCGTCTGGTAATGCAGGCGCTCTTTAAAAGGAGGACAAAACATGGCAGATACAGTTTTAAACACTACAGTATTTGATGGAGCAAAAAAACTTATAACACACTATAACAATGTTTCTGATGGAACAGGAAGCACAACTAAGATAGTTGATGTTTCTGCTTTAACAACTAACAATGGTAAAGCTTGTACTAAAGTTAGACTTAATAAAGTTAGTTTCAATGTATCAATTACAGCACCAGCTGATGGTGTGAGATTACTTTGGGATGCAACTACAGATGTTGCTTTTCAAACATTGGCAGGAGAAATGGCTTTTGATTATTCAGACTTTGGTGGTCTTAAAAACACTAAAGCAAGTGGATATACAGGAGATGTTAACTTAACATTACCAGCTTGCACAAGTGGAGATACAGTTACAGTTGTTTGCGAGTGGATTAAAGTATACGACTAGGAGGTTAAATGGCTAACACTACCTCTGGAACTACAATTTTTGAAAAGGGTTTTTCTATTGCAGATATAGTAGAAGAATCTTATGAAAGAATTGGAATACAAGGTGTTTCAGGATATCAATTAAAAGGTGCAAGACGTTCTTTAAATATAATGTTTCAAGAATGGGGTAATAGAGGTTTGCATTATTGGGAAGTTGCAAACAACTCAATTACATTAGTTAATAATCAAGCAACATATACAATGTTTAGATCAACAGCTGATGGTACATCAGATGCAACAGCTGTTTATGGTGTTGATGATGTTTTAGAAGCAAGTTATAGAAACGCTTCTAGTGTAGATACACCTCTTAGTAAAATTAGCAGATCAACTTATCAAGCATTATCAAATAAAACTTCTACAGGTCAACCTACACAATATTTTGTACAAAGGTTTATTGATAAAATTACAGTTACTTTATATTTAACACCAGGAACTGATCAAGCTGGTAAATTTTTTAATTATTATTATGTAAAAAGAATTCAAGATGCAGGAGACTATACTAATGATGCAGATGTGCCTTATAGATTTGTACCTTGTATGACTGCAGGACTAGCATATTATTTAGCAGTTAAATATGCACCTGAAAAAATTCAAATGTTAAAAATGTTATACGAGGATGAATTAAATAGAGCATTAACTGAAGATGGATCTTCATCTAGTTCTTTTATTACTCCTAAAACTTATTATCCGGGAGTCTAATGGCAAAATTATCTAGAGGAAAATATGCGCAGGCAATATCTGATAGATCAGGCTTAGCATTTCCATATAAAGAAATGGTAACTGAATGGAATGGTAGTTTTGTTCACAACTCAGAATTTGAACCAAAGCAACCACAAATTCAACCAACAAGATTTACAGGTGATCCTCAAGGTTTAATGAATGCAAGACCTGCAAGAGTTGAACCTGCAACAGAAAATTTATTACCTGGAAATCCTTTAAGTTTAATTTCAGGTTCTTCTACTGTAACTGTTACAGAACCTGCTCATGGAAGAGCAACAAATGATACTGTTGTTTTTAGAAATGTAGATGGAAGCCCAGGAGGCCTGGCATATTCTTTATTTGAAAATAGTTCAGGATTTAGTATAACAGTTATTGATATAAATAGTTATAGTTTCAATTGTGGAAGTAATGCAACTGTAACAGAAAATTCAGGAGGAATGTTTGTAACTGCAGGTCCAGTTACTTTAACACCATAATGGCATATACTTTAGCAAACTTACAAGACGATGTTAGAAACTACACCGAAGTAGATAGTGCAGTTTTATCTAACACTATTTTAGATACAATAATTAAAAATGCAGAAAATAGAATTTACAGAGAAGCTGATTCAGATGATAATAGATTTTATGCAACATCAAACTTAGCAGCTGGAAGTAGATATGTAACTATACCATCTGATTTAAGATTTATTAGATATGTACAATTAACAGATTCTAATAGTAAACAAACTTTTTTAGAAAAAAGAGATACAAGTTTTATGGCAGAATATTATAATACTCCAAATACAGCTTCTGGAATACCTAAATATTACGCTAATTGGGATGCTAATTATTGGGTAGTAGCACCTACTCCAAATAGTACAAATTTAATAACTTTAGCCTATACAAAACAACCAGATAGTATTACAACAACTACTGGTGCAACTCCACCAAGTACTAATGGAACTTACACATCTAATAAATATCAAGATTTACTTTTATATGGATGCTTGGTAGAAGCATATGGATACTTGAAAGGTCCCGCAGATATGTTACAATACTACGAAGGATCTTTTAAAAGAGCTTTACAATCGTATGCGATCGAACAACAAGGTCGTAGACGCCGGGATGAATGGGAAGATGGTGCCATTCGAACTCCTCTTAAATCTGAATCACCATCTTAATTTAAGGAGATAAAAAATGGCAAACGTAGTACCTGATTCTTTTAAAACGGATCTCTTAAAAGCAAAGTTCAGCTTCGATACGTCGGGGAATAGTGGAACAGCTTTTAAACTTGCTTTGTATACAGACATTTCTGGTTTAAGCACTTCTACTACAGCATACACTACTACTAATGAAGTTTCTTCATCTGGTACAAGTTATACTGCTGGTGGAAATACTTTAACTAATAATGGTGTAGCGATCGCAAGTAATATTGGATATGTTGACTTTGCAGACTTAACTTTTAGTTCTGTAACTTTAACAGCAGTAGGAGCTTTGATTTATAAAAGTGCTAGTCCACATAATGCTGTATTAGTCTTAGACTTTGGTGGTTCAAAAACTGCAACTAACGGTGATTTCGTTATTCAGTTTCCAACTGCGTCTAGTTCTGCAGCTATTATTAGACTTGGCAACGCATAAAATTTTTTGGAGTAGTAAATGGCAGCTTTAATAGTTAACGATAGAGTTAAGGAAACAAGCACAACTACTGGAACAGGAACGTTTTCACTAGCCGGTGCAGAAACTGGTTTTGAAACTTTTGTTGCTGGTATTGGAACTGGTAAGAGAACTTATTACGCTATCTCACTCGATGGTTCAGCAGAGTTTGAGGTAGGTATAGGAACTGTTACAGATGCTTCACCTGATACTTTATCTAGAGACACAGTTATCTCATCATCTAATTCTGATAGTGCGGTAAATTTTTCTTCAGGTAGTAAAACAGTATTCTGTACTTTACCTGCGGCTAGAGCTATGTCTCCATCTATGACAGCAACAGATTATGTAGTAACACATGCATCAACTCTTTCTGAAGATCAAACAGTAGACTCTGGAGTTTTAGCAGGGCCAGTTACAGTAACAGGAACACAAACTATAACAGGAACGGTAGTAGTCGTATAATGAGTAAAATTGAAGTAGATCAAATAGACCCGCAATCAGGGACAACGTTAACTCTTGGAACTTCAGGAGACACGGTTGTTGTTCCGTCAGGTGTATCACTTGCACCAGGTGGAGGATTAACTCTTACAGGAAACTTTGTCGTTGACGGTGGCACAATCAAATTAGATGGTAATTATCCTACTGGAACAGATAACGTAGCTTTAGGAGATACTGCTTTAGATAGTGTTGAAGCTGGTGGAACTGAAAATACAGCAATTGGTAGTAAAGCTGGAACTGCAATTACAACAGGAGACGCCAACACAGCAGTTGGTACTTGTGCTTTGCTTGCTAACACAACAGGAATAAGAAACACAGCACTTGGTCATAGAGCATTAGATGCAAACACAGATGGTAATTGTAATACAGCAGTAGGTATGACTTCTTTAAGTGCAAATATTGGAGGCGATCAAAACGTAGCAGTTGGTGTATCAGCTTTAGCTCTTAACACAACAGCTAGTAATAATACAGCTGTAGGTTTTGAAGCACTATGTAAAAACACAACAGGTTCTAGTCTTACAGCAGTAGGTTCTTTTGCTTTAGATGCAAATACAACAGGTGCTAGTAATACTGCAATAGGGTCTGGTGCTTTAACTAAAAATACTACAGGTGATTTTAACATAGCAGTTGGTAGTAATGCTTTATGTACCAATGTTACATCTGATAGTAATACAGCAGTAGGTTATTTTGCTTTAAAAGTAAATACAGCTGCAAACAATACAGCAGTAGGTAAAGATGCTTTAGTAGCTAACACAACAGGTGCATCTAGTGTAGCAATAGGTTGTGGTGCTTTAGCTGCTAATACAACAGCAAATAACAATGTAGCAATAGGTATGTGTGCTATGCTTGCAACTACTACAGGAGCAAATAACACAGCAGTAGGATTTTCAGCACTTGATACTAACACAACAGGTTGTGAAAATGTTGCAGTTGGTAGAGATACTATGTTTTCAGGTACAACAGCTTGTAGAAGTGTAGCTTTAGGTTACAGAGCATTAAAATCTGTTACGACAAGTTCTGATAATGTAGGAGTTGGTTATCATGCTTTGTGTACTAACACAACAGGTGCTCAAAACACATCAGTTGGTACTGCTTCTTCAGATGCTAACACAACAGGTGCAGAAAATACAGCAATGGGAGCATGTGCTTTAGGTGCTAATACAACAGCATGTTATAATACAGCTATTGGTAAATCTAATATGGCTTCAAACACAACAGGTGCAAATAATACAGCAGTTGGTAAAGATGCAATGCTTTCTAATACAACAGGCGCACAAAATACAGCAATGGGAGTTTCAGCTTTACAAGCAAACACAAGTGCTAATGATAATGTAGCAGTGGGTATAAGTTCTTTACAAAATAATACAACAGGAACTCAAAACACAGGTGTTGGTGCAAATGCTTTACTTGATAATACAACAGCTTCTTGTAATACAGCAGTTGGTTGGGAAGCTGCTTCTTCAGTAACAACAGGCACAGACAATGTTGTAATTGGAAGATGTGGTACTCCAAATTTAACTACAGGTGCTGGTAATATAACTATTGGAGATGCTGGAAATGTAAGCACAAGATTATTTAATATTGTAGGTGAAAATAATAGATTTATCGCTGGACACAATAATATTTCAAATGCTTATGTAAAAGTTGCTTGGACAGTTACTTCTGATTTAAGAGATAAAACAAATTTTGGTACAGTTCCACATGGTTTAGATTTTGTTAATCAATTAAAACCTGTTTCATTTCAATTTAGAAAATCAAGAGAAAATGACACTCCACATGGTCCTATGCATTATGGATTTAAGGCTCAAGATATATTATCTTTAGAAGGTTCTGATAATGTTATTATTGATAACGAACAACCAGAACATTTAAAATACAAAGGTGAACATTTAGTACCAGTATTAGTTAATGCAATTAAAGAATTAAAAGCTAGAATAGAGGTATTAGAAAATGAGTAGTATTATAAAAGTAGATACAATCCAGGACCAAGCAGGTAATAATATTATCAACGAATCAAGTGATACTATTACTATCGGTGCGTCTGGTGATACTGTTAATGTAGTTGGAACACTTCAAAACAATGGTTCAGGGGTAGGTATAACCTCTAAAGAAGGTGGAACAAATTTTACAAACAGTTTATTAGTAGGTACTTCTTCAACAGGCACTTTAGATGCTGCAATTTGTAATACTGGAGTTGGAGTAGGAGTATTTGGAGCATTAACATCTGGAGATTTTAATACAGCGGTAGGAACAAATGCATTACTTGCTAATACTTCAGCTAGTGCAAATACAGCAATAGGTAGGTCATCATTGTGTAGTAACACTACAGGAGACTGTAATACTGGTTTAGGAATGAATGCACTACTTGGAAATACAGAGGGTTTTGGAAACGTAGCAGTTGGCAGAAGCTCTATGGTAGCTAACACAACAGGAGATAACAATGTTGCAGTTGGACAAAATGCTTTAGTTTCTAACACAACAGCAGATAATAACACAGCTGTAGGTACTTGTGCTTTAAATGCTAACACAACAGGAACAGAAAATGTTTCAGTCGGTAAGTGTGCTTTAGCAGCTAATACAACAGCTAGTTATAATACAGCAGTTGGTTTTGAATCTTTACATGACAATACAACAGGTGCAGATAATACTGCATTTGGTGATAGTGCTTTACATAAAAACACAACAGGAACTTGTAATGTTTCTGTAGGTGCTTACTCATTACTAACCAATACAACAGGAACAAAAAATACAGCTATTGGAAGAAGTGCTTTACAAGCAAACACAACAGGAGATGATAATACCGCAGTAGGTTGTGGTGCTTTAGCTGCTAACACTACAGCAGATGGTAATAATGCTTTAGGATACAAAGCATTATGTAGTAACACAACAGGAGCAAATAACGTAGCAGTAGGTACAGATGCTTTATGTTTAAATACAACTGGAGAATTAAATGTAGCAGTAGGTAAAAGTGCTATGGAAAGTAATACAACAGCTGGTGCTAATGTTGCAGTAGGTGTTTATGCTATGCGTTGTAATACAACAGGTGGTGATAACGTAGCTATAGGTTATGCTTCTATGTATAAAAATGAAGGTGCTGGAGTTAAAAATACTGCTGTAGGTTGTGTGTCTTTATGTTCTAATACAACTGGTGATAATAACGTAGCAATAGGAACTTTAGCTTTAAAAGCAAACACAACAGCTTCAAGCAATACAGCAGTAGGTGCTCAAGCTATGGAATCAAACACAACAGGAGCTGATAATACTGCAGTTGGTGTTGTAGCTTTAGATTCTAACACAACAGGAGCTTCTAATGTAGCAATAGGAATTAAAGCATTGTGTTCTCAGACAACAGCTAATTATAATACAGCCATTGGAACCGAAGCTTTAAAAACTCAAACAACAGGTATTAGTAACACAGCAGTTGGTTACTTTTCTTTATCATCTTCAACAACAGGTGCTTGTAATAATGTACTGGGGGTACAAGCTGGAGATAGTATAACGACAGGTGTTTGTAATACTATGATAGGTTCTTTTACTGGTAATGATCTTACAACAGGATCTTGTAATACCTTAATTGGTCACAATACTCAATCAAGTGATAATAATGGTGTTCGTAGAATTGGTATAGGAATATCTGTAGGTGTAACTGCAAATGATCAATTTGCATTTGGTTCAGGTAATACAGATAAAGTATTTAATCAATTTGCAACAAATGCTTCTTTTACAAGAGCATCAGATGAAAGAATTAAAAAAGATATAAAAACAAATGAAGATTTAGGTTTAAATTTTATTAATGATTTAAGAACAGTTACATATAAAAGAAGAGCACCTTCAGAATTACCAGAAACTTTTAAAGATTATAATCCCAATGTAACAGAACCAAAACATAAAAAAAAACTATATGGTATGATCGCACAAGAAGTTAAAGCAGCTTTAGATAAAAATAACATTACTGATTTTGGTGGATGGGTTGATGATGATGGTATGCAAGCGATTTCACAAGAAATGTTTGTTTATCCATTAATTAAAGCAGTACAAGAATTATCAGAAGAAAATAAAGACTTGAAATCTAGAATAGAAGCGTTAGAAAGTAATTAATAAATCGAAAGGAATACAAATGCTTAATACGTACGTCGTAGAAGGTGGTGTTGGTAAATGTACCGCATTCACTGCTTTACTACCTAAATTAAAAAAAAAATCAGAGGTGCAAGTTTATACACCTTACATAGATTGTTTCGCTGGTAACCCAGATGTTAAACTAGCTTTAGAATCTACATTACCGTTACAAGATCCAAGAATCATGGCGTCTAATAATATATTTTATTGTGAGCCATACAAATCAAATTTTCAATTTGGTAAACAACACATTATTGAAAGTTACTGTGAACATCACGGTGTAGATTTTAATAGATCTATGACAGGTAAATTATATACAGAACGACATAAAGCATCTGTTACTAAATGGTTAACTGATAATAAGATTGGTAAATACATTATGATTCAATTTAGTGGTGGTCAAGCTAAATGGAATTATGGAGACAATGTTCAGTATACAAACATCAATCCAAATAGAAATTATCAACCTTATCTTGCACAACAATTAGTTAATATGTTGCAAGAAGAATACCCTGATACAACTATTATTAACTGTGTTTTACCTAACGAACCACACTATCAAAAAACTATTAGATGTGATCTACATTGGTCCCAGATCCATGAAATGTTAAAAGGTGCTGAAGGATTCATTAGTATTGACAGTTGTTTACAACACTTTTCACCATCAGCTAAAGCTTATGGGGTAGTTATTTGGGGTAGTACACGTTGGACTCAATTTGGTTATTCTCACAATAAAAACTTACATTTTCATATGAAAGATAAGTGGGATGAGGCTAAATTTAATGATAGTGACCCAAGAAATAATATGGTAGAACCCAAGTTAGTTATTGATAATTTTAAGAAAATTGATAAACTTAAACCCGTTGCATGCGCAACAATATAATCACGGAGGATAAACTATGTCAGACGAAGTAAAAACAGCAGAAGAAATTGCACAAGATTACACAGCTATGGGTCATTCTGTAGATCTAATCAATGGTATCATTGATGGAACGCAGATGGCTGACGAAGAAGCAGTTGATAGACAAGGTGCAGTTGATAGAAATGTTGAACACTTAGAACTTATGGTTGCTAAAGATTACTGGACATCAGAGGATATGACTGCAGCTAATGCGGCTATCGTTGCTGGTAAAGCTCACACAGCAAGCTAGGAGTTTTAATGATCACAATCGACGATAAAAAGTACGATGAAACTAAGCTTTCCGAAGACGGGAAAGTTGCGTTACAAAATATCCAAGTACTAACTCAAGAACAAAGTAAGTTAAAAGTAAAGTTTACTCATACCGAAATTTTGACAAAGCACTACTTAGATATTTTAAAATCTAACTTACCCGAAGAGTTAAAAGAAGAAACTAAATGAGTGAAGTAAAAGTAAATAAACTTAGTCCAAGAAGTGGTACCACTGTTACAATAGGTGATAGTGGTGATACTATTAATGTAGTAGGTACATTACAAAACAATGGTTCAGAATTAACTGGAGATATTTCTTCAGTTGTAGCAGGTACAGGTTTATCAGGTGGTGGTACATCAGGCGATGTAACTTTAAACGTAGATTTAATAAGTAAACAAGGTGGCACAAATTTCACAAACAGTTTATTAGTAGGTACTTCTACAACAGGAACTTTAAGTTCTGCTGACGGAAATACTGGAGTTGGTACAGGAGTATTTGGAGCATTAACTACTGGAGATAACAACGTTGCAGTAGGTTTAAATGCTTTAGATTTAAACACAACAGGTTCTCAAAACACAGCAGTTGGTAAAGATGCTTTAAAAGCAAACACAACAGGAGCAAATAATACTGCAGTTGGTAATATAGCATTAACAGCTAACACTACAGGTGAAGATAATGTAGCAATTGGAGATTATGCACTTAGAACCAATACCACAGCAGATGATAATACTGCAGTAGGAGTAGCAGCTTTAAATTTAAATACAACAGGTTATTGTAATGTAGCAATGGGTAGGTCAGCTCTTGGAGTTAATACAACAGGATATAGAAATATAGCTGCTGGTGTTTTATCTTTAGGTGCTAACACAGAAGGTTTAAATAATGTTGCTATTGGACACATGGCTATGCAAACCAACACTACAGCATCAAACAATGTAGGAATTGGTTTTTGTGGTTTACATGGAAACACAACAGGTACAAATAATGTAGCTATTGGAACTGCTACTATGGAAGAAAATACTACAGGTTCTAGTAACACAGCAGTTGGAAGACTTGCTTTACAAGAAAACACAACAGCTTCTGGAAATGTAGCAATGGGTCAAGAAGCTTTAAAAACAAATACTACAGGTTCAGCTTTAACAGCTATTGGTACTAACGCAATGTATGCTAATACAACAGCATCTAATAATACAACTGTTGGACATAGTTCTTTAGAATCAAATACAACAGGTGCGCAAAATACAGCAGTTGGTAAATCTGCTTTAGCTTCTAATACCACAGCTAGTGGTAACACAGCAGTAGGTTATCAAGCTTTAAAAGTTAATACAACAGGAGATCATATGATTTCTGTAGGTTGTTTTTCTTTAAAAGCAAATACTACAGGTAGCATTAACACAGCAGTTGGAAATTGTAGTTTAAACGCAGTTACAACAGGAACAAATAACACAGCTGTTGGCTATTTCTCTGGAGCTAATACTACAACAGGAAGTAATAATATTTCTTTAGGTAAAAGTTCTGCACCATCATCTGCTACAGTTAGTAATGAAATTACTTTAGGAGATTCAAGTAACGATAATCTAAGATGTAATGATACATCAATTTCATCTTTATCTGATTTAAGAGATAAAGAAAATATTGAAGATATACCTCATGGACTAGATTATATTTTAGCTATGAGACCAGTTAAATTTGATTGGAACAGAAGAGATGGAACTGCAAAAGGTCTAAAAGATTATGGATTTATTGCACAAGAATTAGATCAAGTTGAAGAAACTTTTGGAAATAGAGAATACACAAGATTAGTACACAAAAATAATCCTGAAAAATGGGAAGCTGATCCTATGAAAACTTACCCAATTTTAATTAAAGCAATACAAGAATTAAAAGCAGAAATAGACGAATTGAAAAAAGGGTAAGCTACCATGTTCTTCGGTGCAACTACCTTTTCCCAAGCAGCCTTTTCAGATATTGGATCAGGTAATGCTCTTGTCGATGTAACAGGCTCACGAGTTAATGCAGCAATTGGTAATGTAGTTGTTGTTGGTAATTCATTAGTTCTTCCAAATGGTAATAGATATAATCTAGCAACAGGAACAGTTACTGTTAAAGAAGGTGCTAATGCACCTGTAACAGGAAATCAATATAATTTAGGAACAGGTACTGTTACATTTTCTATTAGTGGTGTAGTACCCGTTACAGGAAACAGATTAAATACAGCAATAGGTAATGTAACTGTTGAAGCTGGATCAATAGTATCGGTCACAGGTAATCAATTTAATTTCTCTACAGGTAGCCCAACTGTTGTAGCTAATGCACTTGTTGCAGCAACAGGTAATCAATTAAATATTGCAACAGGCACAGTCAATGCTAAAGCAGGGGCCACGGCTCAAGTAACAGGAAACAGATTAAATACAGCAATAGGTAATGTATCTGTAACAGGTAAAGCAGTTGTTCTTCCAAATGGTAATCAATTAAATATTGGTACAGGAACAGTTACAATTTTAGCTGATGCAAACTTCTCAGTTACAGGTAGTAGAGTTAATTTATCTATTGGTAATGCAACAGCTAAAGCAAATGCAACAGCAATTGTAACAGGTAATAGATATAATTTAGCTACTGGATCAGTGACAATTGTTGCAAAAGCAGGTATAGCTGTAACAGGAAGTGGCCTTGCTATAGGTACTACTCAACCAAACATAAGATTATGGAACAATGTTGATCCTAATGTATCTCAAGTTTGGACAAGGATATCAACACCGTAAGGATAAATTATGTTTTTTGGATCAACTACATTTGCACAAGCACCTTTTTCAGATATTGGAGGAGGAGGTATTACTGTATTAGCTCAAGGAAATAGATTAAATATTGCAATTGGTAATGCAATAGCAGATATTACAGTTACGGTAGATATTACAGGACAACAATTTAACCTTGCAACTAACCCTGTAAGTGTTATAACATGGAATCCAATACCCCCAGGGGTTAATCAAGTTTGGGTCCCGGTTGACCCTGACGCATAAGGAGAATTATGGCATCAAGTACATCAACAGATTTAAAACTAGAATTAATAACAACAGGTGAAAAAGCAGGGACCTGGGGTACAATTACTAATACAAACTTACAGGTTTTAGAACAAGCAGCATCAGGTTATCTTACTCAAAGTGTAGCATCATCTGATCTAGCTTTAGCACTTTCAACTTATGCTGTGTCAAACGGTAAAAATTTATATTACAAATTCACAGGAACACTAGCAGCTAACAGAACAGTTACTATGCCTGATGGTGCTGAAAGAGTTTTTATAGTAGAAGATGCAACAGCTAGATCTTCATCTAATTATACATTAACAGTTAAAACAGTTTCAGGAACAGGTGTAACTATTCCAATAGGTGCTAAGATAGTTTTATATTCTGATGGAACTAATATTAGTGCGGGTCCAATAACTAAAGGTTATTATACAATACCTGCAGCTTACACTGCAGTTAATGGTGATCAATTATTAATTAATACAACAGGTACTGGTGGGGGTTTAAATGCTCCTGTTACAATAACATTGCCAGCTTCACCTGCAATAGGAAATGAAGTTACATTCATTGATAGTGGAAACGGTTTTAATTCTAACAATTTAACTATCGGTAGAAATAGTCAACCTATTTTAGGCGCTGCCTCTAATTTAACAGTGTCCACAAATGGAGCTGCATTTACTTTGGTATATGTAAACTCTACAAGAGGCTGGATCTATAAAGACAACATATAGGAGCACGGATTATGGCTCTAATTGACTTTAAAGTCTTACCTGGAATCGACAAACAAGACACCGAATCAGGTGCAGAAAACAGATGGGTTGATTGCGATAACACTAGATTTAGATATGGACTACCTGAAAAAGTTGGTGGTTGGTCTTCATTAGTTTCTGATACTATTGTTAGTGTTGCAAGACGTGAATTTGCATTTGTTGATTTAAATGGAAATAGATACGTAGCTATTGGTACTGATAAATTTTTACTTATATATTTTGAAGGACAACTATATGATGTCACTCCTGTAAAATCTACAATTTCAAGTGTTGCAATGTCTGCTGCAGATGCAACAAAAGAAGTTTCATTAACTTTTTCTTCAGCTCATAATTTACAATCAGGTGATATAATTTTATTAGATGGTGTAACTGTACCAAGTAGTATTGGTCTGACTGACGCTGCATTTGAAGATAAACTATTTCAAGTAACTAGAGTGACTTCATCTTTAATTGCAATTGTAACTGGAACGCAAACTACAACAGGTGCTGCATCAGGTGGTTCTTGTAGTGTTATACCTTACGAACCTGTTGGCCCTGCTGCACAGTCTTATGGTTATGGTTGGGGTATATCAGAATGGGATGGAATAGTTTCAGGTGCTTTACAAAATACATTGAATGGAACACTAGGAGATAATACTAGTGGTACATCAGGTTCTAATATAGCCTTAACATCTGCCACAGGTTTTCCTACAGCAGGTAGAATACAAATAGGTACAGAATTAATTTCTTACACAGGTGTATCAACAAATAATTTAACAGGTATTACAAGAGCTGTAGATGGTTCAACAAGAGCTGCACACTCAAGTGGTGCAACTGTAACTAATGCTGCTGACTTTGTTGACTGGGGTGAAGCCTCTTCTGCATCAGAAGTGAGTCTAGAACCAGGCCTCTGGAGTTTAAGTAATTTTGGTCAAGTGTTAGTTGGAACTATTGCTAATGGAAAAACTTTTACATGGAACGCTGGAGATGCTGCAAGATTAACAACTAGAGCATCTACAACTACTTCTGGTTTTTCTACATCAGCCAACCCAACAGCTACAAGAGTTACGCTCGTATCACCTACAACACGTCACTTAATTCATTTAGGTACGGAAACAACTATTGGAAATACTGCAACACAAGATAATATGTTTATAAGATTTTCTGATCAAGAAGATATAAATGATTATACACCAACAGCTATTAACTCAGCTGGATCACAACGATTGCAAGATGGTACAAAAATTATAGGAGCTTTAAAAGCTAAAGAATCTATATTAGTTTGGACTGATAATGCATTATACACTATGAAATTTATTGGTGCACCTTTTACATTTGGATTTGAGCAAGTAGGTACTAACTGTGGATTAATTGGTAAAAATGCAGCTGTTGAAATAGATGGTGCTGCTTTTTGGATGAGTTCAAACGGTTTTTTTATGTTTGATGGTACGGTTAAATCACTACCATGTTCTGTTGAAGATTATGTTTATGATCAAGCTGATACTACAAAAGGTCAACAAATATGTGCAGGTTTAAATAATCAATTTACAGAAGTTGTTTGGTATTATCCATCAACTAATTCTGCATATAATGATCAATATGTAGTATTTAATTATGGTGAAGCAATGAAAGGTGGTGTTTGGTATATTGGAACAGAAGCTAGAACATCTTGGATAGATTCAACTGTATATCCAAAACCTTTTGCAACAAAATTTAATGCTTCTGCATCAGGTAGTTTTCCTGCAGTTGTAGGTGAAGATGGATTAGGTCAAACAACATTATTTGAACATGAAATAGGAACTGATCAAGTTAATGCAGATGGTAGTACAACAGCAGTTACTTCATTTGTGAAATCATATGATTTTGATATACAGTCAAGACAACAAAATGCACAAGGTAAATCAACAGGTCCGGGTATATCTGGAGAAGTATTTTTAGCTATGAGAAGATTTGTACCTGATTTTAAAGATCTTCAAGGTAATGCTAAAGTAACACTTGCTGTTAAACGTTATCCTCAACAATCAGATACAACTACTTCTTTAAGTCCCTTTACAATTAACTCAAGTACTGATAAAAAGGACACAAGAGCCAGAGGCAGGTTTGTTAATATCAAAATAGAAAATACAGATGTTAGTGAATCTTGGCGTTTTGGTACTTTACGAATCGACATACAACCAGACGGTAAAAGATAATGGCAACTTTATATGATCTAGCAATGCAGTATTTAAATCAGTCTTTACCTAAGACTTTTAAATACGACAGAACTAATCAACCTGGAATTCCAACCCCAGTTCTTCCAGTGCAACCAGACCCTAGAAAGGGAAAAATATTACCTGTACAAGGTGGTGGAGATGGATTTAGTGTTTACAATCCTGATCCTAATAGAACGAGAAATGAAAGTAATTACAGTCCATATAATTACAGGCAAGCTGCTGAAAGATCTTACATTGGAGCACCAGGTGATTATAGTTATTCTTCAGGTACAGAAGCACAAAAAATGATGGATATGTATCCAGATTATTATGAAGGTAATAAAAAATTAGAAGGTATACCTGGTATGGTACAAGGTTATATGAAAAATAGTCTACCCGGTAGACTAATAGGAAATGCAGTAAGTGGACTAGAAAGTTTACTTCCTGTAAATCAAAGAGCTATTTTAGAAAATGAATTATTGGGTCAAGGTTTTCAATTAAATGATATTGGACAATTTGTGTCTGATGGTGGAGATATAAATAAAGCAGATGGGTCAAATATTATGGCAGGATATAATGCTAATAAAGTAACTCGACAAACTTTTGAAAAAAGAAGAAATATGATTAATAATAATATGAGTGATACAAATATTAATCCTAAAACTGGAAAAACATATAAAGAAGAAAAACTAGCAGCTCTTGCTGCAGCCGAAGATAAATTTTTTGGTGGATCAGGTAAGGCAACAACTGTTTTCAACGATCAACTTAAACAAAAAGATATAGATGATGGATTTATTAACGATCAAATTCCTACTTATGATCAAGAAATAAATCAATCAACGTATTCAGAAGATGAGGAAGATGCTATATTAGATTACACAAATCCAAATATTTATAATACTAATAGTATTTATACATCAGTACCTACAAGCACCTATGATAGAGCAGGTATTGAAAGAAATATAATTGATGAAATAGGACAAGATAATATTCAAGATGGTATAGATAGGGGAATAGATAGAGACATTATAAATAGAGGTGGTGGAGATGATATAAGTTATGGTGGATTAACTGATCGTAATAGAGGACAAATAATTGATAGAGGATCAAGTGGAGATCCCAATAGTGGGCCTGTAGAAACTAAACAAGATCCTAATACAGGATTAAATATATCAACATATGATTCTGAAGGTGAAGATGATGCTGATACAGGTAAAATAGTTTGTACTATGATGAATGAGTCTTACGGCTTTGGATCTTTTAGAAATAAAATATGGATGAAGTTTCATAAAGACCTTTCACCTGAATATCAAAAAGGTTATCACAAATTATTTTTACCATTAGTTAGAATTGCTAAAACAAATAAAGTAGTTAAAAAAATATTAGAACATATTGCGGTGCATAGCACGATAGATATGAGACAAGCAACAAGGGGTAAGATGCATTTACTAGGTAGAATATATAGAAAAATACTTTTACCAATTTGTTATTTTGTAGGAAAACATGGCTAAAGTAGTAGTTAGATTACCTGAGCCTAAAGAAGAGTATGACTTTTCTAACCAGAAACAAATTAATAGAGCGATTGCTTTGATTGTAGAACAATTAAATTCTACTTTTTTAAACGATCAAAAACAAGAACAAGAAAGGTTTGCTTGGTTTAATGGCTAATATATATACAAATGCAAAAGTAGATTTAACTACAACAAATGCTACTACATTATATACAACACCTAGTAATTCTAGAGCTATTGTAAAATCTTTATTGGTATCAAATGATGCTGGAAGTGCAGCAACTATAACAGCAACATTGACTAATGCTGCAAGTGCTGTATTTAGTTTATTTAATGTAAAATCAATAGCTTCTAATACTGCTGTACAATTGTTATCAGAACCATTAGTATTATTAGAAAGTGAAATATTAAAAGTCACTGCATCAGATGCTAATGAATTACATGTGGTAGCATCAATATTGGAAATTAATAGGGATTAAGGAGAAAAATATGGCGTTTAAAGAAGAAGGTGAAGTAACATACACAGAAATAAATGGTAAGAAAGTACCGGTTGTTAAGTGTGAAACAGAAGTAGTGTTGAGAAATACTAAAACTAACGTAGAGTATAATTCAGATAAAGAAGCAGAGGATGATATTGCAAACCCATCAACTGATACTCAAAAAGAAGATGTTATGCGATCTTTAAAAATAAAAGTAGCTGCAATGCCAGTAATCGGCGCGGGATCAGACGAGAAATAAACTATGCCAATATCAAGATCACAAATGCCAAGACAATTAAGAATGGGAGGTGGAATTATGCAAGTTGCACCTAGACAAGGAGCATTTTTTGGTGGTATCAAAAAAGCTTTTAAAGGTATTACCAAAGGAATAGGAAGTTTTCTTAAATCTGATATTGGTAAGTTAGCATTAACTGCTGGATCTTTATATGGTCTAGGAGGTGGTGCAAGTGGACTTACAGGTTTATTAGGTAAGGCTAAAGGTTTTTATGATGGATTAACTGGTGTACAAAAAATAGGAGGAGCTTTAGCTCTTGGTGGTGCATTTGGTGGAATGGAAGATCAACAATTAGAAGAATTAAAAGCTAACCCAGAAGCTTTAGCAAATTATTTAAGATCATATTATTCTAATTTAAATAAAGATGCTACACCAACACAGATAGAAGAATTTGTACAAAGAAACATGAAAGCTGGTGGTGGTAGAATGGGTTATGATGATGGAACACCTGATCCAACATACACAGGTAATAATATGGAAGATCTTCCAAGAGGATTACAAATAGATACAACCACTTCTAATCCTATACCTAACGATGCTCCTCAAAAAGAAATATCAGAAGTAGCAAAAATTATGCTTGGCCCTGGTAGATCTGGAATTGGAGAACCAGAAGATGGTACAATGAAAGGTTATCAATTTTTTAGAACACAATACTTACCTAAAAAAGTAAAAGAGATATCAGAAAATTTTGGTATTGAAGAGAGTGACGTTTTAAGACTGATTAGGGAAGAAATGATGAATTATATAGATACACCTAAATCACTTGAAAAACCTAAAATGGCATATGGCGGTAGAATTAAACGTGCTTACGGGTCTGATGATTTAGTGGAACAGGCTTCAGGGATTGAAGGACTAGATATAAACATCAATCCTAAGGGTGTAAAAGAGTTAGATTTACGAGAAACAGGTGGATTTATTCCTCCAGTTGGTGTAAAAGAAAAGGCTGACGACATTCCTGCAATGTTATCAAACAACGAATTCGTATTTACTGCTGATGCTGTAAGAGCAGCAGGTGGTGGTAGCGTAAATAAAGGTGCTCAGATTATGTATGACACTATGAAAAAATTAGAAAACG
>Ga0208134_1000931_pt1 | contig 18091 bp, 18 predicted proteins | sample VirMetDEL_Mar_31_FD_184515 | JGI IMG/M metagenome (GOLD analysis project Ga0208134, IMG submission 184515) | Aqueous microbial communities from the Delaware River and Bay under freshwater to marine salinity gradient to study organic matter... | ecosystem: Environmental > Aquatic > Marine >... | reverse complement strand
CAGTAACTGATGGTAGATACACACATGACTTACCACCTGGCATGTTCTTCTCAATTGATGGGAATAGGGCTGCAGGGTTATCATATACATGGTTAGTACATAGAATAGTAGTCTGTGTAACTGCTCCTAGATTAGTGCATGTCTGCATAAGGGTCTTCATTGCTCTAGCATTAGTTCCCATATCTGCTGACGTACTATCCTTACCCATACGTGATAGTGACAGTTCTGACTGTAAGTTTCCTAATGAGTCAATAGCAACAATAAACTTACCCTCAAGTCCCTTCTCTTTAATTGAGGTAAGGAACTTATACAATGCGTTACGTGTCTGTTCAATACTAATACAAGGAACATACTTTACATTACTTACATCCAACCCAAGCCTCTCAGCACCTTCAGGGTCAATGGCATTCTCTGTATCAAAGATAACAGGGACAAGGCCTTCTTTCTGAGCTGCTGCTAGAATCTTCATAACAAACAACGACTTACCAGTCATCGACTCACCAGCTAGCATAGTCACCCTACCTTTAGGAATACCACCATGCAGCGAGCCTGAAATAATAGCATTTAAAACATACGAGCCTGTATCAATCCAACCACCAACTCTACTCAGAGTGCTATCACTTAAGTATGTTGCAAAGGGGTTAATTTTATCAATCTCTGATAAGGCGCTTTCGATATCTTTATCCATACCTTATTATAGGCACAAAAAAAAAGATCTCAAGCACAAAGTACCTGAGATCTTTAATTATTTTGTGGTTAGTCTAGTCCTCACTCACTAAACAATTTTACAACCTCTGGCTCTTCTTGCTGAGCTGGTGGTTTAGGTGAGTTAATGTTATTATACTGTAGTACAATTTTATCATCTAACTCAACATCTGAAATTGCGATTGCTGACTTATCAAATGTCCAGTTGTTCTGGGTTTTGTCTCCCTTAATAAACTCCATAAAGAGATAGGGAAATGATTGAACTTGAAGCTGACCAGTTTGTTGGTCAGGTTGTACATGAATAATAACCGGATTCTGAATAGTTAGAGTTTTTGCTGTATCTTTAACTTTAATACCTACTACGGTACGTCCAATTTGATCTACGATTGTAATAATATCTGACATAATATATATTATAGCTTAGAATTTAATGTTTGCAACTACTTTTTTAGCTTCTTCTAAAGCAGTTTTTGTTTGCTTTGTATCCTCTGCTATTAAACCGTCTCTATATACTAAGAGAGCCCTTCTAGCAGCTTCAACTTGAGGTGATCGGTTTGTACCATCTCCAGGGTCTAGACCATCTACAATGTTTTTAATAACTCCCAACATGGCTCGAACACCTGATACTTTTCCACGATTAAAAGCTGGATGAGCTTTTGGTGTATTATCATCTTGCGGTCTATCTAAATAACTTTCTGACATATATCTACTTAGTTTAGTTTTTAGGTAAGGCAAGCTGTTTAACTGAATAAGTCGAAGAGCTCTGTCTGTACATTTTCAGCCGGGCGCCGAATTATCCAATTAACATTATCATAGAATCTTTTTATAGACTCAAATAGAATCTTCTCGAACATCTTTTCGTAATCCGGTTTGAATATAGCCGCTAACTCTGGAGGGTAGTCGTACTTAAACGCAATAGTTTCTAGCCCGTACTTATTAGGTTGCTCAACGTACATATACCTCACCTTATCTCCAGAGCTAATTTTTTCGTGTTTATTATCAAGTCCTAGCTTATCCAGCATCATATTATAATAGTATGCAGACTTAACATGAATCGGCATACCTTTGCAAGTATTAAAGCCGTTACATTGAGGAGCATACTTCTCGTAGTTTTTGATACCCATAACGAACGACATATCCTCCGGAGGAAGTGACTTGAATATGTCATATGATTCATACAATATCTTGTTGGTATCCCTAAGAGACTGTGATGTGAGCATTGTTTCTATGATCTTCTTAGCATAGGGTTTAATTGCATTAGGCATTGTTGTACGAACAACCTCCACGCCCGTATATTTAAACTTATCCTCCTTAATACCCTCATCATCTAAGATGTGCATAACATATCTCTTTTTCTGAAGGAACACTCCAACATCAGCTATACACTCCCTCTTAAACAAAAACCTACTATCCTTAGTTAATAGAGACTTTTTAGCCCATTCATTAATATGAAGATTAAGATAGTCTTCGATTTGCTGAATCATATCATATGCCTCCTTATGAATATCCTTACCATCCCAGAACTTAATAATACCCTCGCTAACTAACGGAGCAATTGAAATATATCCTGAGTCGGTATCATTGTATACAATACACTGCTCTAGGTTATAATCAGATATATCTGGTAGCTGAGATTTAAGAAACTCCTTAATAAACTCATTTGACTGCTTAATGACTGCCTGACCTGTTAAAGTGACAGATGCCGCAATATCATCATCACCAATAGGAGCGCGCTTGTTACCCATATAACCATAACACGAATTCACAAGAATTTTAATAACCATCTGCTCCGTATTAAGTCTCTCCATCTCATACTTGAGCTCTGTATTTGTTGGATCCTTTTTGTGTTGCTGCTTTACTTTAAATAGCCGTTTTTTTACCTCTACGCGTTTATTATAATAATAGTCTAAAAACTCCGGGATAATACCCTTTCTTTTCTGAGAGAATAAAAAGCCGGCTTTAGATAGTGCACACTCTTCATCCTTTAAAAACTTTACAAAAGCCGGTTTATCTAAACTAAACTGCTTTCCGGATACATGATTTATAATAACATTATCATTAAGAGTCTCCACTCTACCCACTTTTGTCTCAGGTGATGTATTAAGTGATATCATAACATTAGGATAAAGAGAGTTTGCATCAAAAGACACAATATGATTTTTAAACCCACCCTTAGGCTCAGCTACATACGCTCCTGGATTCTTACCCTCAGTAACATTTCGTACAAACGTAGACAGTACTTCACCTCTATTTCGAGCTCTAATACACAACGCACCGTTAATGACTTGAATTGTACCCATAGCTCCCTCTAGTGTAGTTAGACCGACGTATGATAGCTTACGCAGCAGTGATAAATATTGCAGCTTTTCTTCTAACTTAACCAGTAGGTTAACATCTTGAATGTTATAATCAACAAATAAATTCCAATCCTTCTCCGATAACTCAGCAAGACTCATGTCTCCAAAATCAACTTTCTTTTTACCTAGTTCAATCTCACCAATAGCATCTAACTTATATGACTCACGAAGCTTAAAACAAAACCTCTTATATACATCTAGATAATCAGGACAAGCAATACCATCAATATAATATCTCTTCTTTTCTTGTCCAAAACTACCTCTCATCATACGGAAGTGTACCCTACCGAGGGGAGATAGTCTATCTACATACTCTTGACCGAGTATTCTCTCCATCCTATTAATGATATAAGGTATATCAAACCCCTCACAATTATGTGTATGTATACCGTTACATAAGAATGTGTGAGTAGCTGTTGTTATATCACACATATTAACAGAACGACCTGTCCTCCTAATAGGCTTTATCCTAACAAGATACTCATCACCACCACCCCAAGAGAATCTAATATTTTTGCTCGGTGTATTCTTAATTGCATATGCAGTCATCAGATCCAATCTCTCTCTACGACGTGGATGAAAAAGATTAAGCGATTTCATAAAATCACTATTAATACAATGACACGGTATACGTAGATTTACGTTACTAGAATGTATAGTTGATTGTACTCCATTCCATAACAGAAGTTCCTGCAGGTCATGTAAGAAGTTATACTTTACACAGTCATAATTACATATATCTATAGCACCAGTACCTCCGGGTTTTGATATACAGCCATCACCGTCTACCATTCCAGAAAAGAACGCTTTAAACTGATTATGTGAGAGTCTGGATAATAGCTCAATACATGGCTGCTTTTTATCACCATTATTATATATTACACGGTGTAATACACCTATATTATTATTCCTCCCAATCTGCTTACTATAACTTGTAAACTTTTTATCCTTAAAACGAGTATCACATTTTGTAGAAAGCTTCAAGTTGGTACTATTCTCATTATTATATACTTCAGTATATGCCTCTGTTAACACTCTATCTTTACTCGTCCATCGATATACATCACCCTTAATATCATATGTACCGTCTGTAAATATGAATCCTAGTAGTTGCAAGATATCATAAGATATAATATCATCCTTAACAAGAGTAATACAATCTTTAGCAGACTTTCTATTAGTAAAGGAACATACTAGATAATCCTTGCTATCCTCAACTATAAACGGTTCTAGATAATCCCTAAACATGTCAACATAGTCGCGATATGTTAAATCCTTATTATCGTTACTACCTAAGTGCTTAACAGCATAGTAGTCGAATTCACCCTGTCCCCTCTCAATGTCCTCAACACTTAATTCAAGTAGATCCCTAGTTAGTGTATTATGGTTTTTATATTTATTTTTTTCCTTCTTATAAACCATAAACCTATGATCCTTCGAGCATAGCACCTTATTACCATGTTCCGTCTCTAGCGAATATTCATCCTTTACTCCCGTACTCATATAATTACTTATATGAGTACCGTGCCTTTTAAGAGGCTTACCTTCATAATCTTTTGATAAGCTCTTAATTTTGACTATCCTATCATCTAGCCATACATGTTGGTTTTCCTCTATACAGTTCCATCCTGTAATAATATCCGGATAGTCTTGCTCGAGGTATTCTACAAAACTAATAAATAGCTCCTCTTCACTCTTACAGTGCTTATAAATTACAGCTGGATTAGCCTCTCCGGTATATGGCTTTAAACCGAACGTATAAAATTTATTACTAAAGTTATCATGACATGTAATCACGTTACATGTATGCTCCGGGTTGTCAACGTCAGGAAAGCTATCCGGACTAAAGGTCTCAATATCTAAAAAACAAGTCTTAAGAGGTTGTACATTAAACTCAGGCTTCTCATTCTCTTGCCAGTATGTATCGAGTAAAAACTGCTGCTGAGCTGGCAGGCTCTCAAACACCCTTTTAAGACCTGAGTCTTGTACGAACTTATTTCTATAATACGTATTAGTAAACGCTCTCTTGATAACCTTAGTACCATAAATTGACGTCTTATCACCTTTAGGTGACTCTACATATAGATAGGGCTCAAATGTAGACGTAAGTACTATTCTCTTACCGTCTTGATCCCAGCAAAATAGGGTGCACGTGCTATCACGATTATTATATACAATGTTTCTGTAGGACATTTACTACATTATAATACACTAGTTCCATTTTTCAAGCAATTTTCTGTCTTCGGAACCAAACGGTGTATTAAGGACCTCTAAATGAGCACCGATATTCTGATCAAGCTCTAAGGCTCTTTGCGCACCGATATGTCTTAACTTGTAGGTATTAGTGTAGTAATTACTTCTATTTTTCCAGTTAAGAATGGTATCTATCTTATCCCCAAACTCCTCGATTGTACTAAATCTCAACGCTTCTGGTGCTGTAGAGTATGTCTCCATATCCTGACATAAGCACGGTATACCGAGAGTACATGCTTCAATAAATTTAATATCGGATTTTGATTTATTAAAGGTATTGTTCTCTAAAGGCGCCACCATCATTTGTGCATTTAAATTTGCTATAAACTTTGGATACATTAAGAGATTCTGCCATGGATAAAACTCAATCTTTTTAGCGGCTACTAGATCGTGTAGCTGTGGAGGAAAGGCACCTACAAAGATCCACTGATATTTGTCAACGGTACGTCTTACAAAGTCCCTTACTAATGTAAAATCATCCTTACCACCTGTCTTATTCTCTACATCATAATGGGCGCCGGATCCTGTATATAAAATACGCGGCTTTCTCTTATTTTTATCGAACTGCTTACTAACCTCACCACCGTCAAATAAATGCCCCATCCAAAAGTCAGGTACAAAGTTTGGAATAACTGTGATGTTTTGTTGCCCTGTTTTTTCTTGATATAATTTTTTCATGTATGGGCAAGTGACTGTCACCTCATCACACATGTTAATAATATCGATGCAGTTTTGTCTAATCTCTTCACTATCGAACGCGAACTTAAACTTATTATAATCTGGAATCTCTTCCTTAAACACAACATCATCAACCTCATATATAATTTTAAAGCCATGCTCCTGCTGTACTTTCTTAAGATACTCAACAAACTTCTTCTGAGATGATGATGCTTGTCTCTGAACCTTTACCGCCTTTACATTCTTATAAAATCTTGGATCTGCCACCATTGCAGTGATTGAGTGAGATACACCTTTACCGGTTGCGTTAATGACTGCCTCGGGCCAGATAATACGCCAGTGACCACAGCCACTCAAATCCGCAAGATAATTAATATATCTTGGCATGCTGTTCTCCTTAGGTTCAGGCTTTTTTTGAGCAGCTGCAGCCTGTTTAAAGGGTGCCGGTGGGAAGGGATTAGTAAATGGTGAAGGATTAGGATTAATCATTAATATATATAGTTTAAACCTCGTCGTAGGCAACTCGAGTAGTTATACCATTACTCTTTTCAAGTTGAATTACCTCTCCTGTAACAGCTTTTAATGACTCTTTACGGTGTGAGATAATTACACAGCACTCATCTAACTCTTCTACTCGTTCTTGAAGGATCTCTGTAACCAGTTCCACACCACGCTCATCAAACGAACTATCAAATAATTCATCGTATATACAGATATTATACTTCACACCACCCTGCATCCTTCTTATATCAGAAAATGTGAACAGACACGCTAAATCAATAGATTTTCTTTCAGCACCAGAAAAGTTAAAGTATGAACATACCTTATTTTTTTCATTTAGAATCTCCTCTTCAAAATACTCATTAAAGACGCATATTGAATTAGAGTCTAACTTTTTAAGGTAATGTAGGAGCTTATTATTAAGCAGGTCTAGTAGTTTGTGTACAATATATGACTTAACGCCCTCTTCAGATACAACATATTTAACTATATCCAGTTTAGATATTTGAGCTCTGTATTTGCTAATCTTTTCATTAGCCACATTTACTCTCACACCTGCTTCATCTATCAATACATCAAAGTCCGTATATAAGCTTTCAACTAACTTTAAATCGTCCTTGAGCTCTTTTTGCCACTCACCAAGCTGATCAACTCTTAGGTTAATATTTGACTTCTTTTGTCGTATAACCCTGGCGTTTGACAATCTATCGTTATGTGTATTGATAGCAGCTTGTATTGTTTGCTTAACACTTTTAACCCTATCCAGAGATTCATGAGCTGTTCGGATCTCAACTACAGTATCATCTATAATTTGCTTAAGTTGAGCCTTTTCCCTCTCTATATACTCCTTGTCATGATCCTCTATAGATCGTAAACACACCGGACACTTATCATCTTCAGTACCAATCCTAGAGTACTGTTCTTTTGTATGTGTAGCGCTAGACTTTTTAGTACTTATAGTACCAATATAGTCGTTTATTTTCTCATCACATGTACCTAATTTATCTTGAAGCTTGGAAATATCTAATTGTATTGACTCTTCATCCTCCTCTTTTAACTCTGCTAACTGGAGCTCCAGATCCTCAATCTCCTTAGTGTTGTTTTGCTGTCTCTCGAGGTATATCTTCTTCTTTTGCTTTCTTCTCTCTAATGTCAGCTCCTTCTGAGTGCTATAATTACTAAGACCGTTATTAATCTCCTCATACTTAACCATCTCCGACTCATACTCACGCTTAATGTCGTTATACTCTGATCTAAGCTGTGATAGCATCTGACTGAACACCTCCATTCCAAAAATATCCTCAATAAACTTACGCTTCTCGATTTTATTCTTAGCCATAAAAGGGATGGCATTATTAACTGTCATTATAACACAGTTTTGAAAGATGGCTGGTGAGGCACTTAATACCTCACAAATATATTTGGTAGTGTTTGATATACTATCTCTAGTTTTATCCTCACCGTTTTTATATATAAATACTTTTGACGGGCTAAGCGTTCTAACTATCTTATACTCATCTGTTCCCTGTAGTGTCTCTACATCAACGTCTAGTTCTACATGCGTCTTACCACCAGTTATGTTGTTTGGTATAAGATCTTTTTTAATATCTCTAAGAGTTTCACCAAATATCGCAAAATATAGCGAGTCTGCAATGGTACTCTTACCAATGGCGTTTCTCCTATCAGGCTTATCCTTATTTATACCTGTTATAACATGTAGTCCTTTATTGAACTCTACTGTTACTGGTTCCTCTCCAATAGAGAGGAAGTTTAGCGCTGATAGTTTTTTAAAGGCTACACTCTTCATATAGATTTACTGTATAATCGATTATATCTTTATTATTATCAATATCAAGTTTATTTACAAACTCAATAATAGCCTGCTTTATGTCAATACCTGATAAGTCCTCTTTATGCTCAGTACTCTCAAGTATTCTATTAAAATTTATATCATAATCAATAGTTAGCGACTCTGGCTTAAGTTTAGTTAGTACTGCATGTAATATATCAAGGTCCTGCTGTGATATATTAACATCAATCTTAAGCTTAACAAAGTTATTAGTAAAAATGCTAGTTATATATGATGTAATATTACCCTCCTCCACCAGCTCACTTAAGCTTACCTTTTTATAACACGAAGAAACATTATTTGGTGTAAACACACACTCTAATGTATCAAGATCTAAAATATGATAGCCTTTTTTATTATCTGTATCACCGAAGTCCATTTGAAAGGGGTTACCAACGTATAAAATAGTACCTGCTCCAAACTTCTTCTCATGTCTTGTATGAAAGTGACCTGAGATGATTAAATCAGACTTACTTAGTAGATCCTTTATCTTAATACCGTCTTCACATACCTTATAACCGGTCATTCTAAAGGTCTCAATCTCAAAATGACCAAAGATTACATCACTATTCTTTATGTCTTGCGGCTTGGTGTTCCATGGGCAGAAAGAAAGTGTGCGATCAAACGCTTCTAGTGTTTGATATTGATCTAATATGGTAACATTCTTACGACCTTTAAAGATGGATATAGAGTTTACGTCAGTTCTATGCTTATAATAAATATCATGGTTACCGGTAATGGCTATTAGATTAAACTCTGATAGGATGTCTAATATGTCTGCAGATACCTGTAAAGTACTTACAGATATTTCACTTCTGTTATGATGCCAATCACCGCAGAATATAATATCCTTAATATTCTGCTTTTTACACTCATCTCTAAACCAATTAGCCCACTCTAGTGCGTAATTATGCCACTCTGCGCTATTTGAGTGTACACCTAAGTGTAAGTCTGAGAAAATAGCAACGCGTGGCTTGTTAATCCTAGTAGTCGTCATCGTCAATAGGCTTTACATATACATGACCAGTAGTATTTTCTGGATCTGTCATATATTCCTCATAAACCTTCTCCTTATAATTGCAGATAGTCTCGTGATGTTTTTTTTCTTTCTTAATTCTATTAATAAAGGCGTGATAAGCGATTGTAGTGAAGTACGAGAAAGGATTACATTGAGCCGGCTTACCATCTTTATTAGTTCTCTTATCAAATGAGTATTTTTTATACTTAAGTGCGGCGTACATCTTAATTAGAGCGTCACCGATCATGTCATCCTTATATGAATAGTTGATAAATGATGCATTATAGCTTAGACCATACGCGATCTTTTTAATATTCTCAGCTAAATCATTAGTCATTATATCAGAATCATAATATTTTTGTAATGAAGCCTTAAACTCCTTAGGCTTAATATAGTAATCTTGCTTATCTTTTTTAGACATCTTATTTATTATAAGATACTTATTAGGTTTATCAACTAAAAAGGTTTAACTTGTACCTCTTTATATGATATTTTTTCCTTATCATAGATGGCTTTTCGCTTCTCACTGTGTCTTTTACCATATGGTAGGTTATCGCATATATCCATAATGATTAGTTTGTCTTTAGATGCATGTTTACGTAATCCGCGGCCGATAGACTGTACGGTACGTATAAACGACTTACCACCAGCGGCAAATATGATATTATGAAGGTTCTTGATGTTAATACCAGTAGAAAAGATAGCACTAATAGCGATACACACAACATTATCATGATTCTCCATGATTTGCTTGATTTCCTCACGCTCTTCTACTGCAACCTCACCTCTAATGAAGTAAACCTGCTTAGTCTTGGCCTTTTTTAAGTATTCCTGTAGTTCTTCACCATGTTTAATGTGATTTACTAAAAGAAGTATGTTATTTGGTAGCTTATCACACAGTTTAGTAAGAAAATTATTTCTATCCGCGTTTTCATATACGAAATCCAGCTCTTCTCTGTATCTATTATGAGTTGTATAGTTTATTCGCTGAGTATAGTTAAGCTCTAACACCTTTACATTAACATTAGCAAGGTGATCCTCTAGTCTAAGCTCGTAACTACTCTTTTCATATATAACAGGCCCTAATTTACCAATAATAGACCACTTATCAACTAAACTCTCTGGTAGTGTACCAGTAAAGCCATATTTATTTTGTGTTTTAATCTTATGTACTATCTTAGATATCTTATTACCACTTGAAATTTTATGGGCCTCGTCTACTATTAGTAGATCTACATACTTTAACCAATCATTCTCCTCAAATCTACTCTGAATGATACCAATATTAGCGATAATTACATTAGCGGTAAGATCTGGCTTTATTTTACCCGTCCATTTAGTTAGTTTAAACGTAGAACCACAGTTTATAAACTCATCATATGTCTGAGTTACTAGTCCTAGGTCAGGAACAAGCATTAAACACTTAAAGGTGTCCGGATCAGGGGAGTTTCTAAAGAAATTCTCAATTAATGCTGCTGTAATAAACGTTTTACCAGCACCTGTACCTAATACACACGTACCTCTACCTAAATTTAATGCCTTCCTTACAACAGCCTCTTGATAGTCTCGTAGCTTAAAGTTAAAGTCATCACATAAATCAACAGATAGGCCTACATTTAATGCCTTTTCTAGGTTTGGACTTGTGGTTATCTCTGTGTTTATCTGTTCTTTTACCAGAAATTTACGAATTTCCCAATATATACCAAGTTCACACGTACCTGTCCCGGTAATTATATACTTTCTACTAGGGGCAAACCTATTATACCTCCTAGCAAACCTAGCATTCTCATTTTCAACACTGAAGTGCTCTCGTATAACCTGAAATAGATCTGCATCATCACATCTCATTACCAAACGATTGGTGTTTGCATTATAATCAAACTCTAACATATTAAAGTTGTTCCATCTGATTTATCTTAACAATGTTTGATATATCAAACGACATAGAAGAGAGTACCTTCTCAACCTTTTCAAGATACTCAATAACAACACCATACTCTGCAAGGCTTTCTGTAATATGAACTACAGACTCATGCCTTTCTGCGTGTTGCTCTGCAATAGAAAGTGATATTTTTACTGGAGACTCAGCTATAACTTTTTTTGTTAGATCTTTTTTGAGTTGCTTCTTTTTAGCTAGTAACTTATTCCTCTCAACCTTAGCATCCATTAGCCTCGCAACCCAGAAGTGCTTCCTTGATGGTAGTCTCATCTGAACTTCTTTTAGATTAAAGTCATCTACAACGAGATCCTTTCCGATCTCATCCATATATTTTTTAAGCAACTCCATTACGTATAATTATATAATATTATAGAGAAAAATCAACAGATAAGATAAATATACGTATGAATGAAGAGTTTAGTGGTGCGTATGAGAGTATTATGGAGTCGCTCGATACAGGTACGATGTATGGTGAGGGTATTTTAGAGCAGCTTGAAGAGTTTATGAAGTCACCTAACCCTCAAATATATATCCTTAATGGTATTCTCACAGAATTTTTAGATGTAGTAGAGGCACTTCAACAGGTACATGGTGATCTTTCAGAGATTGGTGGAGGTGAGGAAGCTAGTGAGCAGCTAGGTATGTTAATTACAAAGCTTTCAACAACAGCTGGTAACTAATGATTGGTAAGAGTATATTTGAACGTAGGTTCTTAAAGTGTTTAGAAGAAGATGTTACAGTAGGTGGCGCTCTTGGTGGGTCTGAAGGGCTCGAGGGTGGATCTGTTGGTAATACGGATAGTTACGCTACTGGTGATCAGAGAGTACCTGCATCTATATTTAGTGGTGTTATAAAAAGAGATGGTATGGCTAAATGTAAGAAGTGTAAAAAAGGTAAGAAGTGTAAGGCTTGTAGGGAAAAAGAGAAGGTTGTGTCTGAGAACGTAGGTGCAGATACAAATTGGGTAGATGGTGATGTTGAGATAACGCTAAAAGATGTTTTGAGGTATGCATCAAGGTCTCAAAAGGAGGATCCACGCACGTTTGAGAAGCTATTAATAAATGTTTCACGTGATCCAAATAGAATAGATCGTGCTGATTTAAGTTACCCTATTGTTGTGGGTGTTAAAGGTGGTAAACCTACAAAAATATTAGACGGTCAGCATCGTATTGTCAAAGCAATTAAACACAATCAACCTATACATGTAAGATATTTGGATTTAGATAACACTCCGGAGCACTTTCAACAAATGTTTAGTTAAATAATTATATGAGAACATTTCTTAAAAATGAACAAACAACAGAAGACGTGAGGCTCGATAGGGTTGAGGAGTTTGATGAGAGAAGTAGAGGTTATTCTATAGAGGAGATTAGAAAAGAGGACGCAAAACTAAGGTCTTATACGTGGAGATGTGAAGATTGGTTTAATCAAGGTAATGAAGGTGCATGTGTTGGCTTTGCGTTAGGTCATCACTTAGCAGCTCGTCCAGACGAGGTTGATGGATTATCAAATAGGTTCTTAAAAGAGAAAATTTATTGGGAGGCGCAGAAGATTGATAGGTGGCCAGGGGGTGAGTATCCAGGTGCTTCTCCATTTAATAGCGGTACGAGTGTATTGGCTGGTGTAAAGACAGTTAAGGCTTTAAATCTTGTTAAGGAATATAGATGGGCGTTTAAATTTGATGAGTTGATTTATGGAGTTGGTCATAGCGGTCCGGCTGTCATAGGAATTCCATGGTATAGTGATATGTATAAGCCTGATGCAAACGGGTTTGTTAAGCCAACTGGAAACAATGTCGGTGGACATGCTATACTTGTAAGAGGTGTAAATGTAGCAAAAAGATATGTAACTTTAAGAAACTCATGGGGTAAGGAGTGGGGTGATAATGGTGATTGTTACATTACATTCGAGGATTTGGAGAAGCTTCTTCAGGAAAGAGGTGAGTGTTGTTTCTTAATTAAGAGTGATTCTGATGTACCTTTACCGGATTTTGAAGATTTAGAAAAACCGAGATTTCCCTTCCATAATATACTTGTTAAGATCTTTTCTTTATGGGGGCTAGGGCCAAAAATTGCAGTATTCTTAGGTAATATATTTCGCTTTTTAATTGGTCACGATAAAAAGACTAAATAATAATATGAGAACATTTCTTAAAAACGACCAAACAACAGAAGACGTGAGGCTCGATAGGGTTGAGGAGTTTGATGAGAGAAGTAGAGGTTATTCTATAGGTGCTATTAGAAGGACACGTAAGCTTAGATCATATACATGGAGATGTAATGATTGGTTTGACCAAGGTTCAGAGGGAGCGTGTGTTGGCTTTTGTTTAGGTCATGAATTAGCAGCAAGACCAGCAGAAGTTAAAGGATTAGATTACAATTTCCTTGTTGAAAAGGTTTACTGGGAAGCACAAAAGAATGATCCATGGCATGGTGGTTCATACCCAGGTGCAGTTCCTGTATATAATGGAACAAGTGTATTAGCTGGTGTAAAAGAGATTAAAAAGCTTGGGTATATTAAGGAATATAGATGGGCGTTTAACATTGATGATGTTTTGTATGGAATTGGTCATAATGGCCCAGCTGTTTTAGGAATTCCATGGACTGACGACATGTATTACCCAGATAGCAAGGGATTTATTAAACCAACTGGTCATTTAGTTGGTGGGCATGCTATTTTAGCTCGAGCTGTTAATGTTAAGAAGGGATACGTTACTCTGAGAAACTCTTGGGGTAAGGAGTGGGGTAAGGATGGTGATTGTTACATCACTTTTGAGGATTTAGAGACACTTCTTAATCAAAGAGGTGAGTGTTGTTTCTTAATGAGGCGTAAAAGTAAGGTTTAATGAATTTGGACACAGGTCACTGGCCGGAGACTCTTTTTAAGGAGGGTGTTGATGAGACACCGTTTGGGTTTATATATCTTATTACTAATAACACTAATAATAAGAAGTATATTGGTAAAAAGCAGTGCCTTACTACTAAAAAGAGAGCACCTCTTAAGGGTAAGAAGAATAAAAGGCATAGTGTTGTCGAGACTGACTGGAAAACCTACACTTCTTCGTCCAGACAGCTAAATGAAGATATAGAATCACTTGGAAAGGGTAATTTTACCTTCGAAATCTTAATGTTTTGCGATTCTAAGTGGCAATTGGCCTATGAAGAGACTAAAATACAATTTGAAAGGGAGGTTCTCCTTAGACCAGACTTTTACAATGGCATTATCAACTGTAGGCTCGGCAAACGAAAATAGACAGCTATATGACTCTGAGAGAGATATAGTATTTGTTGATTTAAATAGTTATCTTACTGACTCTTTTAATGAGTATCTTCTATATATTACTGAGAATGAGCTTAAGTTAACTCGAAAAGAGAAGAATAAGTTGGGTATCCACTTTATAGTTAAGCAGCTACTTACAATAGTTAAGTCAACTAATAAGAAGAAGTGGTTTTATTATAGGGTGTATGAAGGTACAGAGGAGACTAAGCTTGTAAAAAGAATCTTTAACTCGCTACCTACTAATATAATGTATGGTGAGGGGTATTGGGATGAGTTTATAGAGGAACTTGACTATAATGTATATAAGAGGAAGGATGGTGCAGCGGTATCATTTCAGAAGTTTAGACAATTTTTGAAGCGGTATGAGCTGCAGCAGCTGGAGAAGGAGTTTTTAGGGAATATAAATATAAAACTCTCCCTCCTCCCATAAATATATACATGAATAGTAAATTCTTGGAGCAGGTGGAGGGTGAAATGTCGTCTTTGGGTGATGAAATACCATCACAGGAGATTTCAATTGCCATAAGAACGGCTTTAAATGATATAGAGGGTGTTAGAGCATTTCCAACAAAAGATTCAAGCTCGTCTGAGGATGATAGGGTTAGAGTTAAGTGGAGGGGTAAAGCTGAGTTTATGATTGAGATTAATCCTGTTGAGGTTGAGGATAATGAGGATAAGAAGCTAGCTGATAAGGTGGCTGCAGCTTCTACTCTACTTAGTGTTAAGACGCCTAAGATAGCCATACCGGGTACGGTACCGGCGGAGGTTAAAAAGACGCAGAAGTCATATCTTAAAGATTTACGAAACTCTCTTAACGCTAAATAATGAAAACTACAGACTTAATAAACAAATATATGACCATTCTCGAGCAGGGTGGCGAGGTAGGGGAGCCGGCTGCTGAGGCTCCAGTTGATGCTACAGATGTTACAGAGCAACCACCGGAAGAGCCAGATCCGCTTACCACTGAAGGTGAGAAATTTCTCGTCGGGTTGCTCGTTAAGGCGTTTTTACATGTACCTGATGAGACTGAGGGTAAAATTGTAAAAGAGCTTCAGGTTTCTATGTTAGAGCAGAACCCTAAGGATGTAGCTGAGTCAATTGAGAGTATGTTAGAGATAAGTCAGGGTGATATGAAAAATGTTTTGAGATCTACAACTGGTATTAATTAGTATGAACTACAGCAGAAAAGACTTAGAGGATCTATATAGTGGTGTTGCAGGTAAGCCAGTTGTGCCTAGGAAGCATTTAAGGGTATTGGGTGAGGACGATCAACTAGCGTTACCTGGTGTGGGTGCGGAGGGTAAGCCTGTATTAAAAAAACACTTACCTTCGGGATATGAAAAGGGTGATGTTCACTACGCACAAGACTCTCTAGATAAATGGAAGATTGGAGCTATGCTTCTCGGATTGGGTAGAGAGGCAAAACCAGCAAAAGGTGACAGTAATGCTATTCGAAATATATTAGCTATAACGAGTGATATGATTGATAGATATCCATCCATTGACGGTAACACTAATGATGAAATAGTTTCTATACTAAGCAATATATATCAATCAAAGATTACCGAGCCGTTACCGATTAATACTTATTTTAATTGGGTAGATTTTGTTAAATCTAATCACCCGTCATATAAAAAGGGGATAATTGATGAAAGGTTTATTTATGAGTTGTCTATGTTGGCAGGGTCTGGGTCTGTTAATGTTGGTTCACCTGAATTTGCAGGTATTTTATTTTTATCAGATACGGCAAAGGCTAATGTTGGTGACTTAATCAGATCTAATGAAACGTACGAGGTAAAGGCACAATCAGCCAGAATGGGAGACGGCGCTCCGGATTTTGCTCTTACTGGAATGAAAAAAATATTCGAAGATAATAATTTAAATTACTTTGAAATTGCAGGTGCTGGTGGTAAGCAAGCTTGGGAAACTCTAAATCACTCTATACGAGCTGTAAGTAATGATGCAAGTTTAGATGAAACACTAAAAAGTAAAATTATTATGGATTTGGTAAGTAGGGGTACACCAAAGAAGGAAGTTAATAATAAGACTATAGGTGAGTTTGAAGCGTGGGCTAGTAATAATTTCAAACACCTTCTAAATCCAGATAATCTTGCAGATGTATATGGAGCGTTGCAGATATTATATTACTGGTCAAGTGACGGGCACGAGTTTGACTACCTTTGGTTCACTAATACTAAATTAAATAGCTTTATTTTCTCAATAGCGCAAAATAATACTTTTACTGAGGTGTTAAGCTTAGTACAGGATTATATAAATGTAAACAGACTATCATCAGATAGTAAGTTTGGTGCTGTTGGTCTTACCCTCAACTAATTATGAAGAACTTTAAACAATATTATGAGACGTATAGTCTCATAGAAGAAAAAGCAGCTAACACTCACCTTACTCACTTAGAAGAGTTAGTTCTCACGAAGGGTAAGGATGGTTATGCAACAGCTAGAGGATTTCTGACTGACTTATTGTCACATTTACAGGGCAAGAGTAAGAGAAAGATCGGTACTACTGTTAAGTGGGATGGGGCTCCTGCAATCTTCTGCGGTATTCATCCTGAGACTAAAAGATTCTTTGTAGGTACAAAATCAATCTTTAACAGAGAGCCTAAAATTAACTATGATGATCAGGATGTAGAGATCAATCATGGGCATGCTCCTGGTTTAGCAGACAAACTTAAGAAGGCACTCAAGCATCTTCCAAAGCTTGGTATTAGAAACATTATGCAGGGTGACTTTATGTTCGATTCATCAACAATCCAGAAAGAAGAGATTGATGGTGTTCCGCATTACACCTTTATGCCCAACACCATCAAGTATGCTGTTGAAGTTGACAGTAAGCTCGGTAAGGAGCTAGCAAACTCAGTCTTTGGTATTATCTTTCACACTGAATATAGTGATCTAAATAGTAGTGCATCATTTGGTGCTAAAGTTAATAATCTTAAAAAGGCACCTGGTGTATGGTTCGATGATGCATTCTTCAAAGATGATACTGGTATTGTTACATTAGCTACTGATGAAGCAAAGCAAGTTAAAGATTATATTAAGACAGCTGACTCAATTAAAGTTAACTACAAAAATATTCCTTCTGATCTTCTTAACATCTATATTAACACAGAGATTCGTGAAGGTAAGTTCCTTGAGAATCCGGAAGAGTCTTACAACAACCTTATCACATGGTTTAAGTCTAGAATGGCTAAAGAGATTGACAAGAGAAAGAGTAAGAGAGGTAAGCAGAGTATTGAGGAGAGCTTCAAGATGAAGTTAGCTAACATTGAAAAGGAACAAGGCAATATTATCAACCTGTTTAAGGTTTCAAGACTACTTTCACAAGCAAAGCAGATGTTTATTAACAAATATAACTCAGCTGTTTATACAACAAAGCACTTTGTTGATAATGGTGATGGTACACTTAAGGTAACAGCACCTGAGGGCTATGTAGCCGTTTCAAGAGACGGTGGTGCAGTTAAATTAGTAGATAGACTCGAGTTTAGTAGAGCT
>Ga0208134_1000928_pt1 | contig 18115 bp, 3 predicted proteins | sample VirMetDEL_Mar_31_FD_184515 | JGI IMG/M metagenome (GOLD analysis project Ga0208134, IMG submission 184515) | Aqueous microbial communities from the Delaware River and Bay under freshwater to marine salinity gradient to study organic matter... | ecosystem: Environmental > Aquatic > Marine >... | reverse complement strand
CAAGACGCTGACATTTACAACGGCACCTGTCTCTGCATTTGTCACTGCCGCCACTACAGGGGCTATCGTTACTGTGTTGGACTTACATCCTAAATTGCTGGTGACAAAAACCCTCCCCGATGTAAGTACTATACTCACAGGTTCTTACTCTATACTCGACCTTATGCGCGACGCTATGTCAGCAAGTGAACTTGAACTTTATTCAGCAGGTGGGGTTATAACTTTTGATAAACCCGAAATGTCTTTGTTTTCCGATGGAGACTTAGAAGGTGATAACTCCGAAGGGTTAGTTGGGGAGAAAGTCCTTGATTACGACCTATGCCCTCAAAATTATTTACCTCTTACATCAAGCGACCCGCCGAGCACTACGCCGCAGGCTATTGGTTTAGCCACCTCCGAACTGTCTTCAAGAGGTTCGGTGTTTCACAGAGTTATGGTTCAAAAGCATGTTACCAGTAGTTCGGCTATGACAACAGTGGCCGATGTGAGGTTTCAACCTGCAAGTAACGGTAGTCGTCCAAGAACAGGGGTCTTTGTCAATAATGGCTCCGGTTATTCAGCAAGTACTACTGGTGCAATGACCGTTGACGGGGTTAATGCTACAGGGCAATTTGAAGTCGGTAATGATGTTTACAAAGCCAACGGTAAAAACATAGGAACAATAACCGCAGTAACTTCTACAAGTGTAACTATAGGAGGTGGTACTGCTTCTGCGTTGGTCGACAACGAAGAATTGTTTAATCAGCCGCAGTTTATAGGTAGAGGTACGACAAACCAAAGCACATGCGTCCATGAATACTTTGACATCATAGAACATAACTCAAGCGAGAAAACTATGCAACTCGTTGTCCAACCAAGTGACAGAAGCAGGCTCAACATACTAAGCAAAGTTATCTCCTCTACAGAGAAAGCAAACCGAATATCAATAGAAAGTCTTGTATCTCGTGCAAGAGTTTTGTCTTTTAGTGAAAGCGATAACGGCCAGCACATTGTTCATGCACATGGTATTACCAGTGACTTGGCTTCTTCAAGTGTGTATGTAAAAGGTTCAGCCGCACCCGATTCTCATATTGTCAAAGAGATAATGCCCGGTGCACCAGTCGTCACCATGACACTTGGAGGTGTTGGACAAGGTGCTGTAAATACAAAAGAAACCTATGACCCAAGTCCACTTGCAAGGCTCGCTTGGAACACCCGTCGTGATTGTCAAGCGACAGTAAGTAGTACGACCAGTAGCACTGTTGTCGTTAAGCCACTTAACAATCGAACAACTGACTTACAGTCTTGGGGAACATATTGTTTTCCTAAAGTGGGTTATGTTTACCTTGAAGTACCATCGAATAACGACGAGCCTCCAAGGTTTGCCTCTGCGCTATATACCAGTAAAACGGGCACTACTTTCACATTTACATCTTCAACAGGTCGCACAGGAACTGGTGACTTTATTTTGGCTGATGGCTCGGAGGCTGATTCACTTGCGGCTTGGATTACGGCTACAGGTATAGATGCAGGTAGCACTTTGCATGTTGACGACAAGTTCAGCGAAGAGACAATGTGTAGCGACGGAACGACCATCAACGACAGATTGTTTCAAACTCTCGATACTGTCCAACACGATTATCAACTCGGCACACAGTATGCAAGTACTCGTGCAATGGTAGAGATTCCTTTGTTTGAAGAGTTCTTCTTTGACAAGCCGGACAGAGGTATTTTCCCCGGTCCGGACAACAGTATGAAAATACACATAGATGCTACACATACCGCTCATTCTTGGGCACCAAGTCCTGTCGGCAGAAGAGTGGATTCAGTTGCACCTAAAGACCCCGAAATCTTTGGGCCGTTTTCATACGCTATACAAGCAGATACTCACCGTAGTGGGACAAGGGTTACTCAGCCATACGACACCTCAGTGCATCGCATCTATGTCGAAAACGCAAGCCTGTTCCCTATACCCTCTGCGCCTCCAGTTGTCGTTGCAGGTATTGGTGGTAGTGCGAGATACCGCAGGGCTTTCTTAGCAAACGGAGAATGGGTTATTTACTCAGCAAGAGATACAACGAACAATTATCTCACTGTTATAGGTGCTCATGGGGACGACCACATCGCAAGTGAGCACTTTTTCCGAGACATCAAAGTAGGTGCGTTCATTCTACCTGCACCGGGCTACCAAGACATGAATTACACAGGTATTGCTGACAACCCAAGTCTCATCAGTGCTGGTTATGAAAACCGCCGCTCTTTCTATCATGACCGTTCAAATGTGATGACGCAAGGTGGTAATGTCGATTATGGCCTACGGCAGTATGTCAGTGCAATCGAGTTGAGAGACGGTCCAAGTATTAACCCTCATTTACCAAAGATTCAGTCAAAGCGACCGAGAGCAAAAATAACAGTGAACGCAGGTATACCCAGCAATGTCACCATAGTTTCCGGAGGCAGTGGTTATACAAACGGCTCTCATACAAACATAGCCACTGCAAGTGGTGAAGGTTCCGGTTTGAAAGTCAATGTTACGGTCAGCGGTAACGCTGTTACAGCCGCCGCCATACATACGGCAGGAACTGCTTATGAAATAGGTGATGTGGTTACAGTAAACGGCGCAGGAGGAACAGATGCTCAACTTGTCATAGGACTACCTATAGTTCTTGACGATGCTTCTTTGTTCCCTAAAGACAGTCATGATGCCGATTACAAGTTCCGAGTTGCTTGGAGAAACGCCAGCGGAACCGTTTACAGAGGATTCTATGACGGTAGAACGAATAACAGTTTGACAATCCAAACCCCCGATAATGGCTTTGCCCCGTCAGTTGGTGATGAAGTATATGTAGAAGACTTACATGCAATAGTCTCCACTACGCACCCTAAAGTCAAAGAAGCGTTCCTCAACAGGGCTTGGGCTCACCCTTACTGCGTAGGTGGGTTAAGGCAAGGTGATACTGTTTGGATGAACATGCACTATACAAACCCACACGCAATAGAAGGTTTGTTCTGTAAGAGTAGAGGCACACTTAATGAAGCCGAAGTTTGGAAAGGTTTCACAGGGGGAATTGGTAGTTTCAACGCTAACCCAAGAGACAGTACCCCGATGGAGAACTTTTTGATTGGTAACAGTTGCATAGAGACTGCTCAAAACTTGGTTCAGCATATCAACAAGACAATTGAAATGAACTACGACGCTGTTGGTCTTTCTACAACTCCACCTGTCGTCGCCTACATTGACCCGTATCAATGCACAGGAGACTTTGCGAGAGTGTTACTTTATGATGTATCTCAAGACCGAGAGTTCATAGCGTTTCAAGACATTCACATGCAAGTTCAATCCAGCCCAGCCACCGCATCCATTGGTGGAGACCCTACAGTTACTGCCGCTGGAATAGTGAAGTATAATGTTGCAGACAGTGCTTCGCTCATTGATGTAGCGGCAGGTTTCCCTTCTCAAAGTAAAAACATGGCATCCGATACAAAGTCGGACTTTATCGAAGCGTCCTATTCACATAACAGTACATGGAACGAAAGTGTCTCCGGTGGCTTGTCCACACACGATGTAGGAGGGGTCGACAGCACCTCTACCAGCGGTTATTCCGACAGAACAAACAACGCAGTTGTCAATGTAGCAGATGCACTTGCTAAGCACGACCAAATAGATGATGGGGTAAGAGAGCGTTCAACTTTCTTTGATACTCCGGACGGAACAAGAGTCATACCTGCTTTCTTAGCCATGAAAGGTATTCGCAATACTGCGCATACATTGACAGATACCCGTTTGAAAGAACTGACGCATTGGACTGAAATGGACTTTGTAAGAAGGCTGACTGTTGATTTAGGAGAGGTTTCCCTCAAAGACGGAGTAACGAACATAGAATCGGCGGCAAGAGAAGTTATTCGATTGATTAACCAAGGTGGTGCTAAGAACGGTAAGACCCATGCTCGTCGTCCAAACGACCAGTTCCTTGGCGAAAACCAAAAGTTCGACCCTTCTTCGCCTCATCAAAAAGCCGACTTTGCCGCTACTGCTTCTACGCATGACCCTGCTCCGTTTTGGGACACGACCAAAGCGTTCTCAAGCCATGACAGAGGAACGCACATGGGCTATGTAAGGGCGCACTTAGGTAGAGTAGTTCTCGATTCCGAAGGCAACCAAGGGTTCTCTGTCGTCATACACTCTACAGTTCCGGGTGCAGGTGGTAGAAACTTCTGCACTTGGCTTGACAGCAGTAGGGCTCAAACTCCTTATCGACCTCAGTTCCTTATCGGACACGGTGGTCGTTTCCGAAACTATTGGTGCCAACCGGATGAAGTAACCGGAGAAAACATGCACCCCGCTCCAATGCCTATCAATCGCTTTGGTCGACCGTTTGCACCTATTACTACACTCAAAGAATACTTACCGCCGGAAAACACCGATGATGAGGCTACGAATAATCTCAACTTTGGAGTAGATACCATAGACAGTGTTAGCGTATTAGCCGAAGCGAATACTGAAATTGTCTCCGGTAGAACAACAAATACTCTTCTCAACGAGTCCTTTGAAACAAAGAGCCCTGCTTCTGTATTGGTTGACGGTTTGAGAATAGGCACGAAGGCCAAAGCAAGAATAAACTTTGGTGGTATGACGCAAGCAGGTATACCCGGCTGGTCTCCCGACCTTAGTAGATGGGGCTTTACCAACGATGGCACAGTCAATGTAACTCGATACGGCAGTGCCAGTAACGCCGATGCCGCTATGACTGTTACCACTGTTGGTAGTGCCGGTGGCTACATACCTAAAGAAGACATGAAAGTCGACAACATAGGTAACAGCCCTTTGTATGGTCTAAGGTTTACCGACCATAGAGGAGACAATCATACCATCCGTTTGCTTTACAAACAGTTCGGAAAGAAGTTTTCCGGAGACAACACTTACCTCCCATCTACGCTTGACGAAGAAGTCATCGTTCACTTTGATGATAGAGATGTCTCTCAAGGTGGTTTCACTATCGGTTCACACATGGTCGGTAATGGAGAGGTGTGTGGAGAATTAACAGGAGGGACTTTACAGCCTTTCAAGGGCAATCTATGGAATACTTACCCAAGTCCCCATGTAGGCGTGCATGTTACTGCTACGCTTAGCGGCACGACCTTAGAAGTAATACTCACTGACCCTTATCATAACGGTGGCTCTTTTGCACACCCCGACATTCTCGGCTATCTCGGATTCCCTAAGTCCGGCATGCTACAAACGAGCGACGACGGTGGCACTGGCGACCAAGGTATGACTACCTTCTACACCAGCCGTTCCGAATACGGTAAAGCCGGAGACACAGGCGCATCCAACAAACATTACTTTTACGGAGTCACCAATGTTACAGAAATAGTAGACGGCGGTGCAGGTCTAATACTGAGTCCAAGAATCAACTTCACTTGCCTATTGACTGATGAAGTGATGGCGGCGGCAGTTGCGCATTCTATTAACATGGACGGTGCGTCCCAAGACAACATAGAAGCGACCAGTTTTGATTGCACGCATATGTATGCACCGGACGGTAAAACACTTGGTGAATGGGGCGTAAGTCCTACGGCAATTCGCATTAAAGTCCGAAGCGATTCAAGCATTCCGCTGAACAAGTTGTTTGAAGCAGATGTCTCTAAAGACTGGGGACTGCTTGAAGGCGTTTCGACTGAGGCTGTAGACAGCGGCACTCACCTTCAAGGGTTGACAACTGCCGACCAAGACGCTGGAGTAAGGCTCGACATCGGCTACATACCTCATACACTACTGCATATCAACACCAAGTATAGAGGTTCAAATGCAAACACTGCTACACCTATACTTGTTGATAGTCAAAACAATGCAGTTGATACCACTGTGTGGAGACGCAATCTACGAGGTGAAAACTATACTGATGTCGCTGGAGACCATATCATCCCAAGAATAGACTCTCCGTGTGTATCAGTTCACGCTGTCAGTTCTACTGAGATACAACTTGACTCCAACGAGTCTTGGGCTTTGCTCGGTAAACTCGCATGTGATAATGCAAACAGTTGGGGAGAGCCTTTCTTGCTTTGGCATGGCTCTGCTGATTATGCTATGGTGAGAAGCAAACCGGACTCAACCAGCACTACCGCTGTCGTTTATGTCAGCAATGGTGCTTCTGCTGATTGGGCGAGTCCAGCACAGCATGACATACTCATCAAGGGACTGAGCGACCCTTACTCTGCTATAAAAACAGACGGAGTAAGAATAGCAGGTAGTAAAAACGGTAACCCGTTCCTGTATTTCCGAGGGGGACAGAACAGCCCCGACCACTATGTTCCTCTTTACTTCGGTGGCGGTTTCTCCGGTGTCGTTACAGACATCAATGACGGAACTCAAAATGATTATTCCGACTTCTACACACACCCTTATTCCAAAGGACCAACAGGTTCCGCTGGTTTACAGAATGTCGGAGAACTGGCTGGTTCTTTCGCATTACTTGATACAAACGCTATGATGGCTATGTTCCCCGGCACTCCTTACCTCGACCAGCATCGAGGGCAGAATAATCCTCCGTTCTTCAATCAAGACGCTATACTACCGTTTGATATGGCAAAAGGTGCGAACAGTAAGGTAACAGGGTTGGATTACACTGACGGCACTAACTCTGTTCACGCTAACATCCCCTCCCCTCTTACCATAAGGTTCGCACACCCTCACGCAAGGTATACGCATGACAGTCACCAGTATGCTCATACCACATACATGATATTTGGACCGGGACAGGCATTCCCTCATAGCAGTGCAACCACAGAGCCCCAAGGTGCTAACATAGTAACTACTGGTAATGGTTACAGTGCTGTTCCTATCCATGTAGGCGGAGATGCATCTAAGGACTCTTTCTTACCAAACCAACTGGCAAATGGCGACCTTACAGAGCACAGCGGTTTCAACAGAGGCAGTGCATTGGCACACCTACCTATGACTACCTTTTTCCAAAAGAACAACGCAGAGGGCTTCAATTATGTAATGAATTGGCAACCGACAAAGGGCTTTCCTTCGATGGCGGCGTCTGCTTCAAGAAACTACAGCCAAACTTACATATCGGCATTCTTCTTTGAAGGCACTGCTGGAACGGCGACCGCTTTACCTAAGCATTATCACCCGTTTAATTTTATATTCACCGACATAAGTGGTAATTCGATACAGTCTTCATCTTACCCTACAACAAGAAAATCGTCGGTTATATGGCACATGGACGGCGGCTATCACCCCGGAGGGCACTTCCTTGACGACCACCTGCGCAAGAATCCGAAAAACCATGCGGCCAGTGCGTTCCTCTCTACAGGTAGTGGTGCTAAGCATAACGCCAGTGCGTTTAGGCCGGGTGCCTTACTTGCACAGGCGTATCTCACTTACTACGGAGGTTCGCCCAACAACCAAAAGATGAGTGATAACATTGTATTGGTCGACGCTACTCGTTGTCAAAACAGCGAAGAATTAGGCGCAGTGCTTAGTGGTGCTATCAACACATTCCCCGGCACTGACCCGCTCAAGGCTATTGGTGGCACCTTTATGCCGAGCATGCAAAATGCGCATAAGCAAGACCGATACGGTTGGGTAGAATTAGCAGTTAATCAATACACTGCTGAAAGTGGTGGGACTGCGGCTTCTATACGGGTTACCAGCACAGCAACGACTTACCCCGATTATGGATGGCTAAGAGTTAGTAACGGTACTATTGCTGGCTTTGCACCTTATGTTTCGCAAAGTATCTCTGCACCAAATACTACATTCACTCTCGGCAAGAGCAATATATCGAGTAAGCCAAGTGGATTAACTCTTACCGCAGGGGGCACTGGTTATCCGGCAGGTGCTACAATACGCGTTCCTGTAACTGGAGGTTCGGGAATAGGACTCGTAGTAGATGCAGTAACCAACGGGTCGGGAGTAGTTACAGGCGTCTCTATATTTGATGCCGGTTCCGGTTACTTAGCCACTGATACAGGCTTAGTCATACAAGGTGGCGGTGGAGACGGTACTCTCAACATAGCCACAGTTGTCGCCGTCACTGACATAATGAACCCGCAAACTCGGCAAATAGTCGCACCCGACACCAATTACAAAGCGTATATTTGGGCGAAAGCAGGGACTCATAGGTTCAACAACGCCGCTTCGGGAGCGGCAAGAGACCATATGACGCAGGTGCACTTTAGTGGTTTTACTGATGCTGTTGACAGAACAAAGCCAGTAGGTGCAGTTGGCTGGCATGGCGAAGCGTATTCTTATCTCAACTCATATGAAGCAACGAATGACATAGGTGCGAACTTGCACCCTGCTGGTTTAGGTGCATGGCACCCCTTCTTAGGCTTCAACCCCTACGGTGCGGCGGAAACATGCACTGTCGGTAACGCTCCTACAGGTGGAGTAGAAAACCCAACAGCCGCATTCTATGGCGACTATTGCGTAACAGGTCTTTTCAGTAGACACCTTGTTGCTGTCAGTCATGAAGGTGAATTGCCGATTATAGCAAAAGCAGACGCTAATGGTATTTCGGGTGCAGGCGACTGGCTACATGTAGCACAGTCAAACAACATAGCGCATGCTGGGACAACTGCTTGGGACACTGGTAAAGTCAACAACAAGAGTCGATATGTAGGCCCTGCCACTGCTGGCCCTCATATAGAAGCGCAGGTTCATACTGGTTATAGTCAACCACACGACGCCGCTGACTACCCTAATACAGGAGCGTTAGCATCCGATGCTCAACTTCACAGAACAATACAAAGCGGTGATATGGTAAGAGCGAACGCTTGTAACTACCCAACGGGCGATTTGTTTTGGGATGAATCGGTTGTTAAGGGTTCGATGTTTCACGAAAACGCTGAAACTTATGCAGTTGAATGTATAGGTATAACCAGTCGCAACGATTATCTCAACATAGGAGCAGAGGCTACTGCTAAACCACATAACGGACTTTATGATTATTACAACAAGAGAAGTGCCGCTCGCAACTTCTTACCGGAGCATGTAGTTTGGAAGCGCATGGATGGAGGTAGTCTTACTATGCCTGCTGTAAATGCGAGAGGACTGGGTATGATTCCTTGGACAAAAAGAAAAGACAGCAGTGATTACAAATTAGTGGGTGAAAAAATACTCGGTAATGTCCGTTTCTCGTTTGAAACAACGAACGCCGCTATGTTCCCTATCATACAAGCACAGGAGTTAAGCCATCCTCAACTGGCTGAACAGCACCCGTTAGAAGTCCGCAATGCTTTGCTTATACCCAATGAGCACATGCAATTTGAAAGCGTCAGCGTTATGGACGACACAGGTCAAGAGCATCGACTTGAAGGAGGTAGTCCTTTGGGAACCGTCATCATGGACTTCCGCCACATAAGTGACCGAGAGATAGAGGGCCTTGCTCCAGCACTTGCCGGTGCAGGAGTTAATCCGAATCTCAAAATTAGATTACCGAACCCCGATGAGATACCCGGTAACATTGTCGTGAGGTCCGGCTTCGACAGAATACAGGCTTATCAAAATGAATCATTTGGTTCGGGCGGTCTACAGCACCCTTCTCAAAATATCAGTCAAATACGCAAAATGTTTGATTATGAATATGCAGGTCCACGGTTGTTCCCTACTTGGGAAAACAATGGCTGGGAACATCTCAGCCAAGACGCTGTAGACATATCTACAACAAAGAGTGCGGCTCGATTAAAGTTCCCAGCATCAAGTAATGTAGGCTGGGAGGACCATACTGATAACGCTCCTTTACAGTCGTCGTATGAACCGCATGACCGTAGTATAATGTTCCATGTAACGAGAATGGGAGTCAGTATGACTCATCGGCATGATGTAGATGAATTGACATATTCAAGTTATTCCGGCACTGAAATAGTGGTTACTTCGACTCCCGAAACTGCAACTTGGACTGACTCAACTGAATTAAGCGGAGGGCGTTATTTCTTAAGAGTATACGACCCTGCTACTGACAAAGGCGTCATCGCTTCTTATACAGGCATAGGTACTAACAAGTTTACAGGTGTAGTCTATAGTCCCGACTTTGTTACATTTGTTACTGGTAAGACAGGACTCAAGGTAGTGCCAAGTTACTACATGCCAGCAGGCTCAACAAGGCTCTTTGCGGCAAGAAGACTAAGAGACCAAAGCGAATACAGCGGTGCAAGTCCGGACATGAAATCAGTTGACTGGTTTACTATGTATGGAGCATTACCTGCGAGCACAGGTGCTATGGCTGAGCCTTCTACAGCGTTCACTCAAATTAACAAGCCAAAAATGACACCTATGCCTATACCAAGAATGGGCCATCACTATGTTACTCCTACCATGGCATTGTTGCCCGGACACTACGCACACCCTGCTTATCAGCGTCTTTACGACCTCAACACTGCTTGTAAGAGTGCTAATTACAAGCCGGACAGTGACAATTACACTGGTAACCTTGAAGCCGCACGCGCATCAGCGACTTCAACACTTGCAAGTTCCGGATTTACAAGAGACCCGCTGGTTTGGTTCTCCACTGCTACCGCTGGCTTCGGTCCGAGTGACATACACGGTGGTGCCTTTACCTTACTCACTGAAACCAAAGTCAAGTACGAAGGCTATGGTGTTGCCGCCAGCGCAGGGTCGAACGCCGGAACTATCAACTCTCAAGGAGGACATACGCTTGTTTTGGAGGCAGGTAATGCCTATACTTTGAACAATCACTTCCCCGACCCATTAGAGGTAGGCGCATATCAAATTATAATCCAGCCGAATGTATTCAAACAACAGTTACAGGGCTTTCACTTGAACCACAGTGATGCAGTTAAGGCTCCAAGTGAAAGCGGTGACAAGGTAACTGAATTAACAGGACAGCAAGTAAACACTGTCATTGCTATTGAAAAAGACATGTCAACAAGAGGAGGCTATGCTCTCATACTTGCAGAGGCTATGATGGCTGATGTAAGAGGATGCGAAGTCATACTGAATGAAGTCATACTCGACATCGAACCGGACGCTGGCAGTCAATTCACCAACTTAGCACCGCTCGCACTTTACAACCCATTGGGCGTGCAAGAGTCTTCAAGTCCGAGTTTGACAAGAAGAAGTCTACCTTACAGACCCGGTATGTTTGAAAGTTCAACACCCGGTCGAACACTGACTATACCTTGGTGGGGCATACTGCATAAAGACGGAGCAGAGTCAAGCAGTGCTAACAAGTTCCGTCATATTGAATGGCATAAGCCCGACAACTACTACGAGTTATGTAGAGTCGGCTATGGTTCAGTGGGGGCGCAGTTGACACTCGCAGGCTACCCGACAACTTATCTCGACATTTACGAACCTCATAAGCGCATAAGAAGCCTCAACCCAAACTGCGTAGTTATCAGTCAAAATGGCTCTAATACTATTGTTGTTGACAATAACGACTTGTTCCCTGTCAAACCTTACTACGATGAGTTATTGGTTTACTACAAGAACGGTATTCGCTACACTGCGACTTATGCAAACAGAACCGGAACGCTCGCTCACGCTACACTGGGTGAAAGCGACACCTTCTCCGGAGTCAGCGGTAGTGCTGAGTTTTGGGCCAACATCGGTGCATCGGGTGCTGTTATACATCTCAGCAAAGCGTATGATAATGGAGATGCAAGTTCGCTTTATACAAACTCTAAGCAGAGCATTATGACTCGCTCCTTACCTCAATTCGCAAACGGCAGTAGAGATACAAACTCGCTACATACTCCGGATGCTTTCCTTTGTATGTGGCATCCAAATCTCGGTAGACCCTTTACTTGGTACAGTGATGATTCCGCCATTGTAGCATCGACTGCTACCATCACCATTACAGCATTCAGTGAATTAAATGCTGGAGATAAGGCAAACTTAGTTGCCACTGACGGGACTAACTATGACTTTGTACAAGGCGACCAAAGTTCTGTCAACGGTACATTTGAAGCCACTACATCAAACGAGGCAACTGCGACCAATCTAATGAATGTCATTAACACTTCATCGGGGCCATCGGGAACGAGATTTACTGCAACGGTGGCTGGAGCAGTTGTAACTGTTACTCAAGCCGTGGATGGCGTAGCAGGTAATACAACTGTCACTCTTACAGACAGTGGCACTGCTGGTATGTCGAAGTCTAACTTTACTGGTGGGGCTGGGACTCGCCAATTTTACGACAAAAGAGGCATTGCAGATACCCCCGTAGACAAGAAACCTTACAACCATGTTCCGGAGCACTTTGAAACAATCCATTATCACGATTTCAATTATGTTGCCAGTAAAGGTCCGTTCGCTTTCGGTATGAAGTGGATTAAGCCACCAGTGACAGGGGGCGGTGGCATCGGTGGAGCGTTTACAGCCAAGCAAATCAACGCAGAAAGCGAATTGTCGAACCAAGGTGGGACAGTGCCCAGTGGAGTAAGCAGTGGCGTTCTTATCAACAATGGCAGTGGCTACGCCGCAGGTACTACCTCTGCAATGAATACCGATACCGTCAACGCCAACAGTAAATACGCAGTTGGTGAGAAGGTATACAACGCCAGCGGTGTCCTTATCGGAACAGTTACCGCTGTAGCAACTGGCTCGATTACTATAGGCGGAGGAACAGCAGTTGCTGTTGTCAATAATGAGCCTCTTTACTTGAGTACACAATATAACTTCGCAGGTCTTTGGCCCGGTGGTAGTCATGGCGGTGGCGCAGTAAGTCGATTAGAGTCTTACGGACATTCACTTATCGGCTGGGGTAGTGATACTTACGGCATGGACTGTGAGACATACCAAGACTCTACAGGTGTGGCGACTTTGGCTTTACCTACAAACCGCAACAGATGCTTCGGCTATCGAATGGGCGTAAGGCAACTCTACAACCGACCTCGCTGGTCGCCTTATGTAAGAGGCTGGCTTGAAGTGGCAAATGCCAACGCTATGCTTGGCTATTATCACGGACCACTTGTTCAGCAAGACTCTAAGACTGGCGGTTGGGATTATGTCGGTAGTGATTCTGCACAGGCCGACCAAAATGTAGAAGCGATAAATGTCGGTATTTTAGAGCGCATCACTCAAGTATCAAGCCTCCTCGGTCAAGACCAAATAGGCCGACAGGTGAGATACAGCGACGGTCGTCGAATGACTTCACCATTCGGATGCCCAGTGAGAACTTTGAGAAACGCCTCGACCACTACTCGTTTGTTCCCGAACGATGAAGCAGGGCAAGGTGTCGAAGAACTCGCAAAGGCTCATCGTCATTACATGGTCGATTGGTGGGGCAACACTCGTGGAGAGGATGTAAGGCGTTTCCCTGTAAGAGGATTCGGACTACGGCCTTCATGGGACCCCGAAGACGCATACGCTGATACCAATGTAGCGCATAGACCAGCGGCACATGACCTCTTCGGAGGAGACGGTGGTGACCGATACAGCGGTAACGACAACAGTGACAACAACGACGCATCAAACATGGGCACTGCTGACTGGTTTAACCCAGCCAGTGCTATGAGAGTTGGTGACCGAGGAGATGGCCGAGGTGTCCGATGGCCTACTGTATTCAACGAAAGCATGCTTATGGATGTCAGCGAAACGCATGACGCTACAGGGCTTGTTCTCAGCCATAGCACTACTGAACCCATAGTAGGTCAAGGATTGGTAAGACCAAGTAACTTGACTCTACAAGACGGAGAAGTCGAAAGAGGTATCAGTGACCGAATAGATTTGAACTCGGATGACGGGCTACTCAAAGCAAGTGCAAATGTGGGCGAGGCTACTGAGACTGTCAATGCTGACGATAGAGGTGCTGAGCCTGTAGCAAGAAACGATGTAAGAATAGGTCTCGATGTAGATACCCTTGCTGAACTCAATGACGGAGTAAGTCGTGAATACATTGTCATGTCGACCGAGGCTCATAGCCTACACACAGACAAAGAAGTTGGACAAAGAACCAATATCCGTGGTGCTTATGATGTAGGTAATCGCACGCTTAAAGACTTGGACATGACCGCTCTCAACTGGTCCGATAAACCAGTAACAGGCGTAGTCAAGCATTCAAACGCTCACGCTATGTGGTCGCTTGGAGGAACTTACATTATGGAATGGAGCAAACACGCTGGTGTTTTGGATGTAAAGGGATGGGGTAAAGCAGGTGCTTCTTCTTCATCAAACCCTTACCAAGACAGTAACCATGACCCTGCTTTAGAGAACATCAACTACGCAGATAGCACGATTCAGTTTATCTATAGACCGTCTCACGGACTTGACTACAAGCACAGTCAAATGTTCCGTCCTTTCTTGAATGTAATTGGACCGCAGACTGGTTCAAACTTCTATAGAGCGACTGCTGGCGGCAAGTATGGTTTGTTTACAAGCGATGCTCCAAGCGCAAGAACTGGAACTCCAAGTAGTCCTCCTTATGCACCTGTTTACTCAATAGCACCTGCGTCCAATGTAACTGTTCCCGACAGCCAAGGTCCTAAAATACAGGGTGTCGATGTTACAGGCTATGATAAGACTGACATTCGCTCTCCTGTAACTCGCATGGTTATGAGTGAGAATACATTGGAGCACTTCCGCTCCGATGCGAGTCGACGCTCTACAGATGACGAAGAAGGAGACTATGAAGTTCAGCCGAGATTCAGCCAAACCCTACACCCGAAAGGTAGCAAAGGGGATGCCTCTTATAATACAGGAGACCATAGCGGGGAGTGAGCATGGCACTGGGTAAGAATCTCTCAACTGGTCGCTTTAACGCAGACCAAAACTCCATCATGAAGGTAGTGCGTAAGCCACGGTTTGTCGATAACGCTGTTCGCCACGGTGAATACACCAAGACGCCAACAGGCTTTGTAGTCAACAAACCTACCCAAAGTGATTTCATGCCTACCGCTGAGAAGCGATACCGACTTATCGAAGAAGAGGACACCATCCGTTTGCTTCATAATCCGACTGACGGCATGAGATACGAAGGTGCGCTGTTTGTCGTTGACGATAAAGTCAGCACAGCGAGTCCTCTGCCAGCACTGGTGATAGGAGCCGACAACAGCCAACAAGCACTGGTCGTCTCGCAAATCAAAGACGCTACAAAGGGAACGAGATACCGTTTAGAGAACCTCAAAGGTCGCAGTCTCAATGAAATAGGCTTCACCGACAAAGCCATCCATTTTGCTCAAAAAGTGGGCGTGGGTTTGCGAACATCCGATTTGGCCGCTCGTGTTGCAAAAGCCAACACCAGTTCTATCAACGGTGTGAGGGCAAGAGCACCCAGTGTTACATTCTTGGCTCAAGACTTCTATGGGGTTGAGGCTTATACTGCACTACGCCACTTGTCAAAGCATGACGGCTACAGTCCGAGAACAGACCGATTCGGTAATGTCTGCTATTTCCCTCAAAACCAAATCGAAAGGGAATACTTTGTAGGTGAAAACCGTGTATTAGGAGGCTCTCTTGATGAATCCAATGAGAACACTCCGAACAGAGTAGTAGTAAGAGGCGAATCTATTGCTTTGAACCATGATAACACTGTCCAAGTAGATGACTTTGGTCGTCAATCAAACGGCGTGAACGAGATACCGGGAGGTATACATGCCCCAACTGCAATAACAAAGGCGAGTGCTAAGTCGATAGGGCGTAAAATGCTTAGAATGGCTAAGAACGCAACTGGTAGTCGCAAGTTGAAGGATGTAGTATCGGCCAGTAACATGCACCCCGGCGACTTGGTTTCTTACCAAACAAGAACAGACAACGAGCGTTATGTTTTACTCGGTAGTAACATTGATGTCAATGCGAGAACTGCTGAACTTCATGTCAATTCGGTAGATGTAACACTTGAGGATGTATTACAAAGGTTTCAAGAAACTGATGTAAGCGGTAACTTACAAGTCAATGAAGAAAGGAATAGGCAGTTCTCTGTCGAAGAGTTCAGCACCTCTTTTGGCTTTAAGTTCAAAGTTACTTGGCAGATTTCACAGAGAGCGGACATGAACAGAGGAGTAGGCTTCAATCTCGGATTAAGTCGTAGAAACACTATCAACGGCTCGTTAAGGTTGAAAAGCACAGGAGTCCTCATCAATAACGGTTCGGGCTATGCTATAGGGACTACTTCTTTTACAGTCGACGGGACATCGGCATCGAGCACATTCGGAACTGATAACCAAGCCGTTTACACCTCAAGCGGTAATAAATTAGGACACATACATCTCGCATCCATAGGCTCGACTACAGTTGTCATCAAATCAGCAAGTGTGCATCCTGTAGAAGACAATGAAGAGTTGTTCATACTCTCCACTGACAGTTTCCCCGAAGCCCGTAATAACCACCTAAAAATTGGCTTGGTTCACAGTAACTATTCAAGGAGAAGGAGAGGATGATATGCCATTATTAAACGAAGGAACGAGATTTTTAATTGACACGCTAAAGAGCCGAATTAACGAGGTAGTCTTTGGGTTTGACGGAACGATTGCCACCCAACAAGACGGTGGCATAGGTAATCCTGCTGTAGTCGTCACACCTACAGTAAGAGTCGTCGATGACAACTCGCTGGTAGTGGAGGCTAAACTTGCTCTCGATGTAGCATTTAATCGCCCTTTGAAAGAAGTCGTTATACGGTATAAGAATCCAAGCGACTCTACTGATACTACCGATTTCATGAGATACACCTATAACGCAATCGAGAAAGGCAGTAACAACGAGATACAATTTTCAGCATTGATTGAGGTGACAGTATGACGAATCCAACAGCAGGGCACACGAGCGCAACAGGTATGGGTGCTAATGCCCAAGGTTTGAGAGACGGAGACGGACTTACAAGTCCAAGTCTTACCAATGTATACTCAGCCTTACATGGTAACGGCATCATGAGACTGGGTGATGGAGCAAGAGGAGACTCGCTAAGAAACAGTATCATCCCCAACACACCGGGATTCATCGAAGTAGGTAGTAGCACCGGTCAACTGCAAGTCTACGGAGGCTATTGCGTAATCGACGGAGCAATGTATAAATTCGCAGGAGGCCCCGGTTCAAGTGAAACCTTCACTGTCGGAACCACAGGAGGCGGTGCTAATCACAGTGGCGACCTTCCCAGTGTTCCCAGTTCAACCAGCGATGTGTTTGTGGTTGTCTACCTTGTAGGTAGAAACACTCCGGAGGCTCACCTCATGTATGAGATGGGGACACCGGCATCACCTGCCAGTGGCACTCCGCTCCTGCCAAACCGATTCTTGTCGACGCCGAGTATCACAGGTAACACTGATGCTAATCACCAACATACAGTCATAGCGGTAGTTCGATACTCAATGACAGGTGGAGCGGCTAATGTAACTGCTTCGCTGAACGCCGCGCCTACATTCCACGACAGAAGAACATACATCCGAACATCCCCTTTATACCTCACACCAATGACAAAGGGCGCAATTGGCAATGTGGTTACATCAAACGCTCTTACTGACTTAGACGCTTTCTTTGCCAGTCCCGAAGACGGAGACTTTGGTGGTAGTACCTTCGGAGCAATATGGCAAAGTCATAGAGAAGACAAGGCAGGTGCGAAGCATGGAGTCATCTATGCCTCAACCCCTAAGAATCTCAACACTACGCCTGTAACTGACACGCATGTGCTTGGTCCTAATCGACTTGAAGTCATAACAACAGGTGCCGATGTAACCTTCACCTTCGACCAAGGTAACATATGGATTGTTACGACTGATGCCCACAGGAAAATAAATCCAACAGGTACATTCCCAGCAGGTCATGTTGTCGAGATATACCATAAGGCTGGCTCTCACACACTCCACTTTGATTCTACCAGCGGTGGGCACAGCACGAGCACCAAAATAAATGTAGAAGTATCACTCAACGACTACGGTAAGTTTGTCTATGATGGTGCCAATTGGCATAAACTGGACCTACATGCGGTGGCTACCTCATGAGCAAGTTTGTTGATGCGCTTAAAGACAAGTGCGAGAACTGTAATCGTCTCGTTTTGCCGCTCACTATTGCTGGTAACTACATCAGTGGCGAGAAGGCGGTCATACACCAGTGCCCGTTCTGCAACTACTTGCGTTTACACGGTCAACTCGGATTCAAGGGCGAACGCAAGCGCAAGGCCAAGCCTGTTGCTAAAATTACAGGCGGTCGCTTGTCTCGCTATCTACGCAAAAA
>Ga0208134_1000927_pt1 | contig 18117 bp, 19 predicted proteins | sample VirMetDEL_Mar_31_FD_184515 | JGI IMG/M metagenome (GOLD analysis project Ga0208134, IMG submission 184515) | Aqueous microbial communities from the Delaware River and Bay under freshwater to marine salinity gradient to study organic matter... | ecosystem: Environmental > Aquatic > Marine >... | reverse complement strand
TACCACTATCCACAAAATAAGCTAACTGATTTTCATTAGAATTTTTTATGGCTTGATAATAACATCTTTTAGACTTTCCACCATGAGTTGAAAATCCTCGATAAGTGGAATTAGAACCTTGAAGATTATAAACACTTTCAGTTCTAGAAAGTTCTCTCAATCTTGCTCGAGTTCTTTTATCTAATTTTTGTTTTGTTCTCATAAATAAACTTATAATTTAGATACAAAATAAAAGATATAAAATAATTATTTTTATTGCTTAAATAAGCATTGATAATAGGGCTTAATTTGGGTGTGGCGATAATGCACAGGGGAACAAAGCAAGAACATTAGATAATTCTTGCCAAAATAAAACAAATCAAAAAATAATTTATAAAAGTTTTTACAAAATATTATTGCTTAAAAACTTATAAAAACTTGTAAAAAGTGACTGCAATAAATAAAAAGATAATGCAACATAATAATTAAAGTTATCCACAATTAAATTATTAAGCTTTATAAGGTGTGAGATTGTGAGATTTAAAAGCTATAGAGGGTCGACCCAGTTTCAAAAATTCTTGAGGGTTACAGCTTGAGATTTGGCAAGGGTTTAAGGGTTATTGAAATATAACTTTAAGTGTTGATAAGCTTGAGATTTATTGAGATTGTTTGAGGGTTTTTAAGTTATCTTTATAAAGCTTGATAATCTTGTTATCTCTGTAAACTAGTGAGATATTTAAAGCTATTTATGTATAATAATTATATATAATCTCTATATATATATTTAGTTGCTAATTAGAATCATTATAAGGTAGGTACATAAGAGCCATGGGGGGGTGGTGGGGGTATATATATACTGCTTATACAAAATACACAGCTTTAGATGTAAACTAGATAGCCTCGCCCTGCTATAAAGATTAACATAAGACTTGCTATATTGCTGGACTGCCCCAGATAGACTTATATGCTTCACCCCCTGGAGAGTTGATATATATATTATACTATGTCTTCTGCATTTGTCAACTCTAAATTAAAATAAATGTTGTCAACTAGATGTAAACTTGTTATAATGAATACATGAACAATAACTTTCTTCCAACTAACTCAGATAATAAACAAAGAAAACTAACAGACCAACAACAACACTTCCTCACAGCACTCGGTGGTGTTGCTAAAGGTAATATAAACCTAGCTCTAAAAGAAGCAGGGTATGCTGACAGTTCAAAATCTAATGTAATAGATTCCCTAAAGGATGAGATAGTAGATGTTGCCACAAAGATTCTAGCAAAGTCAGCACCAATAGCCAGTCAGAAGTTAGTGGAGATATTAGAAAGTGATGACCCTATACCACAAGTCAATGCTAAGTTGGCAGCAGCCCAGACTTTGTTGGATAGAGTAGGTATTGCAAAACGAGATAAACTTGATGTAACGCATACAGCAGCTTCAGGCATATTCATTATACCTGCTAAAGAGAAATTAATAGATGCTAATGCAGAGGATGTAGATATAGATGATGAAGAGAAATAGTTCAACTATTCCTTTTGGTTATAGATTAGGTGAAGATAATAAAACATTAGAGGTTGTTGATAAAGAAGTATCAGCATTAAAAGAAATGAAGGATGGTGTTAAGTCAGGTGCTTTTAGTTTAAGAGGAGCAGTTGAAATATTAGAACATCAGACAGGCAGGAAGTTATCAGCTATGGGTTTAAAAAAAATCATAGACAAAGATAAACCAGAACCTATTATAGAATCAAAAGGTTTATTAAGTAAGAATGACTGACGAGAAACCAAAGAGACAATATAACTATAGCTATGCTCATAAAGCTAAGATGGCTTCAAGGAAAGCTGTTAAAGCAAAAGAGAAAGAAATAGCTAGATTAAAAAAGAACTTGGAGAATAAGACAAGAAGACTCCGAGATAAGAAAGAAACATTAAAGGTCGTACAAAATGCCGAAACGAATAAAGAAACCAAGAAAGGTTTGGTCATCGAAGAAGACAAACTTGATACCTTACCTAGTCCTGTTAAAAAACTCATTGAAGAAGAAAAAGAAAGAATAGTATTTAAACCAAATAAAGGACCACAAACAGATTTCCTAGCAGCACCTGAACAAGATGTATTATATGGTGGTTCTGCTGGAGGAGGTAAATCGTATGCAATGTTAGTTGACCCATTACGATTTATGCACATTAAAGAACATAGAGCATTACTATTAAGAAAGTCTATGCCTGAATTAAGAGAACTAATAGATAAGTCTAGAGAGTTGTATCCCAAAGCTTTTAAGGGTGCAAAGTTTAGAGAAGTCGAAAAGATATGGAGATTCCCTTCAGGGGCTTCATTGGAGTTTGGTTACCTTGATAGAGATGCTGATGTATATAGATACCAAGGTCAATCGTACACCTGGATAGGGATTGACGAGCTAACACAGTATCCTACAGAATTCCCACTCCAATATTTGCAATCACGATTGAGAACAACTAATAATGCAATACAATGCTACATTCGGTGTACTGCAAACCCTGGAGGAGTTGGTGGGAACTGGGTTAAGAAAAGGTATCTAGACCCAGCACCACCTAATGAAAGTTTTACTGGGGAAGATAAAATAACAAGAAAGTTTATACCAGCTAGATTAGAAGATAACCCTTATCTATCTGAAGATGGTAAGTACGAGCAGATGTTACAATCATTACCTGCTGTACAAAGAAAACAATTACTAGAAGGTAACTGGGATGTTTCCGAAGGAGCTGCCTTTACAGAGTTTGATTATGATACACATTGCATAGATGCTTTTGAATTACCTAGACATTGGGTTAGAGTAAAAGGAATTGACTATGGTTATGCAGCAGAATCTGCAGTAGTATGGGGAGCAGTAGACCCTACTGATGAAACATTAATTATTTATAGAGAACTATATCAAAAAGGTTTAACAGGCGAAGACTTAGCTACAAGAATCTTTGAGTTTGAAAAAGAGGATAGGTTGTCTGTGAGTGGTGTGTTAGATGGAGCTGCGTGGGCAAGGACAGGTGCTACAGGTCCAACTGTAGGGGAAGTACTATCCAGAGCAGGACACAAGCTTAGAAGGGCTGACAAGAACAGAATTCAAGGCAAGATACAAATACATGAAAGATTAAAATTAAACGACAAAGGTCGACCCAAGCTTCAGATATTTAAATCTTGCCCCAACTTAATAAGAGAAATACAATCTATACCTATTGACCCTAACAGACCAGAGGATGTAGATACAAAAGCATCAGACCATGCTTACGATGCTCTAAGATATTTAATAATGTCTAGACCTAGAGCAACTTCAGTATGGGAAGAAATGTCAAACAAAAAACGATGGACACCATCAGACCCAACCTTTGGATATTAATATGAGAGATAAAATAAAAGAAAGTTTAATAGCACACGCAGAAGGACACATAAAAAAACATTCTGCAAATGTAGAGATATATTTAAATAACTCTATGGGTATTGGAGAACACTCTGATATTCTAGAAACAATTGAAAAAGAACTAGAAGCTATAGCTAAGTATGATGACCAGCTTCATGTATTAAGGAAGTATTTCTAATGCCATTATATACATTTAAAAATACTAAGACTGATGAAGAGTATGATGAGGTGATGAGCTATGAAGAGCTTCAAGAATATTTAAAACAAGAAGATATACATCAAGTATTTAAGATGAACATATACAGATACTCAGATGCTGGTGGAATTAAAGACCAATTTACTGACTGGTGTAAAGATGACAAGGTAAAAGGCAAAGGAGATTTTAAACCTTATGGTAAAGGTAAAAAAGGATTTAGTAAAATGAAACAACAGCAGGAGGAGAAAAAAGGTAATGGTTAAAAAGAAAATTAAAATAAATACTAAAGCTACTAGGGAAATAGATAAGTATCCTCTGGTTTCTGTGTACTGGCTTGACATTTGCTCCGACAGCTCATGGCAATCTATTGAAGGATGTAAGAAAGCAAAGCTTCCTATTTGTGTTACTAAAGGTCACTTATTAACTCAAACTAAAGGAGTGACTAGAATATTTGGAGATTATTCTTTGGCTGATGAGGAGACAGGGAAGATTGAAGAGATTGGAAACAGCACGATTATACCTAATAGTGTTATCGTGGAAATTAAAAAAATAGTTGACAAGAGGTAATAATAACTGTATTATTATATTACTGCACAAATAATTTAAGGAATTATATATGGCTACTTACGACCAGATTAGACAGGATTCAAATCCATCTATGGATGAAGCAAAAGAAGAAGAAGCAATTTCTAATCTTGTTGCTAAAATTAATTCTAGGTTTCAACAATGTGAAACTACTAGAGAAGATGATGAAGATAGATGGTTACAAGCTTTCCATAATTACAGAGGAAGATATTTTAAGAATGTAGCTTTTAGAGACCATGAGAAATCTAGAGTCTTTGTTAAAGTAACTAAAACAAAAGTACTAGCAGCATATGGTCAATTGATTGATGTATTGTTTGGTGCAAATAAATTTCCATTAACTATTCAAGAAACTAGAGTACCTGAAGGTATAGATGAGTATGCTCATTTAAATCCATTAAAAGAACAAATGGGTATGAATCAAAATGAACAACCCACTCCTGGTATTGAAGGTAATATGGATTATACTCCTGGTGAACCTATGATGCAAGAATCAAATGGTGGTTTAGGTTTTCCTGGTGATGGAAATGATTTAGCTCCTGGTACAACTTTTAATGATTTAAATAATGATGCTAATTTAGGTGGACTAGAAGAAGAATACGCAGAAGCAGATTTAACTTCTGGACCAGCTCCAAGTCCTGAGATGCCTCAGATTAAACCTGCACAGATTGCAGCTAGAAGATTAGAGAAATTAATCTTAGACCAAATAGAAGAATCAAATGGAAGTGTAGAATTAAGAAGTGCAATCTTTGAAGCTTGTTTATTAGGAACAGGAATTATCAAAGGACCATTTACTTATAATAAAACTTTACATAAATATTCTGATACTGGTAATGGTAGAGAGTATACACCTGAAACTGTTAAAGTTCCTAAAATGGAATTTGTTAGCATATGGGATTTTTATCCAGACCCTAATGCTAGAAACATGGAAGAAGCAGAATTTGTAATTCAACGACACAGATTAAATAGAAATCAAGTTTTAGATTTAGCTAACAGACCTTTCTTTAATAAACAAGCTATTATGGATTGTGTAAGAATGGGTGCTAAGTATAATAAAAAATCTTGGGAAACAGATATAGATTTAGAAAAAAGTCAGTACCCTGATATTGAATCAAATAGATTTGAAGTATTAGAATACTGGGGAACAATAGATGCAATGAGTGCTAGAGAAGAAGGTCTAGAACTTGATGAGTCTATTGATGACATGGAAGAAGTTCAAGTTAATGTTTGGATGATTAGAGATAAAGTAATTCGAATTGTTCAAAATCCATTTAAACCTTTTAGAACTCCTTATCAATCTTTTGTATATGAAAAAAATCCATATACATTTTTTGGTATTGGTGTTCCAGAAAACATGGATGATGCACAACAGATTATGAATGGTCATGCAAGAATGGCAATTGATAATTTAGCATTAGCAGGTAATTTAGTATTTGATGTTGATGAATCAGCATTAGCTTCTAATCAAACTATGGAAGTATTTCCTGGTAAGATTTTTAAAAGACAAGCAGGTTCTCCTGGTCAATCAATCTATGGATTAAAGTTTCCAAATACTGCTGTAGAAAATATGCAGATGTTTGATAAGTTTAGACAACTAGCAGATGAATCTACAGGATTACCATCTTATTCACATGGACAAACAGGTGTTCAATCTATGACAAGAACAGCATCTGGTATGTCAATGTTAATGGGAGCAGCATCATTAAATATTAAAACAGTAATTAAAAATATTGATGACCAATTAATTAAACCTTTAGGTGAAGCATTGTTCCAATGGAATATGCAATTCTATGAAGGTGACTTACCAATACATGGAGACTTAGAAATTAAAGCAACAGGTTCATCTAGTTTGATGAAGAAAGAAGTTAGAAGTCAAAGACTAACTATGTTCTTACAAACTGTACAGAATCCTGCTATTGCTCCATTTGTAAGAATGTCAGAAGTAATAAAAGAATTAGCTCACTCTTTAGATTTAGACCCAGCAGAAATTTTAAATACTAAAGACGAAGCAGAAATCTACGCAAAAATAATAGGACAACAAAATGCTAACAAAGGAACTAGCCCACAAGCTCCTATCCCTGGTGAACTCGGAGCAATGGGTGGTGATGGAGGAGTACCTCCACAAACTCCAGGAGCAAACAACCCTGGAAATGGCGAAAGCCCAATCGGACCTGGTAATACACCAATGCCAGGGGAGATGGAATTTACTGGACAGACTGAAGAACCTGCCCAATAATGTAAGAGACATAGTAAAATAATATTAGTGTTGACTAGTATAATTAATATTGTTATAATTAAGCAAGGAGTAAAATGAAAAAGATAAAAGCAGTTAAAATGGCAACAGGTGGATTAATGTCAATGCCACCTTATATTGCAAAACAAGATAAAACATCTGATGGTATTACACCTTATGATGTTAATACTCCTATGTCTGCTAGAAAAGGTTTACCTTCTAGAGCATTAGACAAATCAAGAACAAGATTTAATAAAGGTGGAGAAGCTTTCCCAGATTTAAGTGGTGATGGTGAAATAACACAGGAAGATATTTTAATAGGTAAAGGTGTGATTAAAAAAGCTAAAGGTGGAATAATGCAAAGAATGAAATTTGGTGCTGGAGATTTATCTACTAAAGAAATTATTGAAATGAAAAAAATGGAACAACTTGAAGCTATGCAAGATTCAGGTTTACCTTTAACTGATGAACAAGAACAAGCATTAGAAGCTTATAAAGCATCTAAAGGTATTAAAGCACAAATGGCAATTGGTGGAGTTGTTGGTAATGAATCTATAAGTAAATATAATCAAAGACCAGACTATCAAGCATATGCTGAAGGTGATGTAGTAGAAGATGAAATGCCTGATGAAGATATGCCACCTATGGAAGAATTAAAAGTAGAAGAAGAATCTTTATTACAACCAATGGGTATGGATGATGAAATGCCTATGGATGATGAAGAAGATATAAGTGATGAAGACTTAGAAGGTATGGATGCTATTATTGATACTTCAGCTTTATCAGATGAAGAAGAACAACTATTAGATGAAGCAGTAGAAATGCATCCAGAACTAGAAGCTATCATTCCTAAATTAGTTGCAACAGAATTTACAGATGATGGAGAAGTAGAAGGACCAGGAACAGGAACTTCAGACTCTATCCCAGCACTTTTATCAGATGGTGAATTTGTATTTACAGCCAAAGCAGTTAAGAATATTGGTGTAGACAAATTAAGAAGTATGATGAAAAAAGCAGAACAAGATTATGATGCTGGAATTGAATCTCAAGCAGAAGAGCAAGAGATAGTATAAAAGAATTTATAGAGAAAGGTAACTCTATGAATAGACAAGCTACCTTATAATAATTTTATTATAAGCCCTTGTAGTTTCGTTTTAAACAAAAACACCTGCCTTAGCTACCTTCAGTTAAGAAGCCCTAAAGGAGGACACGATGAATACTAAAAACGAAGAAGGAAGACAAGAAGCCGAAGCAAACCCTTACAACAGAAAAAAATCTTGGCATACAGAAGATACAATGCCAGGAGATAGAACTTCTGCTGATGAAGGTTTGTTTGTGCCAAACCCTGAAAGTACTCAAGGTTTATCAACTGCTACTGCCGATGGCAACCCAGATGATAATGCTGAGAATACTGATGCAACAATGGATAAGGTTCAAGACTCTGCATTAAATGTAGAATCTAACCCTTATACAAAAGTTGATTATAAGAAAAGATATGACGACCTAAAACGATATTATGATAGGAAGTTAGGTGAATGGAACAGTAAAGAAAGTGACCTTAAAGTTCAACTTCAAGAGAACCGACCTAAGTACCAACCACCAAAATCGAAAGAAGAGCTTGAAGCTTTTAAAAACGATTATCCTGACATTTATGGAGTTGTGGAAACTGTATCTCACTTACAATCGCAAAATGAAGTTAAGACTTTACAAGAAGAGTTAGAAAGTTTAAAGAAAGCAAATACTACTTTACAACAAAAGGAAGCTGCACTTGAACTTTCAAAATATCATCCTGACTTTGAGGAAATCAAAGAGTCTGATGATTTTCATAACTGGGCAGATACTCAGCCAATGGAAATTAAAAACTGGATATATGAAAACAACTCTAATGGAGCATTAGCTGCACGAGCAATTGACTTGTATAAGAAGGACCGAGGACTTGGATTTGATAAAAAAACTACGAAGAAACAACCGAAGAATGAAGGTGCAGACTTGTTAGTTAAAACTAACGAACAAACTCAAGTACCTCAATCTAAAGAACCTTTCTTCAAAAGGTCTGATATTAAAAAATTATCAGATGAAGAGTTTATGAAATATGAAAAAGATATTTTAAAAGCTCAAAGAGAAGGTAGAATTATAGATTAATTCTATTTTCATTTTTATCAACAACTAACAAAGGAGTAACTACAATGGCTAAATTCGCTGGTGGTTCAACATATAACTTTGGATTAGGTGTTTCAGGTCAAACTAATGGTTTTTTCATTCCTGAAATCTATTCAAAGAAAGTACAAATAGCTCTAAGAAAAGCTGCAGTAGCAGAAGCAGTATGTAACACAGATTACATGGGAGAAATCTCATCTTTCGGTGATACTGTTAACATTATCAAAGAGCCTCAAATCGCAGTAGCAGACTACACAAGAGGTCTGGCTGTAACATCAACTGACTTAACTGACCAAGAACTTGTTCTAACTGTAGACCAAGCTAAATCTTTTTCATTTAAGATTGATGACTTAGAGAAGAGATTCTCTCATGTCAACTTCCAAGCTATTGCTGCAGACAATGCTGCTTATGCTTTAAGAGATGCTATGGATAGCAATATTCTAGCAGCTATTTCAGCAGGAGCAACTGCAACTACAGGAATGGGAACTACTTCAACTCCAATTGATATTGGATTTACAAGTGGTGAAGTTGACCCTTTAAACCAAATGGCATTAGCTGCTAAAGTATTAGACGAAGCTAACGCACCTGAAGATGGAAGATGGTTTGTTGCTGCACCTGAATGGTACAATGCACTTTCTAACTCTTCTTCTAAACTTTTATCAGTAGACTTTAATGCTGGTCAAGGTTCAATCAGAAATGGTTTAGTTGCATCTGGATTACTTAGAGGTTTTTCAATGTACAAATCAAACAACTTACCAACTAATGACTTATCTGGTGCTACACCTGCTGGTTCAGCAACTGCACCTGAAGCTCTATTCGGTCACATGAGTTCAACTGCTGCTGCGTCAAGCATGAACAAAGTGGAAACTGTTAGAGACACAGGTACTTTCTCAGATATCGTTAGAGGTTTAATGGTATGGGGAAGAAAAGTATTAAGACCAGAAATAGCTGGTAAAATTATCTACACAATAGATTAATTTTTAATACACTATTGGGTGGGGGTAGTAATATCCCCATCCTCTTATTAGGAGAAGAATTATGTTAAATAAATATTGGACAAACAAAATTAATCACTACAAGGAACATCATAAAAAAGAAGTTCTTATTGTAGCTATTATAATTATAATCGCATACATTTTATAGGAGAAACAATATGCCAATGAAAAAAGCAATGCCTGGTGGAAAAATAGTAAACAAAGGCAAATACAAACATGGTGGTAAAGTACACAGAAATAAAAAAGGTCATGGTGGAGTAATGACTATAGTAATTAAAAAAGACAAGACTAAGAAAAAATAATAATGGGTATAATGTCTTCACCTGCTTGGACTCGTAAAGAGGGTAAGAATCCTAAAGGAGGACTTAATGCTAAAGGTAGAGCTTCTTACAATAAAGGTAAAACTAAGACTGGTAAGAAAAGAAACTTAAAAGCACCAAGTAAAGTTGTAGGCAATAAAAGAAGAAAGAGTTTTTGTGCAAGGATGAAAGGAATGAAGAAGAAACTTACATCTAAGAAAACTGCAAGAGACCCAAATTCAAGAATTAATAAATCACTAAGAGCATGGAACTGTTAACATATGGCTAAAACTTATTTATCAATGACAAATGAATTACTGGTTGAAATAAATGAACCAGAAGTAACAACAGTATCAGGAGCATTAGGTATACAGAAATTTGTATCTAATTGTGTAAACAGAGCTTACTTTGATATAGTTGATGCAGTAGATGAATGGTCTTGGTTAAAAACTGCAGCACCTCAAAATGATTATTATGGTAATACATTTATTGAAACAGTAGCTGGACAAAGATGGTATCTTTTAAAAGCTGGTTCAACTGATGTAGATACAGATTATGATTCAGTTAATTGGGATGACTTTACTTTAACTACCGAAGGTGTATCAGGTAAATCATCTCCTCATACAATTAATAAATTAGCATTTACAACTTTATCAGCTTGGAGAGCTAACTATGCTCAAGGAGAAGAAACTAATAAAGCTAACTCACAAAGTTATTCAACACCATTAAGAGTATTAAGAAGTTCAGATGGAAGAAGATTTGGATTATCTCCAATACCTGATGATGTATATAGAATTTATTTCTTTGCATATAACAGACCTACTGAATTAGTTAATGATACAGATAAAGTATTATTTCCAGAACAATACAAACCAGTTTTACTAGCAAGAGCTAGATATTATATTTATCAATTTAAAGATAACATTGCTCAATCACAATTAGCTTTAGATGAATATAAAAAAGGATTACAAAATATGGCTGACCAATTAAACTCTCCTCAACCAGAGTATATGTCAGATGTAAGATTTACATATTTATATTAAGGAATAAACTATGCCAACTCAAGGAGCTTCTATTACAGTACAAGGTGGCTTGGATTTAATTTCAAGTTCTCATGCTTTATTTAGAACACCTGGAGCTGCTACAGTTTTACAAAATTTTGAATCATCTACAACAGGTGGATACAGAAGAATAAGTGGTTATCAAAAATTAGGAACGACAAGTGCTGTAATTCCTTCAGGTTTAAATACTGATGTTATTCATGGTATTAAAGGTTATGCTAATGGAATAGTAGTAGCTCAATCAGATGATTTATATTTTAGTACTACAGGTACTTCATATGTTCAGATAAATAAAGATACTTTTACAGCAGCTACTGGAACAGTTTCAATTAGTTCAGGTTCACCAACAGTAACAGGAAGTGGTACTGTATTTACTTCTGAATTTATTGTCGGTGATGATATAAAAATTGATGGTAACTTTTATAAAATATTATCTATTACAAGTAATACTATTTTAACATTAGATACTAATGCTAATACTTCTAGTACACAAAATGGTTTAACTTTTTATAAAGGTGGAATACCTTCAAGTAGTTTAGCTAGTGCTACTACAATTCCTCGAACTAATCAAACTAATGTACAATTTATAAACTTTGAATCTCATGGAGAAAATGGTACATTATATTTTGTAGATGGTAATAATCGTATTGGTGAATTTTTTATTGATGAAAATAATGAATATCATTTTGAAGAAATTCATAGGTCTTCTCCATCAGGATGTTCATTAATTGAAAGATATGCTGAAAGAATAGTCGTATCAGGACAAGAAGCTAATCCTAGTTTAGTATATTATAGTACTAGATTAAAGCCTTATGATTTTGAAGGAGCATCTGCAGGGTTTGTAGATGTAGGAGATATAGTAACAGGTATCAAAGTATTTAGAAATAGCTTAATTATATTTTGTAAAAATAGTATATATGAGTTGACAAACCTTGATTCTACACCTATAATCAAATCAGTAACTAAAAATATTGGTTGTATAAGTGGGAACTCAATCCAAGAGATAGGTGGAGATTTAATATTCTTAGCACCTGATGGATTAAGAACAATTGCTGGTACAGCTAGAATTGATGATGTCGAATTAAGTTCTATATCTAGAAAAATTTTACCTTTAGTAAATGAGATAATTAATAATTTTGCTAATTATACTATCTCTAGTATGGTAATTAGAGAAAGAAGTCAATACAGATTATTTTATTATAGGTCTGGTCAAGCAGCTTCTGGACAAAAAGGAATTATAGGAACATTCAAATATAACTCAGAAGGTATTCCTTCATTTGAATGGAGTGAAACTAAAGGACTTCCTGTTAAGTTTTGTACTTCAGATGTTAATAACAATGGTACAGAAACTTTATTTCATACAGATGAAACAGGTTATGTGTATCAACATGATACTGGTAATAGTTTTGATGGTTTAAATGTTGAAGCAGAATTTCAAACACCTGATATGGATTATGGTGATAATGGTTTAAGAAAAAGTTTATACAAAGTAAAAACTAATGTTGAACCTGAAGGAACACAAAACGATTTACGATTAAGAATTAGATATGATTTTGAAAGTAGTGAAGTTCCTCAACCAGGAACATTTAATGTTGGTAATCTAAGTTCAGCTTCATTATTTGGAACAGCAGTATTTGGAACAGGTACTTTTGGAGCAACAACATTACCAAGTAAAAGTATATTGGTAACAGGAAGTGGATTCTCTAATAACTTTAAATTTTTTAGTGATGATACTAATGCACCTTATTCAGTAAATGGAATGTTTGTTTCATTCATAGCAGGAGGAAGAAGATAAATTATGGCAGGATATACTAGACAGAGTTCACTAAATAATGGTGATACTATTACAGCAGCTTTATTTAATAATGAATACAATCAATTATTAGCTGCATTCAATGCAACATCAGGACACAAACATGATGGTACTGCAGCAGAAGGTCCAGTAATTGCACTTATTGGAGATGCAGGTCTTGCTACTCCATTAAACAAAATTCAAATAGATACTACTAATGATGAAATAGGTTTTCATATTGATGTATCAGGTACTTCAACAGAACAATTTAAATTATTAGATGGAGCTATTGTTCCTATAACAACTAATGATATTGACTTAGGTACAAGTTCTTTACAATTTAAAGATGCTTTCTTTGATGGAACAGTTACTTTAGATGGTTTAACTATTGGTAGTGCTACAAGTATTACAGATGTAGATACAGATTTAACTTCAGTATCAGGTAGTGATAATACAGTTGCAAGTGCTAAAGCAATTAAAACATATGTTGATGCACAAGTAACAGCAAGTGATTTAGATTTTTCTGGTGATACTGGTGGTTCTCAATCAATTGATTTAGATTCACAATCATTAACATTAACTGGTGGAACTGGTATTGATACTACAGGTTCTGCACAGACAATGACATTTGCAATTGATAATACAGTTGCAACATTAACAGGTTCTCAAACATTAACAAATAAAGTTATTGATTTAGATAATAATACATTATCTAATATTGAAGTTGATAATTTAAAATCTGGAGTATTAGATACAGATATAACTTCAGTATCTGCTTCAGACGATACACTTGCATCAGCAAAAGCTATCAAGACTTATGTAGATGCACAGGTTGCAACAATACCAGTTGGAGATATTACTTCAGTAGTTGCTGGTGATGGTTTAACAGGTGGTGGAACATCTGGTGATGTAACATTAAATGTTGTAGGTGGTACAGGTATTGATGCTAATGCAAATAATATTGCTATTGATTCAACTGTAGCTACACTTACAGGCTCACAAATTTTAACAAATAAAACTTTAACAAGTCCAGTATTAAATGGAACTTTATCTGGTACTGCATTTTTAGATGAAGATAATATGTCATCTGATTCTGCAACAGCAGTAGCTTCTCAACAATCAATTAAATCATATGTTGATACTCAAGTAGCTACAATTCCTGTTGGAGATATTACAGCAGTAACTGCAGGTACAGGATTATCAGGTGGTGGTACAACTGGAGCAGTAACTTTAGATATAGATTCAACAGTTGCAACATTAACTGGTACACAAATTTTAACAAATAAATCAATTGATTCAGATAACAATACTATTACTAATATAGTTAATGCAGATATTAAATCAGCAGCAGCTATTGATGCTACTAAGATAGCAAATGGTAGTGTTTCTAATACAGAATTCCAATATTTGGATGGTGTAACTTCAGCTATTCAAACACAAATCAATACTAAACAAGCAACTATAGATTCTTCTAATAGATTAAATGCTAATTTAGTAGGGGATGGTTCAGTAGATAATACTGAATTTGGTTATGTAAATGGAGTAACAAGTTCAATACAAACTCAAATAGATACAGCAAATACAAATATTAGTACTAAAGCTTCAGCAGGGTTTGCTGTGGCTATGGCAATTGCTTTATAATTTGTGTTGACACTTAGTTAAAAAAATGTTATAATTAGGATAATTCTATGGCACAAGATTTCGAAAGATATTTACAACAAGACATTTCAAATTCATCAGGTTCGCCTACTGTTTTAAGAACAGCAGCAGATTCAGATGATGCAATCATAGGTATTAGATGTGCAAACACTTCTGGTACTTCTGTGAATGTAACTGTATATGTTAAGAATGGTAGTGACACTTATCACATTATTAAAGATGCACCTATCCCTACAGGTGGTTCTTTAGAATTAATTGATGGTGGTTCTAAAGTTGTATTACAGAGTGGAGATTCAGTTGAAGCAGTAGCTTCTGCAGCTTCATCTGTTGATATAATTACTAGTGTTGTAGATACTATCTCAGCATAATAAGGAAATAATATACTATGGCATATGTTGGAAGAACTCCTGCAAACGCAGCTTTAACATCAGCAGATTTAGAAAATGGTATTGTCTCAGCAGACAAACTAGCTACTAATGCTGTAACTGAAGTTAAAGTAAATGCAGATGCAATAACAAATGCTAAAACAGAATTTACACCTGGACTAACTATTAAAGGTGATGGTGCTAGTGCTGATGGAAAATTAGTTCTTAACTGCTCACAAAATTCACATGGAGTTTCTATAGCTGGACCTGCACACTCTGCAGGACAAAGTTATAATTTAATTCTTCCTACTTCAGTTGGTACAAATGGACAGGTACTTGCTACCAATGGTTCTAATACAAATCAATTAACTTGGGTAGATGCACAAGAAACTAAACCAACAGTTGCAAATGTATCACAAACAATTGCACCTGCTACTGCAACAGATATAACTATTACTGGTACAAATTTTGTATCAATACCACAAGTAGAATTTGTTAAAACAGATGGTTCAGTAACTGTAGCTAATTCAATTTCATTTACAAGTTCAACATCTTTATCAGTTAATGTAACTTTAGCATTAGGTAATTATTATGTTAGAATAGAAAACCCAGATGGTAATGCAGGTAGAAGTTCAAGTAATATTATTACAGCATCTACAGCTCCATCATGGACAACTGCAGCAGGTACACTTGGAACTATTGCAGGAGATTTTTCTGGAACAGTTGCAACAGTTGCAGGTACTTCAGATAGTGCAGTTACATATTCAGAAACTACTTCAGTATTAACTAATGCATCTCAAGCAAACTGTGCTTTAAATTCTACAACAGGTGCGATTACAACAACAGATTTTGGTGGTAGTTCAACAACTGCTACTACTTACAATTTTACTTTAAGAATTACAGATGCCGAAGGTCAAACAGCAGATAGAAACTTTAGTCTGACTTCTAGCTTCGGTGCAACAGGTGGAGGACAATTTAACTAATGGCTAATACATATTTAACAAGAACACATGGCACACCAACAAATGCTTACAAAGGTACATTATCTTATTGGCAAAAAGCAGCAAGTACAAATGCTACTAATTATATTTTAGCTTGTGAAAGTGGAAGTGAAAGAATGTTGTTTTATTTAACACAAGGTAAGTTTCAAGCAGGTTTAAGAGGAACATCTGCTCCACCAGATATTGATTTTACTGTAAGTGGATTACCAAGATTTAGAGACCCAGCATCATTTTATCATGTAGTATTAGCTTGGGATTCTACACAATCAACAGCATCAGATAGAATGAAACTTTATGTAAATGGTGTTCAATATACTTGGAGTGGTTCTGGTACAGGTGGAGTAAATGATGTTCCACAAAACCATGTTATGCCTATGAATAAAAGTGGATTACCATTTAGAATAGGTTCTACAATAGTTGGTGGTGATTATTTTGAAGGAATTATGAGCCACATACATTTTTGTGATGGTACTCAATATCAAGCAAGTGATTTTGGAGAATATGATGCTAATGGTGTTTGGAAAATTAAAACTGAACCTAGTGTAACTTATGGAAACAATGGTTTCTTTATTTTAAAAGATGGTAATAGTGTTACTGACCAATCTGGTAATGGTAATAACCTTACAGTTGGTGGTACATTAACGAATACTGAAGATAATCCTTCAAATGTTTTTGCTACATTAAATCCTTTAGTTCCATATTCATCAAATTATGATTTTTATAATGGAAATACTACTGTAGAAAATGATGGTAATGCAGCTGATTGGACTACAAGATGGGGTGTTTCAACTTTAGGAATGACAGCTGGTAAATATTACGCAGAAGCAAAAGTTGCAGCTATTGGTACAAATCAAATGTATGCACTAGGATTAGTTAAAGATGTTGGAACATTTACTCCTACAAGTTCTGTTGGAACAGATGGTGTAGGATATTATTCAACTGGTGGAATATATAATTTATCTAGTCAAACTCAAACTACAGCAACTTACACAACCAATGATATTATTGGATTAGCTTTTGATGCAACTAATGGAACTGCACAATGGTATAAAAATGGTTCAGCAGTAGGAACTACGGAAACAGGATTATCAACTGATGGTACTTGGTTCTTTGTTACTAATCAATATACGAATGGTAAAGTTTATGTAAATTATGGCAATGGCTATTTTGGAAGTACAGCAGTAGCTAGTGCAGGAACTAACGCAAGTGGTAATGGAATATTTGAATATGATGTACCAACAGGTTATACTGCTCTTTCAACAAAAGGATTAAATTTATAATGGCTTACACTACAATTAAAAAACCTTCTGATTATTTTAATACTAAACTTTATACAGGTACAGGTGCAACTCACAATATTACAGGAGTTGGTTTTCAACCAGATTGGGTATGGATAAAAGCTAGAAATTATAATGATAACCATAGAATAGTAGATGCAGTTAGGGGTGTTACAAAAGATATTTATTCTGATTTAAATTTAGCAGAAGGAACAAATACAAATGGATTAACAGCTTTTGGCTCAGATGGATTTACTCTTGGTTCAGATGGTGGATATAATGGTAATACAGATAGTTACGCATCATGGAACTGGTTAGCAAATAATACATCTGGCTCATCAAACACAGATGGAAGCATAACCTCTACAGTTAGTGCTAATACAACAAGTGGATTTAGTATTGTTAAATGGACAGGAAGTGGTGCAACTGCAACAATAGGTCATGGATTAGGAAGTGTTCCTAAAATGATAATAGTAAAAAATACAAATGCTTCTGAAAATTGGATAGTATATCATTCAACTTTAGGTTCTAGCAAACATTTAAAATTAAATCTTTCAGATGCAGAAGCGACAACAGGTGGTACTTGGAATCATACTAACCCAACAGCAAATGTTTTTACTGTTCATACTAATACTAATGTTAATGCAAATGGTAATTCAATGATAGCTTATTGTTTTACAGATGTAACTGGTTACAGCAAGTTTGGTTCTTATGTTGGTAATTCTAATACTGATGGAACATTTGTTTATACAGGATTTAAACCTGCGTTTGTTATGATTAAAAACACAACTAATGGAAATAACTGGTTTATTTTAGATAATAAAAGAACTTTATTTAATTTAGCTGATGATAGTTTATTTCCAAATTCTAATAGTGCAGAAATGACAACTCAACCTACTAATTATGGTCTTGATATTTTGTCAAATGGAATGAAAATGAGAACTTCTGGAGACCATTTAGTAAATAATAATAATGCTTCTGGTAACACATACATCTACATGGCATTTGCCGAAGAACCTCTAGTCGGAGATAACCCAGCGACTGCGAGATAGGATAATAAAATTATGGCAATAATAAAAATTAAAAACCCAGCAATAGATTTAGACGCAGCAGAGATTCCTAATATTGA
>Ga0208134_1000926_pt1 | contig 18130 bp, 22 predicted proteins | sample VirMetDEL_Mar_31_FD_184515 | JGI IMG/M metagenome (GOLD analysis project Ga0208134, IMG submission 184515) | Aqueous microbial communities from the Delaware River and Bay under freshwater to marine salinity gradient to study organic matter... | ecosystem: Environmental > Aquatic > Marine >... | reverse complement strand
TGGTATCAGGTACTTCACGTTATGATTTACCCACTGACACTATAGATTTACTAGAACAAGTAATTCGTACTGATAGCGGGAGTACTTCAAAACAATCAGATCTTACCATAAGTCGTATCAGTGTGAGTACCTACGCGGCTATTCCAAACAAGTTAACACAAGGTAGGCCAATACAAGTGTGGATTGAACGTTTAACAGAACGTCCACATATTAATGTTTGGCCTGTACCTGATAAAAGCGGGTACATATTTGCTTACTACCGATTAAGACGTGTAGAAGATGCAGGTGCTGGCGTTGAAACAGCGGATATGAACTTTAGATTTTTACCGTGTTTAGTTGCAGGTCTTGCTTACAATATAGCTATGAAAGTTCCTGAGTTGGTTGATAGAGTACAGATGTTAAAATCTGTATACGACGAACAGTTTAGTTTAGCAGCGAGTGAAGATAGGGAGAAGACCTCCGCTATTTTTGTACCTCGTATAAGCAGTATTTGATATGGCACGTACGTTTGCATCTAATAACAAAGCGCTAGCAGAATGCGATGTTTGTGGGTTTCGTTATAAATTAAAAGAGTTGCGAAATATAATCAAAAAAGGTAAAGATACTAACATAAAAGCGTGTCGTGAGTGTTGGAGCCCAGACCACCCACAGAATAAATTAGGGATGTATCCTGTGCACGACCCTCAAGCGATACGTAATCCACGTCCTGATTTTGCAGGATACGACAGTAGTAGAAACATACAGTGGGGATGGAACCCTGTAGGAGATGGGAAGAACATATATGATTTAACTACTAACAACCTAGAAGCTACTGGAGCTATAGGTGACGTAACAGTAACAACTACGTAGGAGAAAAAAATGGCTAAAAAATTAAATGCAGGTTTAACAGCCTTGAAAAAAGAAAGACCTGATGTTGTTAAGTCTATGGGTTTTAAAAAAGGCGGCAAGACTAAAAAAGGTTTTGCTAACGGCGGTAAGATTAAAATGCGAGGTGCTGGAGCAGCTACTAAAGGGTTTTACTCAAGAGGGCCAATGGGGTAGATTATGAATTATGCTTCGCTTAAAACAAATATAGAAGACATTTGTGAGACTTCTTTTACAGATGATCAACTTGCTATGTTTACGCAACAGGCAGAAGAGAAGATATACAACGCGGTACAAATACCTGACTTACGTGCATCAGACGATGGGCCTTTAGTAGCAAGCAATAAACTATACACATTACCAACTGACCATCTGTATACCTATAGCATATCTGTTATAACAAGCAGCACTAGTACCTTTCTACTTAATAAAGACGTTAATTTTATACGTGAAGCCTACCCAATAAATACAAGTACTAAGTATGGCCTTCCTAAATTTTACGCTCAATACAGCGCGACTCAAATTGAATTAGCGCCTACGCCTGACGCAAACTATGAAATAGAGCACATATACGCGCGTTACCCAACATCTATTGTGACCGCATCTACAACCTGGCTTGGAGATAACGCTAGTAGCGCACTTTTAAATGGCGCATTAGTTGAAGCTATTAGGTTTCAAAAAGGTGAAGCCGATGTAATTGCTAATTATGAAAAACTGTATGTAATATCTATGCAGTTGTTAAAAAACCTTGGGGATGGGCACTTACGAACAGATGCGTACCGTTCTGGGCAATTTAGGGAAAAAGTGTAACCGATGGCTTTTACTGGGAATCATATGTGTACATCGTTTAAAGTCGCTCTGTTAAACGGGGAGATGGACTTTAGTTCAGATACGTCTCAGTCTTTTAAGATAGCGTTATACACGGCTGATGCAACTTTGGATGCAACAACTACTGTGTATTCTACGACTAATGAAACGTCAGGTACAGGATATACCGCTGGCGGTAATACATTAACAATAGCTACAAATCCAACGAGCGATACAGCTACAAGTGGAACAGTGGCCTATTTAGATTTTTCAGATACCTCATGGGCGAGTTCTTCAATTACAGCGCGTGGAGCGTTGATTTACAAGGCTGGCGGTACAACTCCTGCGGTAGCAGTGCTAGATTTTGGTTCAGAAAAAACGTCAAGTAATAGTACGTTTACAGTAGAATTTCCCACAGCAGGAGCTACAACTGCGATAATTCGCGTTGGATAGAAAGGTTTAGATAATGGCAAGTACGTATGAAAATGACCTCAGACTTCAAGAGATAGGTACAGGCGAGCAGTCTGGTACTTGGGGTACAACTACTAATACAAACTTAGAACTAATTGGTGAGGCACTTTCCTACAGCGCTACGGGCGAAGCAATAGCTAACGCAAGTACACACACTATAACAGTAGCAGATGGGGTAGCCGACGAAGCACGTTGTTTCTACTTAAAATGCACAGGTGGAGGGCAAGCATGTACAGTTACACTTGCACCTAACTCACTATCTAAAGTCTGGGTTATTGAGAACACAACTAGCTATACACTGACATTCTCACAAGGGTCTGGCGCTAACGTCGCTATACTTGCAGGTCAAGTTAAGATGATAGCTACCGATGGCGCAGGTTCTGGAGCGGCGGTCTTTGACACTATGCAAGACCTGGCTGTACCTGACTTGTTTGTAGATGATGACCTTACCTTGCAGTCTGATGCTGCGGTACTTGGGTTTGGTGCGGATAAGGATGTAACTCTAACGCACGTAGCTGACACAGGTCTGCTTCTTAATGCTGCTATGAAGGTACAGTTTAGAGACGCTGCTATTTCTATTAGTTCGAGTGCAGATGCTACATTAGATTTAGCAGCCGATGGTGACATAAACCTCACCGCTGGTGTAGACATTAATATTCCTGCTAACGTAGGTCTTACTTTTGGTAACGACGCAGAGAAAATAGAGGGTGATGGTACAGACCTCACTATCGCAGGTAACAACATTAATCTCACCGCTGTAGCAGATGTAGTCATACCCGCTAACGTCGGGTTAACCTTTGGAACTGGCGAGAAAATTGAGGGTGACAGCACTGACCTGACTATAACATCAGGAGCTAAAATAAACTTAACTGCTACTTCAGACATAGTTGTCCCTGCGGATGTGGGTATCACCTTTGGAACTGGCGAGAAGATAGAAGGCGATAACACTGATCTAACAGTAACCTCTGGGGCAGACATCAACCTTACTGCAACCGCAGACGTTAACATACCATCAGGTGTAGGTCTTACTTTTGGTGACGATGGTGAAAAAATAGAAGGTGACGGCACAGACCTCACTATTACTGGTAATAATATTAATCTTACTGCTACAGCCGACGTTGTCATACCTGCTAATGTAGGGATCACTTTTGGTACGGGCGAGAAGATTGAAGGCGATAACACTGACCTGACTATAACGTCAGGAGCTAAAATTAACCTAACCGCTACTTCAGATGTTGTTGTCCCTGCCAACGTGGGTATTACCTTCGGCACGGGCGAGAAGATTGAAGGTGATAACACTGACCTGACCATAACTTCTGGGGCTAAAATTAACTTAGCTGCTACCTCAGACGTGCACTTAGCCAATGACATAGGCATGGTGTTTGGAGATGCAGGTGAGAAGATAGAGGGTAACGGTACAGATTTAACTATTAATTCTTCTAATGATCTTCATCTTACTGCTACTACAGATATAAATATTCCTGCTAACGTGGGTTTAACTTTCGGTGATGATGGTGAGAAGATAGAGGGTGACGGCACTAATCTTGCAATTAACTCTTCAGGCGATGTAAATATCACTGCTACAACTGTTGACCTTGACGGTAACTTAGAAGTCTCAGGCACAATTACACTGGGTTCTGGCGCAGTAATATCTGAAGCCGAGTTAGAGTTGTTAGACGGCGTAACTGCTGGTACAGCAATCGCTTCTAAAGTGGTTACTACCGATGCAAACATAGATACAACAGGGCAAAGAAACCTTACCATTACAGGTGATTTTATTGCAGATGGCGGTGACGCAAAAATAAGAAGCACTTCTGGCTCTACACTAGAACTTACTAACACAACAACCGCGCTTGGGGATAATGCTTTTGTAGGTGGTTTGGCTTTTAGAAATGATGACACTTCAGGAACTGAACCTCACTATGCTGGCATAAAAGCAAGGACTGATGGTGCTGGCGGCAGCCAAATGGAATTGGAATTTTACGCAGATAGAGATAAATATGAAGCCGATACTCCACACTTAGTTTTAGATGTTAGTGGCAATTTAGATATATTAACAGACGGTGCTGTACTAGGTTTCGGTGCAGGTTTAGATGTAACTCTAACGCACGTTCACGATACAGGTTTACTACTTAATGCTGCAAGTGTAATTCAATTTCGTGACAGTGCTATAAACATTGGTTCTCCTGCTGACGGTGACTTAGACATTAATGCAGATGATGAGATAGAACTTAACTCAACATTGATTGATATTAATGGTGCAGTAGATATGTCAAGTACTCTGCAAGTTGATGGAGCTATTACGTCTTCTGCTGCTATGACAGCTACACAAGTTGACATAGGAAATGGTTCGGCTGGTGGCACAAGCGAAATACTATTTTCCGACAACGTCTCCGCTAGAGGTAAAATAAAATATAACCACGGCTCCAGTCCAGAAGTTATGACACTGGAGACTACTGGTACAGTAGCACTATCTATTGATAACTCCCAGAACGTGAGTATTCCTAATGGTGACCTTACTATTACAAGCACCGATGCTGCATCTACGACTGCTAGCCCAATATTAATTTTAGCTAGAGATGGAGCCAGTCCAGAAGATAATGATGTCATGGGTCAAATCGTCTTTAAAATGGATGATGATGCTGGAAATATGTCTACTTTTGCTAGAATAGAAACTATAGCAGCAGATGTTTCTAATGGCGGTGAAGATGGAACATTAAACTTTGTAGTAGCTGATGATGACACTTTTGTTACAGCACTTAGCCTTGTTGGGGGTAGCGCTGGTGCGGCTACGTTTAATTCTACAATAGCTAGTGGAAAAGTAGCAATTACAGGAGGTACAGCAAGTTCTGAGGCATCCCATGTAACCTTTACAAATACACAAGGTGCAAAAACGTATGCTGTTGGTGCTGGTCAGTCAGATGTAACAAACAATGGTTTTGTTGTACGAAATGTAACTGACAATACTTTTCCATTAATTATTAGTGATGCTGGCGCTGCTACGTTTGCTGGCACTCTTGGTGTAACAGGTGTAGTCACAGCCAACGCTGGTGTAGTTGTAGATAACTTCACGCTAGATGGGACTACTCTGACTTTAAGCTCTGGTGTTTTAAGCATAGTGAATAACGACATTAGGTTTAAAACTTCAGGCGATGAAACGATGTTACGTGCTGTAGCTAATGGTGCTGTTGAACTTATGCACGATGCTGAAACCAAAATAGCCACAGCATCAGGTGGCGTGACAGTCACAGGTGAGATGGCTGCTACTACTATGGACTTATCAAGCAACGCAGTCATTGATGGCACTGCACTTGTTACAGGAGTCCTGACCACCACGGCTGCGACTGTGTTTAATGGTGGGTTTGCTGCTAATGATGGCTCAACAATAACAACTGCCGATAATAGTACACAGCTAACACTTATATCAACAGATGCTGACGCTTCTAAAGGGCCAAATCTTGTATTTTATAGAAACTCTGCTAATCCAGCAGATAATGATGATTTATCTACTATAGATTTTATAGGCAGAAATGATAACTCTCAAGATGTAACTTATGGGCAAATAAAAACAGTTCTTCTTGACGCTTCTGACGGAATTGAAGACGCAAGGTTAGAGTTCTATCGTATGAAAGGAGGTGTTTCTTCACCAGATTTACAATTAAATTCTGAAGGTGTTGTTATAAATGAAGGCTCTGGTGACGTAGACTTCCGAGTTGAATCTAACAGCAACACACACATGCTGTTTGTAGACGCTGCTAATAATGGAGTAGCTATCGGACACAACAACCCTCAGGCACAATTACATATATCGACTACTAATGCCGCCTCTTATATAAGAGTACAACGACATGAATCTGATGAAGCACTGGGTGACGGTGATGAAATCGGTGCTGTAGAATTTTGGGCAAATGATTCGTCAAGTTTTAGTGGAGCAAGTACACTAAGAGCGGCAATTAGAGCTGAAGTTCAAAATACAAGCCTTGGAACAAGACTAGAGTTTTATACAGGTAATAGTAGTTCTGCCGTTGCAGAGCGTATGAGAATTATTGCAGACGGAAAAGTTGCTATTGGGGGCGGTTTTGACCCAACTCGTGAATTGCACGTACGAAAAGCATCAAGCGGAGCAACAGCTACTACTGGTACTGTTTTAGTTGTAGAGGATGACGATAATACTGAGATAAGTCTTTTAGGCGGCAGCTCTTCTCTTCTTGCCATTAACTTTGGACACAGCGGTGATGCAGACGATGGTATGATAACTTACAACACCACCTCTGGTTCTGAAATGATGGGATTCAATGTCGATGGTGGCGTGGTTGCTATGAATTTGACTGCTGGTGCTACTGTATTTAACGAAGGTTCTGCTGACATGGACTTCCGTGTTGAGTCTAATGCTAATACTCACGCAATTTTTGTAAATGCAAATGATGAAAACATTGGTTTTGGAAATCAAATTAACATTACTCAAAACGGTATGTATATGCACATTGATGCTAATAATGCACATATGGTTATAGCAAACTTAGATGATGACGATGATGTACCACTTTTAAAATTAAATAGACAAAGTGCTGATGGACGCTTAATATATTTCTTACAAGCAAATTCTTTAGAAGGGTCGGTAAGTGTATCAGGAAGCACTGTATCTTATAATGGTTTTGCTGGACGACATGAAAGTTCAGGCATACCTACAAACACCGCAGTAGGAACAGTGCTTAGTACTATAGATGAATTAGATACATACCCTGCTACTACTAAGAATGAAGCTCTTGAGGCAATAACACATCCAAAAGCAGGTCAAGCAAGAGCAGACCACGCAAAAGTAAAAGTCTCTGATTCAGTAGGCGATAAACGGGTCTACGGAGTAGTTAATGAGTTTGATAGTGATGAAAAAGTTTATGTTACTTCAGTAGGTATCTCACCAGTTAAAGTAACAGGTGCTTGTGCAGGGGGTGACCTTATTGAAAGCAATGGTGATGGCACAGCTAAAGTACAATCAGATGATATTATAAGAAGTAAAACAATAGGAAAAGTAACAATAGGTAACAGTTCTTCAAGTGTAAAACTAGTATCTTGTGTATTATATTGCGGATAAAGGAGCATAAACAATGGCAATAACAACAACGTGGAGCGTCAACGATATGACGCATAAAGACTCAGACGGGGGTGTATTCCTTGTCTACTGGTTACTAGTCGCGACTGACGGTACGTACTCAGCACAAGAAGGTGGCAAGCTACGATGCACTGCTGATCCTTCTGCAGCAGACTACATTGCATATGCAGACCTAAAAGAAAGTGACGTTCTTGGCTGGGTATATGATAGCCTTAAAGAAGGTGATGAAACTGTCGCTGAAGCTAAAAAACGTATTGAAGATGAACGCACAGCAAAAGTGCAGGGTCAGATAGATCGTGCCGCTGCCAACTCATCTGGCGTACCTTGGTAATAACTTAACTTAACAAAAGGGAGAAGAACCATGACTAAGAAAAAAGAAGTACAACAAGAGAATGTCGTTAACATTGACGGCAAAGGATACAAAGACGCTGACTTAAACCAGCAACAAAAGTATCTTATAGCGCAACTAAAAGACTTAGGAACACAAGCTGGTAAACTTAGAGCTAATTTAGATCAAGTACAAAGAGCTTCAGATAGTTTCCAAAAGGATTTACTAGAGTCTTTTAAAGAAGTGTCTGACGAGAACTCTGAAGAAGCTAAAGCAAGTTAGGATTAACAATGGCAAGAACTGTAGTGCAAGCTCACAACCGCATAGACACAATTGAACCTAAGATTACTAAACTAGAGACTGAAAATCACATTCAGTTTAAAGAAGTGTTTTACAGGTTAAAACGTTTAGAGGTGTTTTTAGTGGGTGGGCTTGGCGCTACTATTGCCATGTTAGTGAGTATATTACTTAAAATGGGATAAATAATGAAATTTAAAAAAAGAACTGCATTTGGCTGTTTTCTTGCAACTTTTATTATAGTTGTTTATTTGTTTTACGCGTCTATGGCTAGTGCGGAGACTACGCTACCACCTTGTGACAGTACTACTAATAGCAATTGTATAGAAACAAACAGTACTACAAACTCTACAACTGATTCTACTATTACCAGTACAACTACTGTTAAGTCTCCACCCCCCTCTGCTATAGCTCCAAGCATTAACTCGTCTAGCTCAGATACGTGTCATATAAGCGTAGCGGGGGCTGTGCAGACACAAATACTAGGAATTTCTGCTGGTAAAACAGTACGAGATTTAAACTGCGAAAGACTAAAAAACGCCAAGGTTATGTATGACATGGGGCTAAAAGTAAGTGCTGTTGCAATAATGTGTCAGGACAAAAGAATTCACCTCGCGATGGCAAATTCTGGAACCCCATGTCCAATCAACGGTCTCGTGGGAGATGCAGCTAAAACGGAGTGGGAAAACAACCCACAGCTTGTACCTGGGTATGTAGCTGGAAAAAAGGAGGATTGGGATGAAGATGATGTCAACACTGCCAAAGGTGCTGCTGGCATTGGTGGTCTTTTCTTGGCCTTATTACTGCTTCTCTGAAAATATCTACGGAAATACAGAGAACGCTGCTTCTAAAGCTCACACATGGGCAATGAATAACCTGTTACCTAGCCAAACTGGCTTAACAGTCGAGGGTATATTTCACCGATACACACTTACAAAAGATGCAACAAAAGACTCTACTGTGTCTATTACTAATAAAAAAATAAATGGTGATGGTTATATATACGAGTACATTGATGACTGGAATAAGATTCCTGGGGGTACTAAAGTTACCTACGATGCAGTTCCTTCTACGCTTGGTAATTTGTTTGGTAATGGAGAGATTAAAGTAACAGGAGATGGGTCACTATCCGATGTAACTATACTTTATCATTATAAGTTTGATCCGTGTCATACACCACTCAGCGACCCAACATGTCCAGATTTTCAAAGCGCGTTGTATCAATATTTACTCGACAATAACTTGTTAGATGCGCCTAACGTCGAAGATCCTTTTTACAACCAGTGGGTACAAATACAGTTAGATGAACAAGCAGAAACAGAAAAACAAGAGGCTGTGGAAGTCCAAGAGGAAGAAGAAAACGAAGAGTTAAGCGTCGAAGAAATACTTTCTGTAGCAGGAGCCGCAGAAAAAATTGCAGACCCTATGCAACAGTTAAATATGATGCAGCAGATAGCTGCTATAGGAAAACTTGAACTATATTACAATACTGTTATAGATGGTGGTGTATACAAAGATAATTTAATAATAAATGGCGGTACTATAGAGGACAATTTTAACGGTCTACGAAACTTAGCCCAAGATAGCGTTCACAGAGGTATCGTCCGTTCTCAATACGATGACTAACAACGGAGATAATATGATTAAAAAAATAACACCTATACTATTTTTTCTGTCAGCCACTTGTGCTTGGGCAGTAAATTCGCCGATTAATGGTTTAGTACAAGCTAACTGTTCTATATATACCACAACACCAGGTGAGTACGGAAATCCATCACCTTGGAAACTGTCTACAACCGCTTCTGACGGTGGTGTAGAAGCAATCATAAGAGTAGATATTGCTGCCGCAGACTACTACAAAACAAAGTTTACTCACCCGAACAGCTTTAGCTCATCACCTACTTTAACTGACGGCGTAGCGTGGACAGGAAGCACAACAGTCAGCTCTCATTCTGTTTCTGGTATGTCAGCTTATGAAGCCGCTAAAGTTGTTGTTTCCAACACCACAACGTACAATATGACGTTGGCTGGTTCAACTTGGTTTAAGGTAGCGTCAACTGCTTCTTATGGTTCAGCGGATAATACTGCACTGCCCGCAGGTAACTATACCGCACTGATTGTTGCAGAATGTATAGCAAAGTAGCATTAATTTTTATGTTGCTTGGGTTTCAAGCCCACGCGCATGAGATGACACCTGCATACCCCAAGTTTAAGTTGTCGTATATTAACGGGGTGTCGGTTGCTAAAATGTCTCTTTTTAACAGGCGAAGTGAAATTTCTTATTTTGAGATCGGTGTGTTTACTAAAGATTGGAAAGAAATACCATTTGCGGCAACGTCAAAACTTATAAAGGTGCGTTACACTAAACGATATCCATTCGAGGTGTATGTGCGAAATGAAGACTTAGACAGAGTACAATATATCTGTACAATTTCAAAAATACTTAAGGGAGAAGAGCCTATTAGCCAAATAGCGTCAAGAATATGTTCTAAGGTTAAATAATGAAACTATGGTTATACATTTTAATTATTATGTCAGTAACGGGTTGCACATGTACGTTTGCGTTTGCTGATAGCACAAGTAACTCATTAAGTTTATCCCTTCCTAACTCTGGAAATAATTATCAATCAGACCAGTTTAGAGCTGGTGATTTAGATTGCAGTAACGCCATAGGATCTGCCACTAATATTGAATTTGGCTTAACATCTATTATTCAGGGCGGTACAGTGGATAACAGTAGAAAGACTGGTGACATTGGTATTTATGGTAGAATTACTATACCGTTAGGTAAAAGAGTTAAATCGAGAATAAATTGTAACAGGCTTTATGAGTTGGAGTTACAGAAGAAACAGTTAGAAGTAATGAAGTTAAGGCAAGAAATTAATAAGTTACGGGAACTAGCATTCGAGTAAGGAGAAGATTATGGCTGAAATGGAGGTAGGCGGTGTAAAGTTTTCTGGCTTTGGCAAGATCGGTATTGCAGTAACAGTATTAAGCACATTAGCAGGGTCGGCGTATGTAGGTTATGAGTTTTACTTTGATTATCTTGACCTACGGGAAGTGGTGCAAGAAATAGACATTGATGAGATTAAAGCTCAGAACGAGTTAGTTCTAACAAAGCTTGATGATGCTATTGTCTACACCAGAGACATTAAAAACAACCTTCGAGATGATTTGTTCAAACTAGAAGGCTACATTGATAAGTTAGAAAAGAAGATTGAAACATCTTCAGAACGTATAAAAACTACACAAGGCTCTATAGACTTAGTATTAGAAGATGTTCTTAACCAGATGAATGAGCTACAGAAAGACGTGACATCTGCAATAAGAGAAGTTGAAACTTTAAATAGGGAGACAGAGAAGGATGTTCGTGATACAATGCGAGAAGTAGAAAAAAGAATAGAACAAGACATGACTAAGCTTGAAGACAAACTAAACGAACGTTTGCAAGAAGCATTAGATAATCCTTTGTCAAATTAATTAAATTAGTGTATATAATAGTTATGTTTAACAAACAGGAGTAAAACACATGAAAAATAAATGGATATGGATTGCTGTAGGTTTGATAATATTTGCGGGGATTATTTTTTATGGAACAAGTTCTTCGATGTGTAAACCACCTTGTCTTTAAATGAGCAAAGAACTTACCGCGCAACAAAAGAGTACAATGGCTTGGCGTTGGACGGCATTAATACTATACCTTCTTATATGTTTTTATGATTTTATGTTCTGCCCTATATGGTACGGACTTAATAGGCCAGATATTTCACAGTTTATGGAGATAATAAACGCTACAACAGAGCCCATGATTCAAATGGAATTGATGAAAAAGCTGACTGGGCAGCACAGTCCCTTCACACTGATGGGTGGAGGATTGTTTCATTTAGCTTTTGGGGCTATACTAACAGGATCTGCATTTTCAGGCAAAGGATAAGAGATGGCTAAAAAATTACAGAAAGACAGTAAATACGCATTAGCTGATGCTGATGGAGACGGAATCGTCACGGACGAAGAGATGGATCGCCATGCTATGTGGGTTAGGCTGGAGAACGAAGACAAGCAAGCCGACACACAAAGGTTAATGGCTTGGATCTCAATGGGAGTTAGTATCGTTACGGTTATCATTTTATTGACCCCAATAATAAACATAACTAGAATGGAAAGTGCCTCTGGGTTTTTAAATACTTTTCTTGTAGCACAAATGGGTGTAGTACTAGGTTTTATGGGGGCTACGGCTCTGAGCAAAACAAAAATGAAATAATAGGAGGATAACATGCTATCATTACTTGGCGCGGCGCTTGGTTTCGGAACCTCTGTCATTCCGTCTATTATACAGATTTTTACGCAGAAACAGAAAGATGCTCAAGAGCTTAAAATGCTTGAGGCGAAGGGTAAGTACGCTGCACAGCTATCTTCTTTAAAATTAAATGAGTTAGATGTTAAAGCAGACATTGCAGAATCCGAAGGTATATATAAAAGTATGGCGGCAGCTAACGCTAAGTCTGGCTTTGCCGCTGCTCTAAGTGGTTCTGTACGCCCCGTAGTAACATATTTATTTGTAGGTCTTTTCTTGCTAGTTAAAATAACAGGGTTAATGCAAGCACTAAGTACTGGTATCAGTTTTGACGCAGCGCTACAGGCCGTGTGGAATGACGACACAAATCTTTTATTTACTTCTATAATATCATTTTGGTTTGGTTCTCGACAGTTCGCTAAAATGAGGAACAATAAATGAGACAGAACTTTGAACAGTGCATGGGTTGGTTGCTGGAACACGAAGGGGGTTATGTAAACCACCCCAGTGACCCTGGAGGAGAAACTAACCTCGGTGTAACACGCGCAGTTTACGAACAATATGTAGGTCGGCAAGTTATGGATGGTGAAATGAAGGGTCTTACTCACGACGACGTTTACCCTATATACAAAGAAAACTATTGGGATAGACTCCGTGGAGACGATCTTCCTTCTGGGGTTGACTGGAGTTGCTTCGATTGGGGTGTGAATAGCGGGACAAGTCGTGCAGCTAAAGCATTGCAACGTATTGTAGGTGTAGAACAAGACGGTGGCATAGGGCCAATGACACTGCAAGCTGTATTAGAAGTTGAGCCAACAGAAATAATAGAACAAATGCACCATATGCGCGACGGATTTTATAGAGACCTTAGTACCTTTGACACGTTTGGACGTGGGTGGATAAGAAGAAACGACGAAACAAAGGAGCAAGCTTTAAACTTGCTAGATTAAAACTGTATTGGATTAGACATGCCTCTAAAAAAACTGCTACTAAAGCCAGGAGTTAACCGCGAAAATACTAGGTATACTAATGAAGGCGGTTGGTATGAGTGCAATAACGTTCGATTTAGGCAAGGAACCCCTGAAAAAATTGGCGGTTGGACTCGTATATCAGAGGCAACTTTTCTAGGTATTGCACGTTCTTTGTGGAATTGGATTACTTTGGGTAGTCAAAACTTGATTGGTATAGGTACACACTTAAAATTCTACATAGAAAACGGCGGTGGGTATAACGATATAACACCTTTACGTGCAACTACTTCTGCAGGGGATGTTACGTTTACCGCATCGGCAGACCAATTAAACGGCGCTATAGATGCCGATGACACCACAATAACCATAGATGATACTACAGGATTTCCTACTTCGGGTAAAATTATAATAGACAGTGAAGTTATAGATTATTCGGCTATAAGCAGTAACACGTTTACAGGTTGTACACGAGGCGCATCCTACCTTGTTTCTGGCACATCTACTAGTACTACTGCAGCTACACATAGCGATAATGCAACTGTAAACTGTTTTACTATAGTCGTTACGGACAGTAGTCATGGCGCAGAAGTTAATGATTTTGTTACTTTTAGCGGGGCTGCCGCACTAGGCGGTAATATAACTGCTGAAATACTTAACCAAGAGTACCAAATACTTAACATTGAAGACGCAAACAAATACACTATTACAGCAAAAAGCTTTAACTCTGATACTATAACTAACGCTTTATATACAAATATTGCGGCTACGAGTTCTGATTCAGGAAACGGTGGGGGTTCTGTTGTAGGTGCTTACCAAATAAACACAGGCGCGTCATCTGCTAACCCTCTTGTTGGTTGGGGTGCTAGTGGTTGGGGTTCTGGTGCTTGGGGACAAGGTATTTCAGACACAGAAACTTTACGTATATGGTCACAACAAAACTTTGGTGAAGACTTGATATTTGGGCATAGAGACGGCTCAATTTTTTACTGGGACGCTTCAGGTACGTTAACTACCCGTGCGGTCTTATTGTCTAGTAAAGCAGGAGCTTCAGACGTACCAACAGTACAAAACTCTATACTTGTATCAGATATTAGTCGGTTTGTGTTTTGTTTTGGTGCTAATGTGCTCGGTTCTGCTACAAAAGATCCTATGCTTATCCGTTGGTCTGACCAAGAAGATGCTACAAATTGGACTCCTGCAGCTACAAATCAAGCGGGTAGTTTACGGTTATCTCGTGGTACAGAAATAGTTACCGCTTCTCAAGGACGCCAAGAGGTTCTTGTTTGGACAGACTCTTCTCTTTATTCTTTGCAGTATGTTGGAGCAGGGTCGGGTGTATGGTCAGCTACGCTTGTCGGCGAGCAAACTTCTATAACTTCACAAAATAGTGTGGCTTATGCTAACGGTGTATCTTACTGGATGGGTAAAGATAAATTTTATAAGTATGATGGTAGAGCTCAACCGCTTCCTTGTGACTTACGTAAACATGTATTTACAGACTTTAATACTTTACAATATAACCAAGTGTTTGGGGGGAGTAACGAAGCGTTTCACGAAGTATGGTGGTTCTATTGTTCTTCAGGCGCATCTAGTATCGATAGGTATGTGGTGTATAATTATTTAGAAGACATATGGTATTATGGTTCTATGGCGCGTACCGCATGGTTAGATTCTGGTTTAAGATCTTTCCCGTTAGCCGCTACTTATAACTCATTACTTGTAGATCACGAAAACGGTATTGATGACAATGAAACAAGCACTGCCGCTGCAATATCTGCTTTTATAACCTCGGCTGAATTTGATTTAGATGATGGACATCAATTTATGTTAATGTCACGGGTACTACCCGATGTTTCTTTTGAGGGGTCTACGGCTGATAGTCCTGTTATAGACATGACATTCTTTCCATTAAATTCTTCTGGTTCTGGTTATAATTCACCCACATCAGAAAGTGGTGTAAATACAGGCGCGGTTACCCGTAGCGCTACTTCTCCCGTTGAAGTGTATACAGAACAAATACATACAAGAGTTCGTGGTAGGCAAATGTCAATGAAAGTAGAATCTAGTGCCACAGGAGTGCAGTGGCAATTAGGCGCTCCTAGAGTTGATCTACGTGCAGATGGGAGGCGTTAATGGCTGATCAGTATACAGTAGAGTTTCGTGCGCCAGCGTTACCTTACCCGCCTAAAGAATACAGCGCTGCAGAGTTTGAACAATTTAACAAAATTCTGCGTTTATATTTTAACCAATTAGACAGTGTACTGCGGGATACTTCTTTAGCAGATAAGTCTGATGCAGTTGGGTGGTTTGTAGGTTAATGGCAAATACTTATACAAACGCAAAATTAGACTTAACAGCAACGAGTGTTACTACGTTGTACACTTGTGCAGCAGCGACAACGGCTATTGTTAAGTCTATTGTTGTATCAGAAGACTCTGGCAATGCTGACACTATAACTTTAACTTTGACTAATGGCAGCGATGTGTATAGTTTATTTAAAACTAAGTCAGTATCAGCAAATGGTACTGTAGAGCTGTTAACTGCACCGTTGGTAGTGCAAGCGACCGAAATACTAAAAGTTACCGCTGCTACAGCGAATAGGCTACATGTGGTAGCTAGTATACTTGAGATAACTTAGGTGAATTATGGAAACTATTGATAGCAACCAAGAAAAAATTGCCCCAGGTCAGGTTATATCTATTGCAGCAAAACAACTACAAATAGATGATGTACCTTTAGAAGCTATGTTAGGTTCTGTTGCTAAAGAAGCGTCAATGGAAAATGCTGATTTAGTGCAAGTTGGAAACACAGTATTTATTGGACATATAGGCAAAGGCGCAAACAAAACTAAAATGGTAGGACGCGCGTTTAATGTCGATACAGGGCGAAATTTTATTAAAAATATGTTAAATTATTTAGGATATCTCCAAACAAAAAACATTACTCATTACTCTTCTCAATTTACAGGGGAAACTTACTTGCCAGCAATGCGTATGTTAGAGAAAAAACTAACTAATACAGATTCAAAGATTGCCGTAGGACGTAATCAAGAAAATCAATATGTAGTTTTTATTAACATAGGTAAAGAACCTTTAAAGGTAGGAGTGTAATATGTCTTTTATAGCAAAGGCTATTTCAAGTGTTTTTGATTTTGTAATAGGCGTAGTAGAAGACGTTATAGATTTTGCTGTTGAAGAAATTATACAGCCTGTAGCAAAGACTATTGGAAATGTTGTAGACGCTATAGTAGAAGATCCTATTGCTACAATCGCTTCTATCGCGGCTACAGTAACAGGTAACGCATGGGCTATTCCACTTATCAATGGCGCAGATACACTTGCAAAAGGTGGTGATTTTGGAGATGCACTTAAATCAGCAGCGGTAGGGTGGGTTGCACCTAAAGTTGGGAGCTATGTCGCTGGCGCTGTCACAGGCGCAACAGGTAGTACTGTTGCAGGGAGTATTGCAGGAAGTACTGCAAGTAGTGCAGTTAGGGGTAATGACTTAAAAACAGCACTTTTAGGTGGTATAAGCAGTGAAATATCTTCTGCGGCTACAAATACTATTAAGAATAATTTACCTTCTAGTGCGGGGTCATTTGAGTTTACTGAAAATACTGAAGCGGCACTTAATAAAGGAATTAAAGCTTATATAGACTCAGGTGGAAATATTAGCGAAGCAGCTATGATAGCTACGACTGCAACGTTAACAGGGTTTATTAAAGAAAGCAGTAATTTTGACGGTGATATAACTGACGGATTAATTAATGCTACAATTGCTGGCCTTAAAGGAGGAGACGCTTTAGGCGCGTTTAATAGCACTCTTAACGCCGCAGGTGTAAAAGATCTAAACGCAAAAGTAGACTCTTTAATAGAAGTTGCAAGAAAGTCTAAATATTTTGATATATATGGAGGGGAACACGGCTCTGCTGACGGTGCAAATAAGGCAAATAAAAAAGCTTTAGATGACTATAACACGGCAAAAAGAAACAACGACGCTGCTGGCGGGGAGAAATATAAAAACGCTGTAGAGAACCGAGTAGACAAGGATTTAGATGCAAAGGATAAAGAATTTCGTATTGCTGAAGCAAAAAGACTTAATGACGAAAGAGCCACCGCTGCATCAGACGCACGCCTTATAGCTTTAGCAAAAGCCACAGAAGACGCCGAAGAGTTTATAGGTACTTATAGCACTGCTAATAAAGTAGCGGCTGAAAAAGCTGCAATCGAAGAAGCTAAAATAGCTGAAGAAGCTAGACTTGAAGAAGTTAGAATTGCAGAAGAAAAAGCCGCCGCTAAAGAAGCTGAACGTGATAGAATTAGAGAAGCTGAACGTGTTAGAATAGCTGAAGAAGCTGAAGAAGCTAGACTTAATAAAATTGCAGATGATAAATTAATAGAAGAAGCTAGAGTAGCTGAAGAAGCTAGACTTAATAAAATTGCAGATGATAAATTAATAGAAGAAGCTAGAGTAGCTGAAGAAGCTAGAATTGCAGAAGAAAAAGCTGCGGCTAAAGAAGCTGAACGTGATAGAATTAGAGAAGCTGAACGTGTTAGAATAGCTGAAGAAGCTAGAGTAGCTGAAGAAGCTAGACTTAATAAAATTGCAGATGATAAATTAATAGAAGAAGCTAGAGTAGCTGAAGAAGCTAGACTTAATAAAATTGCAGATGATAAATTAATAGCAGATGCTGAAGCTGAACGTGTTAGAGTAGCTGAAGAAGCTGAAGCAGCTAGACTTGAAGAAATTAGAATAGCAGAAAAGAAAGCTGAAGCTGATAGATTAATAGCAGAGGCAGAGGCAGCTTCAACTGCAGAAGAAGACACAGCAGCTATTACAGGTGACGACGTTAGTGACGCTAGTGAGTTTGAAGGTGTAGATACCGATACCGATGCTGATGCGCTAGAAGATCTTGATACAACTGCTGCAGATACGGATACATTTGCAGATGAGTTTGTAGGTGTAGATACCGATACCGTTACTGATGC
>Ga0208134_1000923_pt1 | contig 18155 bp, 24 predicted proteins | sample VirMetDEL_Mar_31_FD_184515 | JGI IMG/M metagenome (GOLD analysis project Ga0208134, IMG submission 184515) | Aqueous microbial communities from the Delaware River and Bay under freshwater to marine salinity gradient to study organic matter... | ecosystem: Environmental > Aquatic > Marine >... | reverse complement strand
TAGGTTTTATGTGTTGGTAGCCGCACATATAAAAAAGGACTACCACAGTAGCTCTCCCAACGTAAGATACAGAACGGAGGGAATAGACAATAGGGTGCCCCTCGCTACTAGAAAAGGAGAAAGTATGACAGTATTAGTAAATGAGATTACCTTTTACAAAGTTGATGATGATGGTAATGAAATTTTAAATTCTATTACAGGAGAGGTTCAGATATTTAAATTAAAACAGGGTGTAAGATTTAAACCTTTAGAGTATTTAGTTGATGATGTTGATGAAGATATATTGGAGGAAGAGTAATGTTAGCAATAATTAGACCAGATTTGTATGAGTATACTACATTACCTATGACCGACGAATTGTTCTGGCGTAGGATAGAGAACTTGAGGCGTGCAGCACTGACTGCTGAGAGCTTTGAGTTTAGATTGTTGTATTACAATCAAATGATGGAACTGATGAAGAGGTGTCCATGAAGGAAATGGTATTCGGATTATTATTACTTGGTGGTTTTAAAGTTTTAATTGTGCTTGGCTGTATACTGCTTGGCTTGTTGTATATTCTGTGAAACCCGAGAGTAAATTTTGGAAACAAGTAAAAGAAAACTTGTCAGATATACACTGGACTAGGTTTGAAAACTGGGCGGCACAGGGTGTACCAGATTGTTATGGCATCTGTGATGGTGTATCGATTTGGGTAGAGCTAAAAGTAATTACAAGTAATAAAATAAATTTAAGCCCATTCCAAAAATCATGGAATTTTAACCATAGTTTACAAGGAGGAAGGAACTTTATTATAGCCACGACCTTCCCTCAAAGCTTACTGTATATCTTTGGGGGTATCGTGGCTCCCTCCATTGGCTCCATTGCCAACCTTCCCCCAGACCATTGGGTAGTAGACATGGTGCACGACCAGCGTCCCTGGCAGCAGGTGCGAGACATCTTGCTCCATTGCCCATTACCCGAGGCTAAACCCCAGCTACCATAGTAACCAGGAGCTGGTCCCGCAGCGGGAACCAGGATGCTGAGCTGGTCGTACGCATTTCCATTGTCCATCGGCAGAAACCCTGTCACCATAGTTATCTTTAGGGGCTGCACCTGCAGCTGCCAGGGAAGCTGAGATGGTAGCCGTCTGCATCTCCATTCCATTACCTGTCCACGACCCGTGGCACTATAGTAGTTACAGGACTGGCGTCACCAGCTCTGGCTGAAGTGCGTGTGGAAAAATTTTCTAATTAGGTCTTGACTATCTAATAAGATGGGACTATATAAGTATCATGACATTGATGGCTACGGCTGAGCGGAAACGCCTTGTCATACCTGTGGCTACTGAATCCGTTTAGAAGTTTCGCGAACGGCCACAAGAGTCAGGAGCTGAGGAGAACCCGAAGGGCTTCCGTAAGCAGAACAGTGTACAAAGTTTCTGCCAGACGCCCTGACTCACCTACATTAGAAAGGAACAACATGACAGAGACTGTAACAGTATTAAAGAAAGAACCCACCTGCGCTGAGCTGGTGGATGAACAGTGGCGGGAGAGGCAGGAAGACCTGAAGAACCCTGAGTACGAGGCGCTAGCCTTTGACTACGTAGCCCCGCATACGTGGGACGACCAACCAGAAGGGTACTGGCGTTGGCAGTTCAGCTGGGGCGGGCCGAGCGACGAGCTCCGCGGTTACGTTAACGAACACGGCGAACTACATCGGTTAGAATACTGGTACCTGGACTGGGGTGACGGAGCGCATGTGCTGGTGAACCAGGACGCTGAAGCCTGGACTCAGATGCAGGAGATGGTGCCCGCATTATGAACTGGTTAATAATCACAGGTCTATTATTATTATTCGCAGCATCCCCGCCAGGGCTGCTGCTGCTGAAGATTGTTGTGCATGTCCTTTGAGGCGCATTGCGCATTGCTGCGACTCGCGTCGCGCGTTACTATAGTTAGTTCAGGTGCAGCGTCCCAGCTCTGGCACGGAAGTTCCTGTGGAAAAAAAATAAAAAAAAGATTTGACAAGTAGAATAACATGGGATATAAAGGGAGTATTAACTAGAAAGACGAAAGGAAAATAAAATGTCAAAAGCTGTTAATATAATAGAAGTACTAGAGAAGGTGCAACAAAGCCCCGCTAGTGTAAGTAAGAAAAATAAACAAGCTGTCATAGACGCTTATGGTCGAGCGTTAACAATGCAGAAAGTTCTAGCAGACTTTATTAAAGTCAATAGACAACTGATGATAGACTTGTCTATGAGCGAGAACGCTAATCTATTACATGGGAGGGATTACTCAGTTCATGTTACACAAAAACTTGGTGCTAAGATTGACACGCAGTTGGTCAAGGAGAAACTTGGCGAGATTGCGTATCATCAATGCAAAGTACCAACGCAGTATAAACAAATACAAGCTATGCCTTTATCGGAAAGCACAGTATCACGAAACAAAAAAGCTACGATAGACGAAGTAGCAGACTTCAGAATTTCCGCTTAGTTCCAATCATGCCTAAGCGGAGAACTAATTGACACTTTAGTTCAGTCGTCAATACATCGCATCGCTCTAACGAGCGGTGCGGTTAGCCTTTATTAGTATTACTATCCCCCGCACCACTTCGCTGAAGTTCCATTCCATTGTTCTTTACGCAGTCGGTCGGTCGCCTTATTAGTATTAGCGTTGCACGGCACACACCTCTGGGGGGCAGTTGTCAAGTAAAAAGTTATTAATAAAAAAAAGAAATAAAGTTCTTGAGTATAAGATAAAATGGGAGTAATGGTTTCTTATCATTAACAAAGGAGAATATATGCCGAATAATGATAACGACTTAAGAAACAGATTAGCTGTTTTAGAAAATCAATTAGGATTAAGGAACAACAATGATATCGCTAGGAATAACAACAATACTGATATTCAAGGCGATCTGTTTGGTAGTTCTGGTAATCTTAATTGGAAGGCTCTTTATAAACTATTAGAGAGTGAGGTTGAGGAGTTGGCTTTCAACCCTAACGCACCTCAATTCGTTAAGGATTGGGCTACTGGTTTAATAGCTAAACTAAGAACGAAGGTGAGTCCACGAGATTTACTTTAGTAATTAATTGCAATTAATTATAAAAAGGCAGGGTAATACCTGCCTTTTTTTTGGGATACAATCACCTGCCATGCAGCGTGGCTACCATCTCTTCCAGGCTACACCAGCTTCGTAGCAGCGTAGATCCTGAAGACCAAATCAAGATATAGGTACTTACCAACTTACTTCATACAACATCTAGTCCCCACACCTCCACAAAACCTCGACAGTTCTTTGGTTTGGCTCGGTTGCCTTTAGTCGAAGTTTTACACAAACACAAAGTATGATATAACTTTTTTATGATTACTGAAAAAATTCCAACCGACGTTTTAAAATATGAATTACGAAAATTTCAAATAAAAGTTGCAGAGGAGTCCCGTTCCTCCTATTTAACTTTTGTAAAAAAAGTTTGGCCTGATTTTATTGCAGGCAACCATCACAGAATATTTGCAAAGAAACTCGAAGATGTTTCACGTGGAAAAATAAAAAGATTAATTGTCAATATGCCACCACGACATACAAAGTCAGAGTTTGCATCTAACCTGTTTCCTGCGTGGATGATGGGTAGGAATCCTAAGCTAAAAATAATTCAAACAACACACACAGCAGAGCTATCTTATAACTTTGGTAGAAAGGTTAGAAACTTATTTGACCAACAAGAATTTAAAGATGTTTTTCCTGAAGTTAATTTATCACAAGATTCTAAAGCAGCAGGGAGGTTCACAACCAATAAAGGTGGTGAGTATTTTGCAGCAGGGGTCGGTGGTGCGATAACAGGGCGTGGTGCTGATTTGTTAATCATTGATGATCCACACTCCGAGCAAGATGCTCTTTCACAAACAGCCATGGACAACGCCTACGAATGGTACACGTCAGGACCTAGACAACGTTTACAACCTGGTGGTTCAATTGTTATTGTTATGACAAGGTGGTCAACAAAAGATCTTACAGGTAAATTATTAAACGCACAATCGAACGAAAACTCCGATCAGTGGGACGTGGTCGAGTTTCCAGCCATACTGAACGATAAACCGATGTGGCCTGAGTTTTGGAACTTGCGAGAACTGGAAGGTGTCAAAGCATCTCTATCTGAGCAAAAGTGGCAAGCACAATGGCAACAAGCACCGACCTCAGAGGAAGGTAGTATTATTAAACGTGACTGGTGGAAAGTATGGCCGAAAGAACATATACCTGATTTAACGCACGTTATACAAAGTTATGACACAGCGTTTAGTAAAAAGGAGACAGCAGACTTTAGTGCCATAACTACGTGGGGTGTCTTTAAGCCCGTGGAACACGGACCGTATCATATTATTTTGTTAGACATGCGAAAAGGTAGATGGGATTTTCCCGAACTAAAAGAGATCGCGCTAGACGAATATAAATACTGGGAACCTGAAACAATCTTGATAGAAGCGAAAGCTTCTGGTATGCCCTTAACACAGGAGCTACGTCAATTAGGAATTCCTGTAGTTACTTATACGCCCAGTAAGGGCAACGATAAGCACGTTCGTGTAAACTCCGTAGCTCCCCTATTTGAATCAGGGCAGGTATGGTGTACGGAAGATAGGTTTGCCGAAGAAGTTATTGAAGAATGTGCCGCTTTCCCTTATGGTGAGCATGATGATTTAGTTGATTCAACAACGCAAGCGTTGCTTAGGTTTAGACAAGGTAACTTTATCCAACTGGATTCTGATTATCAGGATGAACCTTCACTTATTGAACCCGCAAGGAGCTATTACTAATGGCAGAGAAGAAACTTTATGGACAGGCTTTAGATGATGCTATTAAAGGTGGTGTACGTAGTTTATATGAAAATGAAAATGCACAAGCTTTTGGGAGAGGGTTAATAAACAATCCTTTAAGTAAAGGTATTACAAATTATATTATAGATCCTATTGCAGAGCTTGGAACACGAGCAGCCTCGGCAAAAGGTATTTTTCCTTTTTTACCTGACACAAGTATATTAACAGCGCTAACTCCTGAAGTTACAGCGGATAGAGAAACAAGAGAAAGTATAGATGCAGACATTACTCAATACCCAACCATGGGTGAAAGATTAGAAAAACGTATGGATAGGTTTAGAGCAGATGTTGGTGCTTTTGGTGAGTTTTTATTTGGAGATGTACGAAATGCAGGAGAGAATTTAAATGCAGGTGTAAAATTTGCAGACTTACCACCTGAACAAAAAATGGCATCTAGATTTTTTTTATTAGATATTATTCCTCTACCTGGAGTTGGACCCGCCGCTAAAGCAGGAGCTAAAGCAACAAGAGAATTAGAAAATTTAAAATCACGAATGGTAACAAGTGATGGAAGTGTTGGGGCTGCGGCGTCGTCAGATTTAATTACCGATCAAATTAGAAATACTGTAGGCCCTGTATCAGATGAAGAACTACAATATCTATCAACAGCGTTTTTTAATTTTCCTGCAGAGCAAAGAGGAATAGTTCACGGTTTGTTAGATGAAGTGGAAAAAGAAAAGTTTGCTGGATTTTTAAAAGAAAAAGCTACTCCTGAAATGTTTCCTGGAAGAGTTAAAATTGAAAATGGAATAAAGTATTTTAGAAATGATGGTAGTGGAGGTAATCAAACTTTTTTACCAGAAGATCAAATTTATATAAATATATTAGGTTCAGAAGGTAATAAAGGAATTGTAAAATTTAATAGAGCAACTGAAGGGCCTCCTCTTTTAAAAAATTTAAAATTACAGATGAGTAAAAAATTAGAAGATGTAGACACCAATGATGTGAATGCTGTTCATAATATTTTTAGAGAAACTTATTTAAATGCAACAGGTAGAACAATAGACAATACTCCTGGTGGTAAAGCTACAGGAACTCATTTATTAGGTACTATAAAAAAATATAATGCTACAAATCCTGAAATTAAAATCCCTTCTGCACTAGATGCAAAAATGTATAGAGGTTCAAAAAATGTTCCTAAAGATGTAAAATTTGCAGATTATTATGAGCAAAACATAACAGATAAAACACAAGGTAAGGTCACTCTTAAAAATGAAGACCCTGAATATAGATTTTTTTTTAATTTAAACAGAACTACTCCTGATCTTAAAGCACCTCAAGAATTTTTTAGTAATTACAAACTAGAGGATGTAAGACCAGGAGGTAAATTACATGATAAATTTTTACAATTTGAAGCTATTGATAAAATTAGACTACAAGGTGCAAATGATTTAAAACCTGTTTTACAAAAAATATTTAAACAAGTCAGAGAAGATTCTCTTAAAGATTTTCCTGTTAAAAGAGATGTAGATACACGAACAAGTTTAAATTTAGCACATAAATTTGAAACTCAAGGTATTGCTAGTAAATATGTTTCTCCTGATAAATACGGAACTGGGGCTGATCCTTCTCAGTTATACATTGATATATCTGAATATAACTCAGTTATTCAAAGAGGTTACGAAGAAGAAGCAAGAAAACTTTATGCAAGATATGCGGATAAAGGAGACGAGATAGATTTTCAAAAACTTCAAGATATAGATAAAGAAATGAGAATATTAGGTATTCAAGGTGAAATAGCCCCTGGACAATCAATTGGTAAAGCTATGCCTATTGATCAAAAAATTTCTGAAATTATGATTGAAGCTATGGATAAAGGATATGTAACACAAACAGATGTTAATAAAGCAATTACAGCAGTAAATAAAATTGCTAAAACAAAAAAACAAAATGCTAAATTATTTGAAGGATCTGATATAATAGAAAAAGCACAAGGAGGTGTAGTGACTCAATCATTTGAAGACGGTGGAATAGTAAACGCGGCCGACGTTCAGTATGCCGCTCCTGGTGGTTTCTTCTCCAAGATGTTTGGAAAGCCTCCAGCGTACATGAAAGAAGAAATAGCAAAGACAGATATTTTTTCACCAACAACGAAACAACAAGCAACACTCAAGGCCCTCGGACCAGAAGCGACGGCTATAAATCCAGGACAAGTTTTTTATTCTAACATTGAGTTATCATTATCTAAACCAAACTCGCCTGTTAAGTTTGATTCAGAAAAAGAATTTTATGATTATATTAATGCGGCTGGTATCGGAAGAGACGAGGTCGGTGATGCACGTATTGGACCATACATATCAGCAAAAGCAAAATCAGGCGAACCTATCTTATCACAAGATATAATACAGATTACTAGCGAGTCACCTCTCAACCAACTAACAACCGACGGATATGGTTTTCGTTCCGATAAAATAAATATTGCAAAAAGAGACCAACCCGAAAGGTATGACTCACCTGCTATTACAAAAGGACAAGCTGTATACAGAGAACCAAAATATTCAGGTACAGGATTAATGCCAGGATATCTTCCAGGTACTTACAGAGAAAGAGTTTTACAAATCGATTCAGATAAGTTTAGAGGAGATCCAGGAACCTTGCCAAGTGCGTCAGCGCAGAGTCATTCTTTTGGAGATAATTACACGATTGCGTGGGGAAGGGCCACGGACCGTCCTGCAATAGTTAATGAAGGAGAAATGGTAGACAAGGCAACAGGTACTATTATTAATCCACTAGCCCTAACCGATACAAAAAAACTACAAGATATTGAAGCAAAAATACAAACGCTTATTGACGATCCGTTAACCAAGGTTGATCCAGATGACTTCCAAACTATCTCACAAGCCGTTGAGGCTCTGGTACAAAAATCAGGTGGACGATTAACCTATGATAAAGCAAAGCAAGCCGTTGATGCACAGATTGTGCAAAAACAAAAACAATTAAGAAAATTACAATCGCAGTTCGTAGACGAAGAAAAGAGACTCGAGTCTATCAGCACAATGAAGCCACAAAATATTACCATGACGTTTATTGATGAGATTCAATCTGATATTGCACAGTCAGCAACAAGAAAATCAAAAGAGCTAGCGGCTAAACTTGATGTAATGGCAGAGCAAGGAATTAGTTTTGAAGCAATGCAAGAAGGCATAGACAGAGATGTATTACAATTTTTTGCTGAGAATAAAAGTGTTGCTCGTCCTGTGGGTGCTACAAAATTAGAATTAATGCCACAATACGAAGAGTTGATGGCTTTTCAAAAACAATTCAGTGATATGGCAAAAAAACCACCGTATGCTCTAGGACCGCAAGATTTTGCGATGTATGAAAATTTTAAGAAAAGACAGGGAGAAATTATAGATTCAATGGCAGATGAGATTAATGATCAGTTAATGAAAGCGCTATATCCTGACGTACCATTAAAAGATAGAGGGTCATGGAGTGATGCTGTTCTTAAACAACATTTGTATGAGGCAGCTCATCGTTTGTTCGTAGAAAAAGACCCGTCCGCACCAACACATCTTGGTGTAGCATCGGGAGATATTGTAGCAGGAAAAGCGTATAATCAGAATGGCAGTACAGCAACTGATATAGCGGAGAGAACAGCCGACAAACAAAGACGTTTGGATAACTACAAAGATGCTTTACGTGCTAATATTAATACAACGCAAGCTATAGGAAACAGTAATCTTCCTGGCGTAGGTACTCATGAGTTTTACGGTGGCCCGTTATCAAGAGCTTGGGATGAAGAAGCAGGTAAAGTAGGTGGACACTATACATCTGACATTGAAAGAAGCATGAGAAAATATGCAGAAGATAACAACTCTAAGTTAATCATTGCAAATGTAGCAGTAAGTGATGCCAGAGGAGGAACGGTATATAATATTATTAATCAGGAAACAGCAGAGATTATGGGTCAAGGGGACACGTACCGACAAGCAGAAAATATTGCAAACCAGTTAGTGGACGAAGATGGAGGTCGATATAAGATTCAAAAATCAAAAGAGAAAAATTTTGAGACTGAACCTGTTTTTTCTATTCCTCTGACTAAAGAAATGCTACAACTAAACAAGATTTATAAATAAGGAAAGAAATGGCCATAGAAAAAGATTCTGTCTATAGACAACAAGAGAAGATTGCTGAAACATCAGCAGAAAACATGGGTTTAGTAGATATCGATGTAGCAGACAATATTTTAAGTGATGTGACAATGCTAGAGGATGGATCGGCTGTAATCGGAGAGCAAGACTTTCAAGAAGAAATATCTTTTGATTCTAACCTTGCAGAATTTATGGATGACACTGATTTAGGTGTTGTATCTAATGATGTCATGGAAGGTTTTGAAGAAGATAAAGCTTCTAGAAAAGAATGGGAAGAAACATATAAAAAAGGATTAGGGCTACTTGGATTTCAATACAAAGAAAGATCAGAGCCTTTTCAGGGTGCTAGTAATGTCAGTCATCCTGTATTAGCAGAAGCTGTTACACAGTTTCAAGCACAGGCATATAGAGAATTACTTCCTGCAGGTGGACCTGTAAGAACTCAGATTCTAGGGAAAGAAGATGTTTTAAAACAACAACAGGCTGAACGTGTGTCAGAGTTTATGAACTATCAGCTAATGCATGTTATGGAAGAATATGATCCTGAACTCGATCAGATGTTATTTCATTTACCTTTAGCAGGTTCTTCTTTTAAAAAAGTTTACTTTGATACTACAATAGGCAGAGCAGTTTCTAAATTTGTTCCTGCTGATGACTTACTTGTTCCTTACACGGCAACAGATCTACAGTCTGCTGAAAGAGTTACACATGTTTTGAAAAGAAGTAAAAATGAAATTAGAAAATTACAAGTACAAGGTTTTTATAGAGATATAGATATAGAGCCATACACAGAAGAAGATTCCGTATCAAGAAAAGAGCGAGAAATACAAGGCGTTAAAAAAGTTGGTTATAACACCGATGAGTTTACGTTATTGGAAATTCATGCTGATTTAGATTTGCCAGGATTTGAAAGTCAAGATGGAATTAAACAACCATACATCATAACAATTGATGAAGGGTCTGGAAAAGTTTTATCGGTGTACAGAAACTACAAAGAAAATGATCCGTTAATGAAAAAAGAACAATATTTTGTTCACTTTAAATTTTTACCAGGATTAGGGTTTTATGGCTTTGGTCTTATTCACATGCTTGGCGGTTTAACAAGAACAGCAACGGCTGCTCTTCGTCAGCTTATTGATGCAGGTACGTTAGCAAACTTACCAGCAGGATTTAAAGCAAGAGGTCTTAGAGTCAAAGATGATGATACACCTTTACAACCAGGAGAATTTAGAGACGTAGATGCACCTGGTGGAAATTTACGAGAAGGTTTAATTCCTTTACCTTACAAAGAACCAAGTGCAACGTTATTTCAATTACTAGGTTTTGCTGTAGCGGCAGCCACTAAATTTGCAACCGTAGCAGATCAGCCAACAGGCGAAAATATGGGAGGTAATAATCCTGTAGGAACGACAATGGCGTTGATGGAACGTGGTACAAAAGTCATGAGTGCTATTCACAAAAGAATGCACTACGCACAAAAAATAGAATTTAATTTATTAGCTAAAATATTCGCAGAGTCATTACCTCCGATGTATCCGTACGAAGTAGAAGGTAATCAACCACAAATTAAACAACAAGACTTTGATGGTAGAATAGATATTCTGCCTGTAAGTGATCCTAATATTTTTTCTGTATCACAGAGAATTACGTTAGCTCAATCACAACTACAATTAGCGCAAAGCAATCCTAAAGCACACAACTTGTACGAAGCGTACAGACGTATGTACATGTCACTGGGTGTAACAGATATCGCTGCAATTTTACCACCTCCTCCTCAACCAGCCCCAACTGATCCAGGGACCGAGAACGCACAATCGTTAAAGTCGCAACAACTAAAAGCTTTCCCTCAACAAAATCATGAAGCACATATCAATGCACACCGTGCTTTCATGTCGTCATTTTTAGTAAAAAATAATCCTATTGTCATGTCAATTCTACAATCACATATTTCTGATCACGTAGCTTTACAAGCAAGAGAGGTTGTATCAGCAGAGTTTGCAGAACCAATGCAACAATTACAACAAGCAATACAAATGGTTCAGTCAGATGAAGAACAACAAATGATACAACAACAAATACAACAGATGCAATTACAAATAGAGTCAGCTATTGCAGAGAAAATTAACGAAATGACTACGCAGATGATTACAGAAGAACAAGAGATGTTTGACCAAGAAGATGGTGATCCGTTAATCCGACTTAAAGAACAAGAACTACAATTAAAAGCTATGGACTTACAACGAAAAGACGAAGAAACAGATCTACGTCTAGCTGTAGAACGTGAGCGAATTGCATCTCAAGGTAAAATAGCCCAAGATAGAATGGATTCTCAAGAAGATATTGCACAATTACGTGCAAATGTTAATCTATCTAAAGCAAAGAAGGTTAAGGATGGTTGATCAAAAAACAAACGCAGAAACAAGGCTCGCTGAGTTCTTTTCAATGCTTATGGATTTTCAAAATACTTCTTCCAAATCTGCTGAGGATAGTATACTTTTAGCAGGTGCTATGATAGGCGTAGCTCAAATGATAATGTATGAACATTTAGTTCCTGTGGAAGCAGATAACTTAATGAACCACAATACAGTTGATTTTGTAACTTTAATTAAACCAACGATACACTGATATGGCAACAAATAAACAAATATTCGATAAAGCAAAAGAAATGGCGGGCAACAAGCGATTAACAGTCGATGACCTAAAAAAAGCAAAGATTGCGTTAATGAACAAAGGTAATCCTGGAGAAGCAGGAGGATCTACTACAAAACAAGAACCTCTTCCTGAGTCTTTACTTAAAATGTTAACACCTGAAATAGGTGGAGTACCTAGACAACGTATCCCATCACCTAGAAATAGAATGGCTAAGGAGAAAAGCCCTGAACTTATGCCTACACAAAAATTAATTGAAAGAAAAGTTCCTAAAGGTGAAAAACCTAATATGCTTGACGTAGCAGGAGGTGCTAAAACAATTAGGGTTGCAAAAGGTGGCATGGTTAGAAAAAAAAGTGCTAAGAAATCTAAAAAAGCAGGAAGAGCCGCGAAACGTGGTTACGGAATGGCTAAACGAGGTAAGTAATGGGTAACTTTAACAAAAAAAATCTTGCCAATAAAGAAAAACAAGAAGTAGCAAGCAATTTTGTAAAGAGAAGACAGCAATTAAGTGGCGGAGACTCATCATTATCTAAAATAAGCACTATTAAAGATATTAATATGGATACCATTTTTAAAATATTTGGCAAAAAACTTGCTAAAGGTGGCTCTGTAAAGAAAAAAAAGAAGTTTCCTGACCTAAGTGGTGACGGAAAAGTTACTAGAAAAGATATTTTAATGGCTAAAGGGGTCATTAAGAAGAAAAAAGGCAAAAAAAAGGCAAAAAAGAGAGGATAATATGGCACTAAACAACCCAAAACCTAAATTTATCAATGGTTCTTTGTATCCAAATGCAAAAATGACTGTTTCTACTGACATGAATCCTTACAAAGGACCTCATGTTAACAAAACATCTATTGCAGACGTATATAGTGCGTCAATGGAAGGTCCAAAAGTTACACAAAACTTAGGATCTGGACCAAAAGGTCAAAGAAGTAAGGTTCAAATTAAAAAAGTAGCTTTCAAAGGCTTAAAATAGTATAATCCCGTTTTAACAAAGGAGGTTTTATGAACCTATTAAAAGATCTATGGGCCCACATTAAAGAGTGGTCCGACTGGAAGATGAAGGATTGGATTAAGGCGGCTATTGTTGCAATAATCGTAATCATTATTATCGGAGCTATTTAATGGCACTCGGATTGCTATCAGGTTTACTAGGCGGTAAAGATGGCGCTTTAAAACAAGTAGCTTCCGTAATCGATTCAATTCATACCTCAGAAGAAGAGAAATTAGACAAAAAGATTTTAATGCAACGCATTCAACAAAAGCTTGCAGAAAAACAATTAGATGTTAATGCAAAGGAAGCCAGCCATCGCAGCATATTTGTTGCTGGCTGGCGACCATTTATAGGATGGATTGGGGGCCTTGCGTTAATGTTTGAATTCATTTTATCTCCCTGTATAGAATGGTATAGTAAATTTGCAGGATTAAATCTAACGGCTCCAGAAATTCAAACTGGGCCTCTTCTAGCTATTGTTACTTCAATGCTTGGCGTAGCGGGAATGAGAAGTTTTGAGAAGGCGAAAGGATTGACAAAATGAGTGCGAAAAAAGGATTATACGCTAATATTCATGCAAAAAAAGCAAGAATAAAAGCAGGAAGCGGCGAAAAAATGCGTAAAAAAGGAGCTAAAGGTGCTCCTACAGCTAAAGCTTTTAAACAAAGTGCTAAAACTGCTAAGAAAAAGCCTAAGAAAAAAACAAAAAAAGGTTAATGCCTTTTAAATCTGAAAAGCAAAGAAAATATTTGTTTGCAAATGAACCAGAAATCGCTAAAAAGTGGGCAAAGAACTACAAGCATGGCGGTTTTGTCGTTGTAAAACCTAGAGGATTTGGAAGAATGTTAAAAAACAAAAGACCAAAAACAAAAATATATACATGACATACGACGAATTAGCAGACTCAGTAAAATTATCTGAAGGCTTTAGAGATCATGTATACATAGACACCGAAGGATTTCGCACAATAGGCTGGGGTCATAAAGTAGTACACGAAGATAATTTTGAAGATGGCAAGACATATACAAAAGAAGAACTACAAGAAGTATTTGATAAGGATTTAAATAACGCAATAGGTAAAGCTAGAACACTTATGGAAAATAATGGTGTTACTGATTTGCCTACAACTGCTCAACATACCATTACCGAAATGGTATTTCAGCTTGGCCCTACAGGCGTGTCCAAGTTTCGTAACATGTGGAAATGCCTGCAGGAAAGCAATTTTATTGGTGCGAGTTACGAGATGCTCGACTCGAAATGGAATAAACAAACTCCAAATCGTTGTAAAAAATTAGCTGACCAAATGAAATCATGCGATTAGAAAATTTTTTTACTTATTACAAAAAAGAATTAATTAGTAGACAAACTGTTGTAGAACAAGCTATATTACAGGGCGTCTCAAATTGGGACGAATATAGGTATTTAACGGGTAAGTTACATGCCTTAAAACAAGAAGTACAGGAACTCACGGACCTGCTAAGAAAAACGGAGCTAGAAGATGAATAAGTCAGCAAGTAAACTAATTATGCCAAAACATATTTGGGATGGTAAGAAAGAAGAGAAACAAAAGAAAGACATAGAAAAAGTACCTAAACCAACAGGATATCGTCTTGTTTTATTTCCTTTAAAATTAGAAGGTAAAACAGCAGGAGGCGTGCTTCTTACAGACACTGCTATTGAACAAGCTTCGATTGCTACTAATATCTGTAAAGTTATTGCCGTAGGTCCTGATGCTTATATGGATAAAGACAAATTTCCTAATGGCGCGTGGTGCAAGAAGGACGATTGGATTATCATTACAAAATATGCTGGAGCTAGACTTAGCATTGATGGTGGTGAACTTCGCATAATCAACGACGACGAAGTACTGGCAGTTGTCGAAGATCCTCGAGACATTTTGCCAGCTAATTTAATGTAACATGGAGAATTCTATGCAAGAAGTGCAAACAAATAAATCAGAAAAATTAGTTCCGATAGATACATCAGGAAATGCTGTGGATGTTGAGGTAAAAGAAGATCAAACTTCTACTCCTTCAGTAAATGAAAATGATCCTATTGTAGAGGTTACGGGACAAGAAACAACTACAGAAACAAAACCAGAAGAGTTAGAAGAATATAGTGCGGGTGTAAAAAAACGTATTGATAAGCTAACTAAAAAAATGCGTGAAGCAGAACGTCGAGAAGAAGCTGCAATTGAATACGCTAAAAAAATTCAGAACCAACAAAAAATACTGCAGTCTCAACTTAATCAAAAAGACGCTTTATTTGTAGAAGAAGGCACGAAAAAATTAGATGCTCAAGAAGAGTTTGCTAAGCGTGCGATGCAAGCTGCAATTCAAGAAGGAGATACAGAAAAACAAGTTGAAGCTCAACAAGCTATGGCTAAAATGGCTATTGAAAGAGAAAGACTTGTTGCAGAAAAAATTCAATTAGAAGCCCAAAAAGCACAACCACAACAACAAGAACAGTTTGTAGAACAGCAGCCTGTTGCACCTCGTCCTAGTGGAAAAGCAAAAGATTGGGCTGATAAAAACGAATGGTTTAACAATGACAGAGCTATGACATTTACTTCTATGGAAATTCATAAGGATTTAGTGCAAGAAGGATTTGACGTAGAGAGTGATGAATACTATAATGAAATTGATACGAGAATTCGTAAAGAGTTTCCTCAAAAATTTGGGGAACAGCCAAGAGTTACTCAAAAAGTAGCATCAGCTGTAAGAACAACGTCCCCTGGACGCCGCACTGTGAGACTCACACCTTCACAGGTAGCTATCGCAAAAAAACTTGGTGTGCCGCTCGAAGAGTACGCAAAACACGTGAAGGAGGCGTAATATGACTACAGATAGTAAACAAAAAACCTCACGCAAATTAGAGACCCGTGAACAACAAACTCGTAAAAAAGGTTGGACTCCGCCATCTAATTTAGATGCCCCTGAACCACCAGAAGGTTTTCACCATCGGTGGGTAAGATTTGAGTATAGAGGTACGCAAGATGATAAAAACGTAGTATCTAGAATCAGATCGGGATATGAACCTGTGAAAGCAGATGAATATCCAGACAGAATAGATTTACCTCATTTAGATGCAGGAAAATTTAAAGGCACTATTGCAGTAGGTGGATTAATGTTAATGAGATGTCCGATTGAAGTTAAAGAGTCAAGAGATGAATATTTTGCTAATTTAACTAAAGATCAACAAAAATCAGTTGACAACGACCTTATGAGGGAAGAGCACCCCTCCATGCCAATTTCGCAAGAAAGGCAGTCTCGGGTAGAATTTGGTGGAAACAAAAAATCTTAATGGTTAAGATCTATGTTACATCAACATTGTCTAAAGGAGACAAATTATGGCTAATATAGATGCAGCTTTTGGTCTTCGTCCTTACGAAAGATCAGGCTCAAATTATAATAACCAAGGCGTTAATGCGTATCCTATTAACTTTGAAGGCTCAAGTAGTGGAACAACAAGTTTGATTTGGACTGGAACTCCAGTCATCCCTCTAGCTAGCGGATTAATAGATGTACCTGGCGCTGCGGCAGGCGGTACTGTACCTTTGTTAGGTGTCTTCATGGGTTGTAAATACATTGCAACTGATGGAACTCCAACATGGGCACCATACTGGCCTGGATATGCGGCAATCAAGCCGTCAACAGAAGCTATAGCTTATGTAGCAGATAACCCTCACGCATTATTCGTTATTAATTGTAACGGAGCAATGCCTGATTCAAATCTGTTTATTAATGCTAACTTCGCAACAGCAATTACTGGAACTAATACTTCTGGTTACTCTTTAGGAGAACTAGATGTAGCAACAGTTAATACTACTGCTTCATTAAATATGAAAGTTGTAGGATTTGATGACGAAGCTTCAGTAGCAGAAGGCGCGGTTGATAAAACTGCAGCAGGCCGATTAGCGGTCGTAAAACTTAACGTTCATTTTATGGACTCAACATCAGGAATATAGGAGATAGGATATGGCTATTAATAGAGCACAGCTTGCCAAAGAACTAGAACCTGGTTTGAACGCCCTGTTCGGTTTGGAATACGCACGCTACGAAAACGAAGCTGCTCAAATTTTTGAGCAAGAAACAAGTGATAGAGCTTTTGAAGAAGAAGTTATGTTAGTTGGATTCGGACAAGCAAATGTAAAAGCAGAAGGATCAGCAGTTGGTTTTGATACCGCTTCTGAATCTTTTACTGCTAGATACACTCATGATACAATCGCTTTAGCGTTTGCATTAACTGAGGAAGCTGTCGAAGATAACTTGTATGATACTTTATCTGCTCGTTACACTAAAGCCCTAGCAAGATCTATGGCTTACACGAAACAAGTAAGAGGCGCTAACGTATTAAATAATGCGTTTTCAGTCACTGGTGGAGACGGAGTTACTTTAGCTAACACTGCTCACCCAACAGCACTTGGTGGTACCTTCTCAAACAGAAGTGCTACTGACGCTGACCTTACTGATGTTTCATTAGAACAAGCGATGATTGACATTGCTGGTTTTATCGACGAAAGAGGGTTAAAAATTGCAATGAAAGGACAGAAATTAATTATTCCTGTTAACATTCAATTTGTAGCTGATAGGATCTTAGAATCCACACTCAGAGTTGGTACTGCTGACAATGACATTAACGCTCTGAAAAATATGGGAATGCTACCAGGTGGTTACACAGTTAACCATTATCTAACGGATACGGATGCATATTTCATTAAAACAGATTGTCCTAATGGATTTAAACACTTCACAAGAGCTGCCCTTGCTACTGGCATGGAAGGCGATTTTGATACAGGAAACATGAGATACAAAGCAAGAGAGAGATACAGCTTTGGTTACTCAGATCCTAGAGCTGTTTACGCGTCACAAGGTTCGTAAAAAATACTGGATCCTCCCAGATCAAAGAAGGCGCTTGTAAGAGCGCCTTTTTTGTTTTAAAATACAAATTACTCAAGACTTAACAGACAACTAAAAGGAGGTTGACATGGGTACAACTACATTTTCTGGTCCTATAAAGGCTGGAACAATTAAAGAAACTACAGGTACTACGGTTGGTACTGATATGAAAAATACTGGTCAGGTTGTAATGGCACAAACACATGCTATTGATTTATCTGGCGGTGCACTTGCGGCAGTCGCATCTAATGTAATAATACCAGCAAATTCACAAATTATTGATTGTGTTTTTGACATTATTACAGCAGCAAACACTACTACTAACATTAGTGTTGGTTTTGTTGGTGGCTCAGCTACTGCACTTGTAAATGCTTATACGATTGGAACAACTGCGGGCAGACAATATCCAACAACAAAAGCAGGTGGAGCACTTGCTTGGGAAGACATTGGAACTTCGGATCAAAGACTTAACTTTACTAACTCGGCAGGAACAAATGCTGGTGAATGTAGAGTTACTATTCTATATCAACAAAATATTAACTTAAGTTAGAGGTTAGCATGGGTATGATATACACAACTGAAGGAGTATCTACTTCAACTATTACTGCTACAGGTGATGTTACATCAGTTCCAGCTAGGGTATTATCTATGTATATTATAGGTG
>Ga0208134_1000922_pt1 | contig 18165 bp, 9 predicted proteins | sample VirMetDEL_Mar_31_FD_184515 | JGI IMG/M metagenome (GOLD analysis project Ga0208134, IMG submission 184515) | Aqueous microbial communities from the Delaware River and Bay under freshwater to marine salinity gradient to study organic matter... | ecosystem: Environmental > Aquatic > Marine >... | reverse complement strand
AGGCCATATCCCCCTACCTTTATAGTGTCACCAGCTAAAGCTAAAGCCTGTTGGTTGTTAAACACTAAATTGCCAGGCTGAACAGTAACCAAACCGTTTACAATAGTTGGTTTTAAACCCTTGTTATTTATAGCTGGAGCTTCGTTTTTAATTATTCTTTTTTCTTCAACGCTATCTGGAAATATAGTTGTTATATCTTCGTATTTAGAAACAGTAGTGTTAGCAGTGACGTTTGTGCCGGGAACAACTATCATACCAGACGTAACTTTATTCGTGTTATCCACTGGCCATTGATAATTTTTTCGATTACTAAAGCTTAACGTTATACCATCTGCTATAGCCACAGCTTCGGAAAGTGTAAACGTATACGTACCAGTTAAGGCGGTAACTGTAGCTGTAATAGCGTTTAAAGCTGCGTTACCCGTAACTCTATCTCCTACTTTAACTTTAGAAGCAACAGCAGTGTCCATTGTAACTGTAGTACCACTTGTAACAACTCCATTAACAGTATCTGTATCGCTAACAGCTGGATATTGGTTTTCACCTGGTAGCAACTCTGGAGCACTACCTACTTCTAACGTTAAAAAAGCAAGCGTATCGCTAGCCGTTGGTTGTTTTATTATTCTAAATGATTGACTTGAAGCCGATGAACACGATATAGAGAAAGCTGTTTTTGCTGTACTTTTACGTCTAGCTACGGTTACAGTGTCGCTTGTGTTAGTCAAACTAACAGTTCCGTTTGGAGAGAAATTTGATATAGTTAGTGTTAAATCTGTATATTGGTATATAACTTTTTTTAAAACTAAAGAGTTAGATCCAATAGATGAGTTTATATCTAAAGTTCCATCTGCAAATCTAGCCTCTATATATTTAGCATGTACACTTCCTGGTTTGGCAGATAAGCTTATATCATATTGGTCATCATCAGTGATAGCTGGAAATTTTATATCACCTCTATAACCTCCTCCCAATATAGCGCCCTCTAATTTACTTTTTGTAGATGAAAAAGTTTTTGTTGTAAAATTATAATAATAATTATCTTCGTTTTTTATTTCTAAAATAAACTCGGCATTAGCATCTCCAGTTATAACAAACCTTCTTGTTTCTATAGCAGCTCCAAGATCAGAAAAATCTAAATTAAAACTTTTTATTAATTTCATATTTATTTACTATTTTCAGTTATTTCTGTGGACACAGAGAACAATTTAGCTTTTGTTTTAGAATTGTTTACAAAAGTAAAAGAAGAGTAGTATCCTAATAACTCATTTTGATTTACTTGACCGTCTTTTGAAAAAGATATATAAGAACCTTGCGAAGGGTAGTTTGCTGGTATTGGCAATCCATTTTGATCCTCGTAAGTACTTTCTAACTCTAAGCTGTATTGGTCTATTATGCTATACACAACACCTATATGCGTTACACCAGAAGAGTTAGCTACAACACTAAAACCGCCACTTGAAGTTGGAGTTGATTGATATAAGTTGTCTCCTATTTGAACAGAAGCATTTATTGGTTGTGAAAAAGTTATGGTTGTTATAAATGACATATTAAACGGTTATTTGAATATTAGCAGTTGAGCTATTAGCGCTCACTGTATTATTAGTTCCACAAGTAGGACAGTTTGCTACTAAGTAAAAATCGTATCTATCACTGTTTACAAAATAACCAAGACCTGTAACATTGTTTAAAGGTGTTGAATCCGTAACAGGTGGTGCAAAGTCAAAAGTACCGTTAGCTATAGCAGATCCAGATGTAATTGTATATACTTCAGGAGTTGAACTAGATAGAGTTCCAGCTAAATACTCAGAAACGTTTATGTAGTGTATATCGATACTATCTACTATAGAGCCTACTGGTGGAGTCCAATTTAAAGTAACAAATTCAACACCCTCATTAGTACCTGTAATAGCGTTTGTAATTACCGTTCCTTCAGTTGCAGAAAGCGCTGTTGGCGCGTTACAACCATAACAACAACAAGATGCATCTGATCCATATAAATTACCAGCGCAATCAGTATTCCAAGTAGATCCAACAAAATTAGTTGCGTTAGAATCTTGACAACCTTGTACTGGTATTATACACATACTAGGTATATTTATATCTAAAGTAGCGTCGTAGTTAGCCCAGTTACCAGGAGTTTTACAACCAACAGTAAAAGTTTGTTGTGTTTCTGTGTAACTGTGAGATAAGATTGCTCCAAATAAATTAAAATTGTTACCAGCAGTGTTGCTAGAATCTTTATAAATAATTGCCGTCCATTGAACAGCTACAGTAACAGTTCCGTTACCACTAATGTTTCTAGTGTTAAAACCACTAGGAGGTATAGATAAAGGACTACCGTTTGCATCATAAAACTGGCTAAAGTCCATAGTTGTAGCGCTATAACTTAAAGAGCTATTCATATTAAAGCCCGGTGGAGTAACAGGTATTATTTGGTTGGTAATATTGTTTCCATAAGCGTTAGCACTTCCAAAAGAACTGTTTTGAGGGTTAACAAATCGCCATCCTTGAGATATTTTAATTACACCTGTTGTTGTTGGAATTAATGGTATGTTAACGTGGTTTAATCTTGCAACAACCTTGCTATCTTGATTAGCTTGTTGAGTTAAAGTACCCGTACCATTCCACTGAGCTGTTGTTTGATACTGACTCCAATCACAACAATCATTATCGGTTCCATTATCATTACAAGGAGTTGTAGAGTTTGGATTGTAATTATAAGCAGTATCAAGCATACAACCAGTGTAAACACACCTAGTATTATCTGAAATATCAAAAGTACCAGAAGAATCAGCATTAGAATCAGTACAACCTATAGTGTAAGTTGTAGTGATAGCTTGGGTACAGTTACCACCAGTATTAGCACCAGAATTAGTATTTATAGGTAGAGTTTGCAAGCGTACAGTTAGCTCAATACTAGTAATACTTGGATCAGCAACTAAAGTAGATGGGTCTATGCTGTAGTTTCTTATTTGATATGATATTGGGTTTACAAAACCCGTAAATATACCTACGTTGTTTGTTTGAGTTACAGAAGCGTTAGCGTTGTCAAATCCTTCTATATCATATTCAAAATTCATGTTTAAAGGAGCTCCAGTAAAAATAGGGTATGGAGTTTGCGTTAAAGAAAGGCTAAACCCTAGATTACCTATAGTACCGTAGTTTGGAACAGAGTTTGGAGCTTGACCACTAAAAGAATTTGGACAATTATAAGCAGCACATGTACCATCATCTGTGTTTGCTAAAGGATCAAAGTTAGAACACGCGTCACTCCCGTTGTTATTTGACGTATCATCCGTACAACCTAATACTACAGCGATACATGATCCATCATCTGTATTCGCTAATGGATCATAGTTAAACTGTGTTGCGTCTGTACAGCCAAATACCACCGCTGTTGCACACGATCCATCATCTCCAATCCAAGGACCTCCAGGAGGATTTGCGTTAGCAGCAACAACAACCTGGTTTACAGCATCCCAACACGAGCCACAGTACTCTAAGAAATTAATATCTGTACAACCAGTACACGAAATATACTCACAAGAGCCATCATCTGTATTTGCTAAAGCGTTGTAGTTACAAGCTGAATTTGTTCCAGTTGTGTTTCCAGCTCCAGTATTGTCAGTACAACCTAATATTGGGGTTACAAGTGTTGTTACACTTAAAGGACCACCTGACCATGCAGTTGAAACAACGCCTGGCGTTATAGTACCACAATCACTGATTACATCTACAGTAACACTACCTATGCTAAGACCAGTTAATTCATGAGTTATAACACCAGTTATACCTGTGGCATCTACCATAATTGGGTTTGAGTAATTACCGTTTAAAATTATTTGATAAAAATCTACACCAGCAGTGCTAGATGGAGTTATATAAACATAAGCAGTACCATTGCTTTGGTCAACACCTCCTATTGTATCGCTTGTAGCTCCAGGTGTAACTTGTACAAAGTCTGGAGCTTGACAATACTCGCATAAATTAGTGTTAGCGCAAGTTATATTAGGATCGTAGTTTAATGCTAATGGATCAGCACAATAACCACACGTGCTAGGATCATCTTGTACTAAACCTGGAGTGTTATCGTAATTACAAGCGTTAGGATCTATACAGCCAGTAGGGTAAATACAACTTCCATCGTCAACGGCAGTACCAGCTAGATACGTAAATATATTGTTTGTAGAGTCAACTTGAGAACCCACAAAAGTAAAGTTATTAGCAAATGGATCAGTACAACCTGAATATAAACAAGAACCATCATCTACATTGTTACTGTTATTGTGATTATCTGCATTTATATCCGTGCACCCAAGTATTTCGTACTCACAGCAATAGTTTACTGCGTGTTGAAGTACATCTGCCCCATAAAAAACTCCATATTGGTTAGTAAAATCTACAGTTAAAGGATAATCGTTGCCACCATTAGCAGTGTTGTCACCACAAGGAGCTGTTGCATTAGGATCATAGTTTACCGCACTTGATTGTGTGCAGCCCACAATAGGACATACACATGAACCATCATCAACAGTAGCATTTGGATCAAAATTTAAAGCCATGTAGAAGTTAGGAGCACCTGTTGCATCAGCACAAGTGCTAACACCAGCACCACCGCCGTTCATACAACCACTGTACTGACATTGACCATTGTCTGTGTTTGCTGTCAAAGAATAATTCGCTGCAGTAGGATCAATACATCCAAGCACAACCGATACACAGCAAGAGTTATCTCCATTACATTGATTGTTAGCTGAAGCATTGTAGTTAAACATTGTAGGATCTGTACAACCATATATTACGCTAGCAACAGACGTAGATATAGTTCCAACGCCTTGTATGCTAAAATCTGATGTGTTAAAATTACCAGTAATATTACCTGTTTGTTGGTTTATATTTACATCATCTCCAACTATGTGTCCAAACCACTTATCTTCTTTTTCTATAAATTCAACTAAGCTTCCAGTTTCCAAGTCAGTGTAAGCGTTGGAAACGTACCAACCATCTTGATCAGCTAAATTGTAATATTGGTTGTCTTCAATTAATACACCTTGATCATCAAAAACTTTTTCAACTCTTGCTTTTGAACCCTCATAATTTATAGTTTTAAAAGATTTTATAACACTAGGCGCATCATTAAAAATTACCTCAACTTCTGACGGTGCTAACGGATCATTGTAAAAAGTGTTTCTATCTCTAACTTCATCATGATGCTTCCATATTTTACCTTCTTTTGCTGTGTAATATTCGTTGTTACAGCTTATAGCGTTTTCAGGTACAAAAGTTTTAAAACTAACCCAGCCTCTAACATCTTCTTTAAACGAAACTGTAGTATTTGTGGTAGGTAGAGTAACATTGTACTCGTCTTTCTTATCATCATAACTACCTATTATTTTAGTGTTTAATTTTAAATTATCTCTAAAATAATCTTTCATACCATGATCTGATATAGGTGTTAATCCATCTTTAGAAAGTCTTAAAACTTTACCTCTAGATTTATCTGTAAAATAAGCTCTATAAGATTCCGATGCAAAAGATTCTGGATTTGTAGATATGCCATACTCACCTATAAAAGGCATTGACTGTCCCAACACGTTGTTTGTTGCTGTTAACTGTGAATTTCCATCAGCATTAAAAACAGCATCTTTGTTTGCTAACACCCTTAACACTTTGTCTTCGCAAAAAACTACTAAGTCAGAGTTTCTTGTAAAAAGCTTTTGTATACTACCGTATGTAGGGTTTATGTCTTTTGTTATTTTTTCAGCCTGTATAAATTGGTTTAAATTGTTAGTCTCACTATTGTCATTGTAAAGACCAGAGTATATTAAACCGTTTTTCTTATGTTCTTTTTTGTACTCACCTTCTAAAGAAGCTGAAACCTTAACTCCTTTGTTGAAAAACTTGTTATTAAACGAGTCTTTAAGATACACTGATTCAACTCCATTACCAAAAGCCATACAGTTAAACCAGTTTAAACTTAAGCTTAAATTATCACCTATGGTGGTTCTGCTTAATATAACAGACATGGATGTAGTAACTCCAATACCAAAAGACTCTTTTACTTTAAATGTAAACACATCACCGTCTGGAGTTCTAAAACTAAGTTTTTCTGAATTTCCACCTAAGTTTATGTAGTCAGCATTGTTATTTGAAGCATTAAACGCATCAAGACTAGTTGCAAAACCAGTTTCTATTTTTACTACCAAATCATCATTAGAAACAATATGATTATCTACAAAGGCATTTGGAAAAAGACCTGGAAATGCGTCACAAAAAACCTCAGTTCCAACTGGTAGTAGCTTTTCTAACGTTACAGGATCTAGATTAACAGGTATTTCTTTACTAGCCTCGTAGTATATATCTAAATTGTTTTCTTCTTGTTTTTCAGATTCAAAAACAGCTGGGTTTGAAGTTCTTAATCCTTCCCCAGGTTCTACATTAAAGTTTTGCTCTATAAAAACCATATTCTTATTAAGATAAGAATTTACTTGAGCGCTATCAGTAGGGTCAATAGTAGCTCCACTAGAATCTGTGTATGCTAATGGGTTTTTATCTAGTTCTAAAATAAAAGTTAACCTACGATTAAGAGGGTTTAAAAATTCATCTATAGATTGAGTTCCAGTGCTTTGATTGTTTGATAAATTAATAAGTTGATCTACAGCGCTTTCTGAGTTATTATTAGTAACCGGCTCGTCTTGAAGTTGGTAATTCCACCTGGCTTCTACACGCGTGTCTAATATAGTGAATACCTCATTTCCACCTTCCCACTTCCATTTTTGACCTGAATTTTTTAAATAACCAGCTATCTCAAGGTTTTCTGAATCAGTATCTAAAGTTGCAGTCGTATTTTGTCCTGATCTAGTGTAATCAGTATCCCAGCCCCCGCTAACATCTAACACTTCAATATTGTTAAGCATGCCAACTAAAGAAACCTCCATGTAAAAACGATCTGGTTTAACAAAATTACCGGCGCCCATGTAATTGGCTTCGTGCGCAATGTTAGGTGTAATGTGATATTGTTCACCTTTAAAAACTCTTAAGCCTCTCATTGGATTTGTAGGTGTTGTTGCTGGAGCACCACTATTAATATCATTTTGAGTTTTTTTGTAACTTAAACCATCTATAAACCAAAAAGTAGGTACTGTTACCCCAGCGCTAACGTCGCTGTAAGGTATAAACCCATCCCAATCCTCGTAAGTCTGTAACATGTATTGAAAATTGCTATTTTGAGTTGTATTGGTTAAAGTTCCACTGCCAGCAGTATTGGCTTGAACAGCAAGTGTATAATCGTTTAACGTTGATAAATTGCCATTTACTGCTCCAGCACCAGCCTCTGTAAAGTTGTATATTGGTGCTTTCTTTAATATTTTTTCATAACCATTAGTTACGTTTGACGGTGCTATGTTTGGTATTAAACTTTCTTTAGCTTCAATTTTTATAAAAAACTTACCTTCAAAATCAGCATTTGGTAATATTATTTTTTCAAAAACCTCAAGTCTAAGAGTTGGCTCAATCTCAATAACACCAAGGTTATCATAATTTATCCAACTGTCTTCTTGTTTTATAGCTTCTTCTAATCTAAAATTAAATTGAGAAACATCTGTATTACTGCCTGCATCACCAGTAAAACCACTACAAGTTGCTGAGTATCTTTTTGATCTATAAACACCACCTATAGCGTTTGCCCCAGATGGAGTTGCGGTGAAAACGCAAAAAAGATCATCATATTTTTTTTCTGTTAAATCTCCACCTCCACCAAAACTTATGTTGTGCTGTCTCATCCAAGAGTCTTTGCTAATCTTAAAACTTTTAACACCAGGTTGAGGTATAGCGTCGATGTTAGCAAAAAGAATAATATCATCAGTCCCATCGTTCCAAGTAGCCTCAACAGAACCTAAACTTCTGTATTTTACTTTTATAAAGTCTGGAGCTTCATTTTTAACAGATATAGCTTTTGTTGTTAAATCTAAATCAACTGGGGTATCGCTGTTTATTCCCTTTTTTAACTCTAAAAAATCTCCTTCCTCAACTTTATTTCTTTCACTTGATGGCACGGCAATCCAAAAATCTCCATTTTCAGCTCTATAAAAAGCATCTACAACTATATTATAAGCAGGCAAGGAAGAGTCTTTAATGTAATACTTGTAGCTTTTAGCCCAGCTAGGTATAATAGTATTGTTTGTAACAGTAACAGCATTGCTAGTTCCACAAAAAGACTTTGAAAGCGTTATAGCACTATCACTATTTGAAAAAACAGGTGACTCTCTACCCTCTTCATCTAATAAAACTAGTCCTACTTGGTAATTTCTTTTTGACTTTACAGATGGGTTTCCTTTTAAGTTAATAGTGTTAACTCTTCTAACAGTGGGAGAAACAGAAACACTGTAGTCAGACAAACTAAAATCATTTGAAAAAGTATAATTTCCATAAACTATTCTGTTGCCAACTACTTCTTGTGACTTTGCTGTGGTTGGAACAGCATCCCAAGTTCTTAAAAGTTGGTTTTCTGGTAAAACACCTTTGGTTGTTTGTGGGTTAAAATTATAAGAGCCGTCAAAAGGCTGCCCGCCATATACAGCTGTTGAAGCAAATTCTTTTCTATTTAAAGTGTCTATAATGTAAATCAAAGGAGAACCTTCATATTTTACAAGTAGATCAACACTTTCTATAGATAAATCTTTGTTAACATCTATAAAGTTTGTTAAAATAACCTCAGTAATGTTGTTTATCATACCATAGTTAGCAGCATTCTTTTGGTTATACAAGAAAGATCCAGCTTCAAAAACAACATCTGTAAAAGGAGCTAAAGCAGAAACCTCTTTATCTACATATCTATATCTATAGCTAAACCTCATCATCTCATCTTCAAACTTACTAGAGGTAGGTTGGTCTAGAATTATAGAGTAGTCTGATAAGTATTGTGGGGTTGAAGATGAAATACTTACTATCTCGTAGTCAATAGTTGTGTTGCCATTAGAAAAAGAAATACTTTTAATTATAAGCTTAACATCATATTCAAATGGTAGTATTCTACTTCCATCATCACTATCAAAATTATTTAATAATAGTAACAAGTCGTTTTCTAAAAAACTTGTTTCGCCAGAAAAACTCATTGATCCTTGATAACCTGGTTCAAAAGGAATTCCATTAGCGTTAGCGAAAGAGTACGATGTTAGTGATGCATTTACAACACCTTCTCTTTTATTTTTAGATAACTTTATATCTATTTTTTTAGTAGGTTTTCTTTTTATTACGTTTATATCTTTAGCAAAAACCTTTACGTCTGGTAGATTTGTTATATTGTCATTAACAAGTTTTGTTGGGTCAACGCCGTTTTGAGAAGTTCCGCTTATACAATTGTTTATATTTAACATTTTAGGCTCGTTAACAGAATCTGTCCAAGCTAGAATATCGTCTATAATGTTTATACCTGTTATTTGGTTTTCTTTGTCAAAATTTAAAGCTCCAGTTTGAAAATCTAAACCTAAAACTTCAGGAGTATTAGGAGCTCTTAAATAGTTGGGAAAGTTACTATTGCCTTCTTTTACATTATCAACTAATATAAAGTTATCTTTTAGTGAGTTAGATGATGGAGAATATTGGATGTATTTTATAGTAGTGTCTTGTTCTATATAAACACCTACACTATCAAAAATACCTAAAAGCTTGTCTCCTAACGAAAGTTTAACAAGTTGTGATTTTTGTACGTATATTTTATTTGTTGCAAAATCTATAGAAGAAGTTATTGGTGTTGCTTGAGAGTTCAAGTCTGTTAGAGATGGTGATCTCGCTAGTATAGTTTTTTGATCGGTAAAAACAATAGTTTGTTGATTGTTTTTTTGTTGTATAATATAATCTAAAACGTCCGCTTTAGTTGGATTGTTACTTTTGTTCCATTTTTGTAAAGCTGATAGTTTTTCGCCTGCTAAAAACCAGTATGAAGAATCAAGCTTTTCATCTGAAATACTACCAACACAAGTATAACCAGTAAGACCATTAGCTGTTTTCATATCTATACCAGCGTTACCTAGTATGTTTTGTACTGTACCAACATCAGAATCTTCTGAAGTTGAAACCTGTACGTTTATAGCATGTCTATATTGACCTTTGGGAATAAGCCTTTCATCAAGGTCTTTATTCATTTTACCACCGGTAAACTGATTCTTAATCTCTGGCATGTACTAGTGTTTTATTTGCTTAGATTTTCCTCTAAGTATTTGAGTTAATTCTTCTAATTTAATATTAGATAATCTTAATTTTGCATTTCTTACCGCTGCAAACTTTTCTTTTTTAAGTCTATTTACTTGATATTCTGGTATGTTAGATTTTGCTGATAATATTGAAGAGGATATCCATTTATACATAGCTTCCTCCGCAAATTTATGAACTTGCATTTCAGCATCAGTACCAAGACTATCACTTATGTAATCTAAGATCACAGTTTTTCCTGAAATATTAGAGCTAAAATGAATTTTTCCACTTAACTTGTCTATGTAAAAAGATCCATTAACTTGAGCATACTGTGGGTCTAAGCCATACCTACTTCCACTCAACGGCCAATAAGTGTCATCTTCATAATCATCTTGATTGTTTTCTGACGAAGAGTTAGATTTATAGTTAGACCAAGCTGTAGACTCTGATTCTAATTCTAACGCGCCGTTATCATAAGTGTAATCGCCGTTAGCGTCTTGAGTTGGCTTGTTAGGGTTAGAAGTTTTAATAGCTGGATAAATAACATGCTTTATCCCAGAAGAATCAACACTACTAACTTTAACATAAGAAACATAATCTTGCGGTAAAGCCATCTGCAATGTTTGCGGTACTGTTATTTCAAGTCCTTTTGTAGACTTAAAAGTATCAAAAGACATTTCAGCTAATCCTCTTTGAGCGTGAAAAGCCACGTCTGTTCTACTAGCTTTTGATATCATCTTGTCTTCACCAACGTATACAAACATAAAATTTTCTATTATTTGTTCCAAAGACACAAACTGATAGCCACCTAAATTAGACCCAGTATAATAGTTTTGTGATGTTTCTGATATTAATGCCATTTATTATATTTTTGGTTGTTGTTGTAGTCTGGACATATCCATACCTTGGCCAGCGCTCATTATGTCTTGCTGTTTAATTGAAACTCCAGCTAGCATTAGTATTTTACTAATAAGGTTGTTTTCTTCTGAAGCGTGTAGTTCGAAGTTTTGAGTTTGAGAGTTGCCGTTGAACATAGCTTTTTTGTTTATAACAACATAAGTCCAACTAGGTTGTAAAGGCTTACAAATGTAATAAATTTCAGTTGGCGTAACCGCAGCTCCGTCTTGTGCTATACACTTTATAACACCACCTGATATATTTACTACAGGTCTAGAGTTGCTAGCGGCAAGTAGTCCAGTCGAATTTTTAACTTTATTGTAGTCTGAAACATTTAATATCTCACACTCTTTTTCATTGTAAATTACCTCTTCTACTCTATATATGTAACTTGGTAAAGTACCAACGCCGTAAGCAGCTATAGTAGTTGAATCGTCATATTTGCTAAATATCTGTATTTTTTCCTCCAACATATCATCAACATCAGCAAATTGAGTGTCATTACCTGGAGATCTTCTAGCAATATTAGTGTCATAAAAATACTGCTCAAATATTTCCATCTGAGCTTGGTCGGCAAATAAGTTAAAGTCTTGAGGTGTTATATAGCCTCTCTGCTCTTTATTTGCTAAAGCTAAAACTTTTTGATATACTGTATCTATATTTACCATAATTTCTTTTTAGTTATTATAAGGAAACAATCTGTTTAAAGTATCCTGACGTTTAGCGCAACCACAATCTTTGCCTACTACTTCGCTAACTTTGTCTACTACTTTTTTAATTCCAGTTGCTTTTGTTATTTTAGCGACAGTGTCGCCTAATCCTTTTGATTTGTTTTTTTCCATATAATATAATTTGTAGTTTGCAATCGCCCCGTAGAGCGACTGCATCTACAGTTAGATTAATTTAATCTTTTTTCAATATTGGAGTAAATCTCCATTCCTTCATCTGTTTTAAACCAGTGTGCTAAAGCAGTGTATGGATGTTCATCGAACGGTATAACCATTAGCTTTCTTCCATTACTACCCCACAAAAAGTTTCTTTGATCAGAAGACAATCTTAGTATTCCAGCCTCAACAGCTTTAATACCAAAGTTTCTTAGCATTACATTTTCGTCATCCGCTAACTCTAAGAAGAGTTTAGGGTTGTTTCGTGCAAATACTAGTAGATCTCTTTTAAGCTCTTTAGAACTCAAGTTAGATACCTCAGAACCTTTTTCTACACGCATAATAGCTTCAGCCATATCTATGTCAATATTTCTCGCCGCTACTAAAGCATCAACCTGCATGTTTAAAGTGTCTATTTCATTCGCAGCTAACGCAGCTGGTTTATATTCTTCGTATATAGTGTCTTTATAAGGGTGATATAGTGATAATAGTTTTTGTAAAGTTGTTTGCTCTCTAGGTACGAACAAACTACCATTTCTAAAAATTATATGCTCTAGTCTTTGATCACCTTTCATCTCGTCTACAAATGTTGTTTTTTGGTTTTGACAATACTTAAGTTCTCTTTCGTAACCTTTCTCTTCGTCAAAATAATAAATACCAGTAGCTTTTAACGATCTAGAAAGCGGTTTTTTATCTCCTTTTAAAAGATACATTCTATCTTTTATTTCCCACTCATTTGTGGGTTTTAATCTTTCTCTTGCTTTTGGTGTTTCCATAACCGGTGTAACGTTTACCTCTGTTTCTTCAACGTGAGTAACGTTTTCTGTTTTTTTTGCTTTTTTAGCCATAATATAATATAATATAAATTAATAAAATAAAAGGCCGAGGCCGAAGCCCCGGTCTTTAATATAAATAATGCTTACTTCATTAACATGAAGTTGTTAGCACCTTGTGTAACTAAACATCTTTCAGTTAACATGTGGATTTGCATTGCATCTAAAGCAGATGTAGCAGCTCCAACAGAACCTGTAACCCAAGTTTTCATTCTTCTATCGTCAGTTTGCGAAGCTCTGTAACGAACGTGTAAGAATGGTCTCTTTAAGTTTTTACCTAACATCTGGTCATAAACAGTTGAAGTTCCAGCAGGAACAATAACCCCTCTAATCGCGTTTGCACCAGCAGCAGCGTTAATACCACCTCTTGTTGCTAAATCATTTAAGTATCTGAAGTCAGACTTGTAGAAGTCATAAGAACCTCTTCTGAAACCAGAGAAACCTAAGTTTAATGCCATGTCTTCTGAGTTATCAAATACTCCGTAAGAAGTACCACCAGCTCCGTAAGAATTCATAGAAGCTAACATGTCGTCCATTGCTAACGAAGTAGCTCTGTTTACAAACATCATGTTTTCCTCAATAGCACCTTGCTTATCAAACTCAGCCAAGATAGCATCAAATTCAGCTAAATCAGTAGCAGCATTAACACCAGTAACACCAGAAGTTAAGTTGCCTCTTGACTCAATAGCTGCAAATAAACCTTCAGTACCAAACGACGCTCCGTTACCATTAGCGATTAAATCAGCGTTAGTAGCGTTAGTAGAGTCTAAACCAGTTTCACCTTCAAGCATCGCCATTTCAACGTAGTCGTTAAAACGAGCTCTTGTATCAGCTTCAGCTTTTAAGTACCATAAGTAACCTGATTGCCCAGATTCACTAGTAGTTTCAACCCAACCAATTCTAGCTGTATCAGAACCTGATACCTCGTAGTAATCTTTCATTATAATTGGTTTGTTTGAGAACGTTTTGAAGTCTGGCTCGTTAGCTCCTCTAGAATCAGTAACAGTTGAACCGTCATCTTCAAGGTAACTTTTTCCTTTACCGTACTCAGAACCATAAACCAATATAGTTGTTGCGTAGTTAGTGTTTGTAGCTGTAACACCAGTAGCTGCATAAGGCGCTATTGTAATATCATCAGTCGCCACAGCAGTAACTAGTGCTTTAACCACTTGGTTTGCATCAGAAATAATAACAGTATCATTAACTCTAATACCGTGTCTAACCCCAGTTAAACCGCTTGAGATACCAGCTTGAGTTTTAATTGCACCATCCATATCTTGTTGTACTAAAAACGAAGTAGTATCTGTTAACTTACCTTTGTAAGAAAGGTGTAAACGACCTTGCTCAGACCAAACAACTTGATCAGCAGTCATCGATTCTTCAGCTCCAACTTGTGACAAGAAACCTGATATTGTTCTTGGTCCGAAAACCTCAGCTTCTTGCTCCATTAGATCTGGTAAATATTGTTGAGCCCAACCCATATCTTGGTTGAAATCTAAATAATTTGTTGATAGTGTTTGTTGCTGTGAAGCTGGAACACTATTCAAATTATCACCATTTGTAATTGCCATAATTTTTTAATTTTTAATTTTTAAATTTATTGTTTTTAATTTTAAACTTAAAATCAGAAGAATTATCACCTAGCACCCTTACTTTTATGCCCCCAGCTTCAACAGCTCCATGACTTTGTCTTGGTGCCATATCTACATTTTTAGCATTTGCAACGCTATTTTTCATAGCATCTGCTTTTCCTTGTTCGTAAAAGTGTTTTGCAACAGCATCTGCATTCATCGCTGTATATAGAGATTTATGATAACCCTTAGCATCTGATAATGTATTATTTTTATCTAAAAACTTTTTAGTAAAATTATTTATATCGCTCTGAGTGTTCTTAACCTCTTCAGCATTGTTTACATTAAACCTGTATTTTTTATCACCGACGTTATATTCAAAACCTTTGAACTTGTCGTTAAAAACATTATCTGTTTTTTGCGTAAAAATATCAGAGTTCTTTTTAACTGTTTTTTGAGTTGCTTCTGACTCTTTGTTATATCTATTAAAGAAATCAACCGCTTTTTGTTGCTCACCCGTAAGTTTGCTTCCAGCTTTGATGTCTTCATAGTATTTGGACTTTTGCCCGTCCAAGTGGCTTTTAGCGTTCGCAACTTGCTCTTTTAACGCTAATTTTTTTCTTCGTATTTCTCTTTCATCATCTTCGTCTTCGTCATAAGCGAATTGATCGTCCATCATGAAGTTTATTTCTTCGTTATTTAGATGAGGTTTTGTTTGTTTGTAGTACTCGTATAACAAATCTTCATTATCTAACTTACTGTAATCTTTATTCAACTGAACATAATCGTTTAAATCCCCACCAGTTTCCTCCATAAAGTCCATTAACTTTTGTATGTTTTCTGGTAGTGGTTTCCCTGTGGCTTCAGCTTTCGCAACGGCTTCTTCAATTTTTTCTTCAACCTCTGTAACTTCTTCTGTAGATTCTTCAGTAACTTCTTCTAATACTGGAGCTTCTTGTGTTTCTGCTTCCGGCTGTACTTTTTCTTGTTCTTGTGGGGCATCGGCGTTTTCATCGACTCCAACCACTCCCTCGTTGACAGGGTTATCTTCTTTAACTTCATTATCTTTTGGTTTTGTTGGTTTTGTTAAATCAACTTTAGTAAGCGTTTCTTCAGCCACTATAGGTTTCATTTTCATTCTCTCTTTAACTTTGGTAACGTTACCTTTAGTCTCATTACCATCTGGTTGTTTTTCTTTTTTTGCTTTTACTTTAATTTTGCCAGTCTCGTCATTTGCGATTGGCTGTTCTTTCTCTGCCATAATATAATATAATAATAGTTAATAAATTTATCTAGGGTCAAACGAACCTAAATCAAATCCTCCACCTAGTATATCATTACCTGCGGATTCAAAGTTTTTAGGTGGTTTACCACTATTTCTTTGGTCAATCATTTCTGATTGTTGTGTAGCTTGTATTTTTGTTCTTTCGTCTTTACGATCTTCTTTTTCTTTTTCGCCTTGCTTTTTAACAGAAGACTCCATACTTTTTAGCTGCATGTTGTATTGAAACTCTAGACCCATAAGTTCTTTTTTCATTTGAACTTCCTGCATCATACGTTGAGATTCTATTTGACCTTTAATTTGTTCAAGTTGAGCTTGGCTTTCGGTTACAGCTTGGTTTTTTTGAACCTCAGCTTGAGCAGCCATTTGTGCTGACTGCTGGTTTAACTGTGCTTGTTGTTCCATGTTTTGCTGTTGCAACGCTTGGTCTCTATCCAACTTCTTTTTTCTACGTATCTTAAGTAGTTGGTTAGCTAGTTTTACATTTTTAATCTCTCTAATATCTATAGCGTCAGCAAGTTCAATTATTTGTTGTTGTAATGCCATTTGAATATTGTTCTCTAGCATCATTTTTTCTTCTTCATCTGGCTGTAAATCTATAAATATACCAAAGTCATACAAGTGTAACTCAGACAACTCTTCAAGTACAGCAGCGTTGTGTACTCCTATAGCTTGTATAAACGCGTCTTTTGTTGGAGAGTACTCTATAATATCAGATATTCTAAGAGATAAAGATTCACAAACTTCAGCAGTCAAAAACAAGCCTGACTGAAGTATATGTCTAGTTGCTGTATTACTATTTGCAGCCGCTAACTTTTGAACACCTACTAAAGCATTTTTATCAGGCATACTACCATCTCTAGCCTCGTTAAGTCCGGTTACATCTCTTATCATCTGTAAGTAGTAATTGTAATTACCAATAAGAGCTTGCATTTTATTACCACCAGATCCAGAGGTAATTTCTTGAATAGGTACTTTACCTGGATTCATATCACCTTCTGACGTGAAGCTCCTTCCTATCACGGACCCTGTTTGGAAGAACATGTTTAAAGCTTCTTGCGGGTTGTAGTTCGTTCCATTACCTAAATCAACTTCAGCTAAACCATCAGCGTCTAAATAAACACCATCCGGTACCATGCGTGATAATACTTGTTGTAACTTTAAGTGCGTCAACTGTATCATATCAGCAAAACCAGTTATTTTTTTAACCAGCGAGTCTATTCTACCGTCATACATTCTGGGAGCTACTATAGAATAATTCATTTTTACTTTAGTAAAATCACTTTTAGGTCTCATCATATTTTTAGCCATCTCCCACTTTAACAACTTGCTAGTACCAAGTATCATAGCTCCATCATAAAGACACTCTATTGACCTTAGCATTCTACCGTATCCACCTTCTTTATTATTAGGAGGGTTAAAAGAATCATCTTTTGGTATAACTTTATCAGCGCCAGTAGCAGTTTCTTTTACTTTATAAACCTCATTCATATAAGTTTTATAATTAAAATATAAAACTTGAATAGTGTTGTTGTCCTCTTTTTCGTGAGTATGTCTAGAATTGTAATTTGACCTACTGTAAGATTTATTTTTCATTATATCTTCCAGCGCGGCTTCATCTAAATGTGGAAATTGTTTTGCTAGCTCATTAACCGGTATGGTTTTTACTTCACCTACGTAATATATATCGTCAAAATAAGGTGAGTCAGTATAAGAATAAACTAGGTTTGCTGGGTCAACGTAGTCTATAACAACACCTTCGGATGTAGTGAAAGAAGTTTTAACTGCGCCTATACCTAGAACTGTTAGATCGTAATAAAACTGTTTTTTGATTAACTCATATCTATTGCCATCCATAAGAGTGTTTATGGCTTGCTCTTCCGCTATTTCTATAGACTGTTTATAAGTTAACTGCATGTGAAGCTCTAGCTCTTCGTTTGTTTCTGGCAACTCTTCAATCTGACTGTCTCTTACGTTTAAATTTAACTCTCTTTTAACAGCTTGATTAAACTCTTTTAATCTCATGTCTTTAAGTATAGACTCCATGTACTCTGTTCTTTTAGAAACACCATGTGGATCTTGAGAATACGCTTTTACATCATAAGTTCTTTCAGCAATACCGTTAACAACTATATCTACAAACTTAGATATAATAGGCACAGGCTTCCAGTCTAAATTAAGATAGGACAAATCACCGTTGATAGATAACTCATCCTTATATTTTTGTATTGACTGTTCACCTCTAGCGTATAATCTTAAGTTGTGAAAATCGTTTTTATTATTTCTATATCTATTAGAGCTTCTATCGTTGTTAAACCACTCTTGCTCTATTGCTTTACCTACTTTCAAACCATAGTCATAGCTTAGCTTTTCAGCATCGCTAACTGTTTGACTCGGGAAATAACTTCTAATGCCAGACTCTGCCATATTTATTATTTGATTATTTGTGAATTTGTTCCAGTATTACTATACTTAGAAATGTTTATATTTAACGGTTGTTTTTCAAC
>Ga0208134_1000921_pt1 | contig 18197 bp, 27 predicted proteins | sample VirMetDEL_Mar_31_FD_184515 | JGI IMG/M metagenome (GOLD analysis project Ga0208134, IMG submission 184515) | Aqueous microbial communities from the Delaware River and Bay under freshwater to marine salinity gradient to study organic matter... | ecosystem: Environmental > Aquatic > Marine >... | reverse complement strand
GTTCCACCAGCAGCCGCGCCAACAATATCAATAAAGCCTGTTGACAGCGGAATTACGGGTGAACCTTGGTAAATCGCGTTAGTGTTTCCAGAGGCGATACGATACTCGGTCGCACCAGTGGTGTTTGTAGCCTGACCGACTACACCAATCGGACGAAGTCCGAAAGCACCGTTACTGTTTGCCATTGTAGCAATCCTCTTTCAATTAGTCGGAGTCTCTACGAGAACCTCCGAACGATACACGACTTTGCCGACTATTACTTATCGGCATAGAAGGATGTTGTTCCTTCATAAGGTCCTGATCTACAGCAGTCATTTGTTCGCGGGTTCTGCCCCCGTAATATGCAGTTCTTTCTGCTACTGTTTCAACAGGTATACGGCACAGCATCAGTCCGCCTTGTCCTATTACACCCTCGTAACGACCATCGTCGATAACGGGAGCTTCATAGTTTGGATATTCATCTTTCCGGACAGGTTCCCATCCTTCTCGTAGCTTGGCATTGACATTCATTTTGTCTTCCTCACCACGCATTGCAACTCGTATCCAACGATGCACAAACCCCTCTGGGGCATCAGGTGCTGCAAGGTGACTGGGCGGCGCCCAGGGTTTTCTGCGCGAGTCTAGTTCGCGTGTTTCGCTTGCGCGAGATTTTCTGTCAGTCATATCATTACTCCTTCACATATTTTGCATATTCTTCAAGCGGTACGTTCAGACGTTTCGCCATCGCAATTTGTGATGGTGATAGTTTCACCGACCTGCGCCCTGATTTTGCTGTACTGCGAGTTGCTGAAGCGCCAGCAGGTGCGACCTGTGCTCCACTCGATTTCGACGTTTTGAACTTGTGCGGAAACTCCGAACGCATTCTACGATCAACTTCAGTATAATACTCATCGGCTGTCGGGTCAAACCCTTCTTCTTCAACTAGCTTGCGATGAATACCAAACGCCGCATAAGTCATGACCTCGTCAGTCCCAAACCAATCGTTCTTTTCCGCCCAACCTTGGGCTTTCGGATCGGCTTTAGGGGCGGGCTGCTGCTGCTGTTGCTGCTGCGGGGCCATTTGTTGCTGCGGTACTTCTTGTTGCGGAGGAGGAGTTCTATCAGACCTTTGCTTGGCTAATCTCAAACGCTCCTGCTCAATAGACATCTTAGACAAAGACTCTTGAGCTTCCAACATCTTCTCGGTGTCACCACCGTCATACGCCTCACGGTAAAGCTTCTTTGCCGCCGCAATCTGCGTGTCCAGACGAGTGCCATACTCAGCAAGATAACCCTTGTCCAAGTTCTGCATGCGGGTCTTGAGGTTGGTGTTTTCGCTTAAAAGCTGCTGCGCCATGCGTACAGCTTCTTCCCGATCACGTTCCTCTTTACGGTACTTTTCCGTCAGTTTCTTAATTCGATTCTGGACCTTACTACTGTAATTCTCCAGTTCATCGTCTCCACCACTCTCGTTCTCGTTCTCAACTTGAACTTTCGCAGCGGCTTCTTCTTTTTCGGGTTCTGTAGATTCAATCTCTACTTCAACGCCAGTGTCCTCATCATCAAGGACCTCTTCATTTTCCTGTGACATATATTTCTCCTAAACGTGCTTAATGTCGTCAGGCTCTAAAATTGTGGCAATCACTTCGTCATCATTTATAATGCGAACCTCTCCACCATCAATCTTGAACCTGGATCCGGCGTACCGACCAATACATACCCACGCACCCTCTTTGCACCAAGGCTCACACTCCGGTCCAAATTTATTAGGGTCTTGATATGCTAGGGGGCCAACCTTGAGAACGTATGCTACAACCGTAGCAACCGCTTCTCGGTCCCGAACCTCATCAGGAATATATATACCACCCTGCGTCTTGGTTGCGCCCTGATAAGGCATCACCAACACACGCCAGCCTGTAGGCTGTGGTAGTCGTTCTGTAAGGGGTTTATCCAAAAGAGAAGGGTCAAGCACCTTTTCTTTGGCATCTACATATGCGCTTTCAACAGGACTAGAGTCGGCAGAAGCCTCCTTCTTTTCCTTGTTCATTTTCTGCGCGACATGTTCAGGAAGATATAAAGTCTTCGACATCGTCAGCGTGTTTCTCCAGCAGGGCTTTTAATTCCTCACGAGCGTAGGTCAGGCCCCGTATCTCACCTACCATGAGTTTATAGTGCTCCCAGTCTTTGGCAGCATCCATTCCCAAAGCACTTGCAATATCTTGTTCGCGCTCTCGTAGTAGCTTATACATATATTTCGCGAAATCAACACCGTCCATTAAAGAATATCTCTTTCTGAACCTTCGGCGTTAGCTGTTATCGGTCCGCCAGACACCCAATCTTCACAGGTATGATCCGCGCTGCACATAAATTTGTATATTTGACAGTAACCTGTGTCACCAGATTCGTCCCCAATACACTCCATCATGTCTTCGGTTTGATTATACGCACCGCAGTTTCCGCAAATCTCTGTCAGCATAAATCCGCCGTCATCCGCGGGATCACGATAACTTGCTTCATCCACAGCATACATCTTGTTAACGTCGTTAACCTCAATGTCCTGCGTAGCTACTGGGCAGCTAGGACCATCGTCGTCACCGCCCTGCATCTTATCTACCGGAATACCATCCGGTAGAATGCTGATCGAAATAATTGGCATCAGTATGTGTCTCCGCCACCAAAGCCACTTGTCTGGGCTGCTCCGCATCCGCGAGCTTGAACTTCCCCACCACTGCGATAACCTCGACGAACCATGCCACCATTCATATAATCACGTTCTGGGCTTCGTAGTTTTCCGTCTTCTCCGTAATAATCCACGCCAGGAGGAAGATCATCGTTTAAAGCCTCCCGTACAGCTTTATCTATCGCGTCCTTCATATTGGACTTTTTAGTGGGCCGAGCTTTGGGTCGAGGGGATTTCTTTGGTGCAGACATGTCAGTCTCCTAATCTATTAGTTCAAAATGTGGACCATCGATAAACGGACGACGCCCCTGTGATCTGCGCAAGTCTATATACGCATTCATTGCTTCTTCCATTGTACCTTCCCACTTGCGAATGTCCATTGGATACGACATCTCGGGTGTGCCCCACGCTGCACCCCAACAAATAGGAACGTTTAGCTGTATCGCCGCTTCTTTGATAGCGTCAGCAAGATCATCATAGACAGAGAGTTCCCAACTCGCTCTCCCATTTATGAAGGCCATAATATCGAAAGCCTTACCCTCAAGGTGCTTAGACTTCATCGTCTGACTAGCCCCTTTAGCAACAAGCTCTTTCTGCTGCTCAATGGTTCTCATCCCCTGAACCACTCCGAAATCGGTCTTGGTCATGGTTATCGCCATCTTGATCACCGCCTGTAGTCGATCATCAATGCCCTCAAGCCGATCAAGGCTGCGCCTACTTAACTTAAACTCGCTCATGTTACTTCCTCTTAAAAAAGGCTTGCGCCCCGCGCACACCGAAACTCGCTGAAATTGCAATTCCAAGGCTGTAAAAATACCAGTCCGGCGCCTTGGAAAGCTGCGCAAAACCACGGTCAACCCAACCTTCAGCACCCGGAATCCAACATAAAATCAATGGGATAGACAAGATTACTACGAACCACTCATCCTTCCAGCTTGATTTTGCGCCCTCCGCCATAATGCGCTCCCAGTCGGCAACGCTTGTCTTTTCAGACAAAAGTATCTGCGCCTTAGCCTTGGCCTCTGTGAGCTTTAGCTCCGCAGCAGCAGCATTCTTATCAGCCTTACCCTGTAGCCACGATCCCGCAAGGTTGGCTATCGGCCCTAATGCAGCGGTAAAGATACTCATTTCTCAGAACTCAACCAAACAGCTATTGTTCCAGTCATTGCTCCGCTGACTACCGAAATCATCGCTGATTGTTGGGTTGATAAATCATCAAGCGTCATTCCCCAATTAATTACGCGAATGTACATCACCATCATGACGAACATCATAATACGGGGCATCAAGCGGTATTGCAAAATCTTTTCAAAGGTATTTGCCATGTTACACCTCTATGTTTAACTTTGTTCCCTGCGGCCTATCCGCATTGGTCTTGCGGCCAAACCTATCATAAGTTTCCTGTAAGTCCAATCTTTGCTTTACAAGGCCCTCTAAATGCGCGTGATTAGCCCTATGTTCTTTTTCTACACGTTGCTCCGCTAAATGCGTCTCTATACGCTCACGCGCCCTCGTTTGCGCGTGTATGTCGCTTCCCACATTAAACGGCGCGTTGCCTATACCAGACACACCGTCAGCCATTAGCCAATTTATCCACGCCCCAGACCATTGCCGCGGTTCCTCCCAAGAAAATTGTAACACCTATCGCCAATGAAATACCCCAAAACAATCTATCCCTAGCTGCGGCTTGGGCTTCCAAGGCTTGTTTCTGGCGTTTTCTTGCTTCTGCCTGTTCACGCACAACCAAGTCCCACATGCCTGGGGGCCCATATAAGCGGCAATGGCTGCGAAGCGTCTCCATAGCTTCTTTGTGCGCCATTTTAGCTTGCGCTATAGCAAAACCTTCCTCTTCACTGGAAGTCAATCTTCCGAGTGGCCCCTTGTGCTTGCCCGATTCTGCAACAGCTATGTCGGCTTCTAATTTCGCCAGCTTTCCAAAATGAGGCAGAATAGAGTTCATATCCTTGCCAGCTTGCACGGCACTACTAATCCCGCCAGCTATCTTAGTGACAGCCCCAGCCAATGCTAAAACTTCTATCATAAAACCTTACCCACTCTGGCTACAGGAGGACACCGATAGTCATACGGTATCCGCACAATGTACGGGTAATGATAGTAAAAATGAGATAGTTCCCTTGGACAACGGTACACACACGCCTTGTGCATGTCTCCGCCCGACATCCCCACCAACACTGCGGTGAGAGCGCACAACACTAGAACTCTCCGACAAACCTCTGTGGTCGGGCTATCGGACTAAACCGCTTGTTAACCATACCGCCAGAAGAATATTTACTTTTACCCGCTTTGCTCAACGCAATAGCAACCGCTTGATCTTGCGGTTTTCCAGCAGCCATTTCTGTCTTGATGTTCTGGCTGATAACACCCTGTGATTTACCCTCCTTGAGAGGCATTTCTTTGCTCCACAGCTTGACGTTGCACATCTATGCGCTCGCGGTTCACATCAGTCCGATCATCCGCAATCTGCTCCTGCAACTCTAATCGAGCCGCGTCCGTTACCGCCCGCTGCTCAACCTTCATTCCTTCCAGTTCCAATTTGGCTTGATCAATCGCCGCCTTGTGGTTGGCTTCCATCTCCTTGATCGAAAGCTCCTTCATGCGAATATCCACTAAAGGATCTTCGTTTCCTTCATCCGCGCCCTTGTACGTCATCAACGGCGTTATTTCCTTAATCAACTCAGCCTCAACCTGAGCAACTCGTGCCTCAACCTGATCAGGTTCAAACTGCGTCTGCAACTGGGCCGGAGCCTGTTGTTGTGCCTGCATCATCATTTGCTGCGCCGACGCAGGATCTAATGCCCCCGTCTGAACTAACAACTGAATCTGTTGCATCTGCTCCTGCTGAGACTGCTGGTTCATACCCTGCTCCTCGTTCAGAGCCGCTATCTCCGCATCAACCATCTCACGAGCCTTCATACTAACATGCTGCAAGATATGCGCGAATAACGATGCCAACACAGGCGGAGCGTTCTGTAAAACAGATAACTCAAGCAAAGCCAAGTGTGACTGAATATGCGCGTCGTGATCCTGTTGCGGAAACGGCTGCGGTTTCTGACCATTGATTATCAACCCGTTCTCTACCGCCGGATCCGCTGGCTGCGGAGGAGGTGGAGGTGGAGGCAGAATCTCGTCTATGTTCTGCACCTCTAACGCTTGATACATTCTGCGGTACGCCGCATGCAGATTGTGCATCTGCGGATTGGATTGCGCCAACTGAAGTTGAGTCTGAGCCAGCGTAACCCGTTGCGACATTGAGAATATATTCGGATCTGAGACTGGGAGGACATCTATCCGAGCGTCAAAGTCTTGCGCCTTAACCTGAGAAGGTGCACCCGCCACCTCGTAGGGGTACTCCGGAGGCAGGTTTTCCGCGAAGATACGCGCCAGCAGTCTAAATTCTGCCTTCTGCGCGTAGTGCAACCGTTTGTGAATGGCCGACATAACCTTCATTCCACGCTCCAGCATGGCAACCGTAGTTCCCACAGGCGTTTCCTGATTCATGTCCGACATCTGCTGATCAGCTAACGCAACAAACCTACGTCCATCACTAACCAGTCCACCAAGCATTTGTGCCAACGTCGCTGACGGCTCCTTGTAGGGCAGAGGCACAATAGCGTCTCTGATGCTCCCACCTGGGGCGTCAATGTCCCTAAACTCTCCGGGCTGTAACGGCTCATCGTCATTGCGTACACGCACTCCACGGGCCTTAAATCCAGCGGGAAGGTTGGCTAACGTACCAGCGTCGATCAACTGACGTAACAAACTCGTAGCTGCGCGGCCTAAACCACCAATCATATGCACCAAACCAAAGCCGTAAAAGCCCAGACCCGGAGTAAATTTGTAGTGAACAAAGTATTGGCGCTTGCGCTTAACTAAGTCTTCCATCGCATAGTTGCGGCGGATAGCCAAGATCTCTCCAGACGTATCGTCTATCGTAACAATATACGGAAGCTTAATACCAGTAGGCTCACCAGTCATAGGGTCCGTATCCTCGAATCCCTCAATGTCCAGATCAGCATGCATTTCCAGAATTGTCAGAACATCATCGCTGTAGTTCTTAGACAAACCCTCAAGCTCGTTGACCTTCTGACGAACGGAATCCTCCTCCATGTCCGAAGAACCCTGCAAGTCCACATCACGGTACATTCCCGCAACCTGCATCTTACGAACATCGTTCTCGTCCATGCGTAAAACATGCGTCACACGAGTCGCCGTCATCAAATCAGACGCCGAATACGGTACAACCAAATCCTGCGCCGGAATAAACTTAGACACCGCCCGCTGTCTGGTCGGATCAAAGTAAACCTTCTTAAAGGTAGAGCCACTCAACGGGAGATAATACAGCAGCTGATCCATATCCGGATCATACTCTTCCATCACCTCAGTAATCTGATAGTTCATAAAGTCCTTAACACGCGTAGCCTGCTGCTCACGCTCAGGCGTCTTGGCTCCAAGCACACCCGTGCGAACCGGACCACCAGAAGGCAGTAACTCTTTATACGCCTGCGCCTGAAACTGCGTAACACTTTCAGCAACCATCGGATGCGTTATGCCACTTGCGCCCTCAAACGGAGTCGTCCGCTCCTCAGTCTTCAAACCAAGTAGGTCAAGTCCTTTGACATAAGTCTCTTCCCACTCAGATCTGGAATCCAAATCCTCTTCGTACAAAGCCCTCAAGTCACTCGACAACTCTCCCAGAGTCCCGTCATCCAAGAAATCAGCAAGGTTTGCGTCAAACGGAATCAACTCCTCCTGAGTGGGCAACTGCCCCGCCTCAGACAACGCTTGAATAATCGCGCCGCCCTGACCGTCGTCAATAACCTCTGCACCCCCAGGGAACTGCATCGGCTCATCTACCGGAATCTCTACATCTGGAAGTCCCGCTGTGTCATCGAGGTCAAGCCCCGGTGCGACCATGTTAGGTGGTAAAGCCATTAATAATACTCCCTCTTACGGGGCCTCCATTCTAAGCTGCCCTCGTCCTCACCATGCAGCGAAATAAATCCGCCTTGACGAAAACGCATCAGTGCTAGGGTCATACTATCACAAAAGTCATCATGATCGCCATTAGGAAATGAAACTACTTCCTCAACGACCTCGTCAGCAAACTTTTCGTGCATAGGGGCCCACACCATTTCTGCTTCAAACAGAGGCGCAACCATGTGCATTCTCGTTACCTTATCACTACCTTTGCCCGGTGAGAAGCCCAAGGCTGGAATACCACGAAGCCGCAACTCGTCAATAAGTGGCGTTCCCGTCGCTTTCGCTTCGACCAACACCATATCCGGCTCCCAATATTCGTGCTCCTCATAGGCAATCTCCTTTAGTTCAGGAAAGTTCCAACGACCCCTGCGGGCGTCCATAAGTATGATATGATCAGGACCACCGTCCTCGGGCTTGAATACCCCCCAAGTCGTGATCGCACTGTAATCCGCTGTTTCCTTCTTAGAGAACGCCGTGTCATAAGCCTGCAAAACATAATCCAAACGAGGGATCTTCTCCTTGTCCCAGTCCTGCCACCACTCTCTCTTGATAATCGCACTCTCAGATGCAGTAGGCTGCTGCTGCCACTGCGCGTTCCATTTGCCAACAGGCAAAGACGCCTTGATCGACAACAACGTATCTTTGTCCCAGAACTCCGGCCATAACGGCTTGTCGCTGGGCATAATCGCAGGAAACTCCACGACCTCCCACTGATCCGCCATCTTATCGCCAGTCTGAGCCTGCAATAAACGACCAGTAAGATCCTTCTTACCCCAGCGAGTCATAACCAGAATAATAGAACCCCCCGGCTGCAAACGCTGCCGTGGACCAGATGTGTACCACTCATACGCGTTGTCGAACGCGCTCTCGCTTAACGCATCCTGTTCCGAATGCGGGTCATCAATGATGAGTAAATCCGCACCACGGCCCGTAATGGCCGCTCCAACACCCGCCGCAAAGTATTCAGCACCCTTGTCAGTGCCCCACTTACCCGCGCCCTTGTTATCTTCCTTGAGGTTAGTCTCTGGAAAAACCTCTTTATACGCTGGATCATCAATCAAATCCCTTACTTTTCTACCAAACCGTACCGCCAACTCAGTGTTGTGCGTGGCCTGAATGATTTTTAATTTCGGGTTTCTACCTAGAAACCAAGCAGGCATTAAGTAGCTTGCAAACTCTGACTTCGAATGCCGAGGAGGCATGTTAATAATTAATCGCTTGAGCTCCCCTCGTGCAACACGTTCAAGTTTTTCCGCAATAATCCGGTGATGCCGACCTTCAATGAAGTTTTCATACACATGATGCGCAAACGGCATAAACCGTTCGGAAGCCTCCTCCCGTAAATCCAGCGTCTTTTTGGCTTCCGTTAACGCCAGTATCTCTTTTAACGCGTCTTCCGGTAAAGCCTGTAGATTCATCGACGTACCTGCATAATCCCCGTATTAGCTCCAGCCAAACCGGACTGCTGCCGTTGCTGCTGTGGGCCGCGCATCATCTGATTCATCTGCGTTAATTGCTGCTGAATTGGATTTGGAGCCATGGGTTGTAACGGAGTTGGTATAAAATTGCCTATAGGTTGTGTGTAACCAGGGTTTCCACCCGGCGTCACGTTCATCGGATCAGGTAACTCATACGTCGGAGCAGACGGCGAATCAGGAAGTAACCCAGTATCAGGATCAATCACACACATCATCTGATCTTCGTCGTACACATACCCATCAGGACATGGATCCGCGGGCCCAGCAGCTTCCATCGGGGCAGGAGAATCATCATCCCCACTACCCATACCAGCCATAATCGACTCGCGCTTCTGAACCTGCATTGGATCCTCGTCCAACGTGTTCTCGTCCTTCGTATTGTACGACATGCCCAACGCGTTATACGAATACGTCCGACCCTCAGAATCTCGATACACAGGCTTGCCGTCAATAATATTCACAATCGGATCATCCGACCGCGCACCGCCAAGATACCCAAGCGCCCTCTGAGGAGCACTCGTCAGAATCGCAGATAGACCTTCCTGCTTTGCCGCTGGTAAAGTTAAAAAATCCGAAGAGTATTCATCCGTCCGACCAGAAGATACCGCTGGATAAAGCTGCTCAAACGTGGGCTTGTTACCCTCAGAATAACTAAAACCCGTAACCTTCCCTTTGTCATCCCGCTCAACAATATCAGGCCGAGCTAGAGGACGAACAGTAGCCGTTTCAGGCAATCCCGTAGAACCTGAGTCCGAACCCGAGGGAGGATTGTTCGCCGTATACTTATCCGCAGCGGCCTGCCCTTGGTTCTTCGCAATCGTCTCCGCCGTCCGCTCGTGGTACGCGTCGTCCTTTTTCCTAAATCCAAGGCCCATGGTTATATCGTCGTATAAACTCATTATTTTACCCCTCCTATGGCCGGAAGTCCGTAGCTGGCAGAGGGTATTTCTACCCCATATTCAGCGTTTAAAGCATCAAAATAGGGGTTAAATGACTGATTTAAGTCAAATCCACCCTGTGACATCCCCATCTGAGGACCCGCAAATATATCAGTGTAATCCGTCGTACCATACGCATCAGGGCCCATCTGACCACCCATCGGAGTAGGCTGGAAAACATTCGGATCAAATCCACCCGTGAAATCTATAGGCTTCAAGCTATACTGCCCAGGATCAAGGGCCGTGGAACTCAAAGCATCCATCGCCTGCGTATAAGCTGGCTGCGTAGGCGCCTGTATAGAGCCCAATCCAGACGAAATCCGCTTCTCACGGTCCGCTGCGTTATCTGCCAAGAACGCACGAGACTGAAAACCTCGAGCATCCCGACGTAAACCCTCCGCAACACCACGTTCAGCGTCCAAATCAGCCAACGTCTTCGTCTGAGTACCCGTCAACGTAGCAAAATCATCGCTCAACGTGTCATAATCCGTGCTCAAAGTACCGTAATTACCAAATAACTCGTCATACGTCCCTTTTAACGCAGTCTTATCCTTGTCCAACTGGTCGTAATTATCCTGCAACGTGCCCAAATTACCAATCGCAGTGTTGTAATCCGTGGTCATCGTTCCGTAATTAGACGTAAGCGTGTCATACAACCCACTTAACGTGTCATACTCACCAGCCTTCGCATCCAAATCCGCCTTGGTCGTGCCCTGTAACTCCTCAAGAGTCCCATATTGACCGCTCAACGTGTCATAAGTGCCCTGCAACGTACCATAATCCGTGGTCAACGAACCGTAATCCCCGAACAAAGTATCAAACTCGCCCTGCAAATCGCCCATCTCACCAACAGTGGAGTTGTACGTCCCCTCTAAAACACCATACGCGTCCTCCGCAGCCTTCAACTTCTCCTTGGTGTCCTCAATCGCTACAGCCTGATTGTAGTTGTAACCCAAACTTGTCGAATCATCCGACGTATCGTAATCATAACCCATCTCATCCAACAGATTTTTATAACGATCACGCTCACGAACCTCGGCCAACAAATCAACCAACTGACCAGAAGTCATACTCGAATCATAAGTGGACCCATAACCAAGATCCGAAATAGCCGTCGCCGCGTTGCTACGATCCCGAGCCTCAATGTACTGATTCAAGTAGCTGTTTATATCAGCGTCATCCCCAGGCAACAAATTGTCGTACCCAAGACCCGAAATCCGATTCTGAAACTCCCCGTACAACTCGTTGTTGTAATCGTCCTGAGTCCGATAAGAACGACCCGTGTAATCAATAGTCTGCTGACCACCAAACGTATCGTTGAAACTGTAAATCTGATCAGAACCTGGAGTGTAAATCCCCGGATCATACGAACTAAACGTCGTATATGAAGAATCATCCTCACCCATCCAATCAGGCCGCTGATTCAATATCGCATTCGTCTGGCTCTTGTACCGCTGATATTGAGATCCGTAACCCGCGTTCTTTACATCATCACTCTCATTAGACAACCAACTGTCAAAATCCGTCGTACCCTCACGAAGACGCTGGTCATAAAACGAACGATCATCGTTCTTCATATCCGCGTCAGTAGCGTGAATCTTCTGCGTATAACCAGATACAACATGCTCCGGTATATACGAACCACGCTCCTCCGCCGTTAATCCAAACTGATCCTCGTTTAAATAATTTACATAACTACCAAACTTGTCATTAAAATCAGCGTCCGGCTTGTTCGCAGCACTCCATGTCGCAAAATCATCAGGAGTCGGTATTACAGGAGCAGCCGCTTTTTTACCGCCGCCGCCGCCACCAAAAACCTCTTTTAATATCGCTCCGCCAATAACCGCCGCAAAGAAATTAAACATCAGATAAAACTCCGGTCCACACTCCAACTGTTAAACGCTTCTAACATACGTCCACCAACAAATCTACCTCGCTCCTCGGTCAAGCGTAATACCCACGAGCAGCACCACCAAACGGACTAGCCTGCTGAGGTTGAGCATAAACCTGCTGCTGCCTGTTCTGAGGTTGAGCCGCACCCAACTGACCCTCAAAAGTAGCCTGACCAACACTCGGCATCACTCCAAACTGCCTCTGAGGCATCTGACCATAAGCCTGCTGAGAACCATAACCACCACCCATCTGCTGCATCCCGCCACCACCAGCAAAAGCCTGCGATAACAAAGCAACCAACATCTGCATCGTGTTGTTCCCCATCTGCTGATGACCAAAACCACCACCATAACCACCCTGCTGCATCGGATGACGCATCATCGGAACCTGCCGCTGCATCTGCATAGGTGCCTGACCCATGATCCCACGCTGCTGCTGACGCATCATCTGCATCATCTGCTGACGTTGCTGCTGCTCCTGCTGATGACTCTGATACGCATCACTCGACGTAAACGCAGTCTGTAACTCATTCAAACGAGCTAACTCATCCTCAGTAGGACCCAAACTCCGCTGATACTCCTGTAAAGCCATGTAATCAGCATTGTCCGCAAACGGATTCGCAGGACGCTGCGGCGCAGCCATCAAACCACCCATCTGATTTATCTGTGCAAAAGACATGATCCTCGCTCCTCGGTTGTTGAATGCAGTTTATAACAAACCCAAATGAAAATATAGGGGCGATTTTTCTCGGTACTTGTGCACTGGATACAAGTCCAATGAAATTACCCCCGAATGATTTTACAAAACCATGTATATAAGTCGCATATAGCAGCAGCACCCCCCTTTTGGGGGGTGCGGGGGTCGGCGCCCGCGGCGCGGGCGGGCGCGGGCGGGCGGAGTAACCCCCAAAGATGGCGCCGGATGGATGAAATTAATTGATAAAACTTGTAATTAATTGCATTTTAGGTGTTGACTATCTGACATCTATGCTCTACATCTATAGATGTAGCAAGGACGCTACGGTCAATAAAGGAAAGAAACAATGTCAATCACCAAAGCAAACCAATTAGGTCGGATCGCGGAGCTCGAGGCTCAAATCAAAACTCTTACAAAAGAACGCGACGCGCTGCGAGCCGACAGCGTTTCATTCGGGTACGCCCGCTGGGAGTACACGGTCCGGATGAGCGCGCCATCACTGGCATGGTGGAAAGAGAACCGCCCGACAGTATGGCGCAAATATGCCAAAGAGACACGCGTCAAGAAGTTCGTCGCGGTATAATTCAACGGGGGGCGGTTGCCCCCCACATTCAACAAAGGAAAGAAAGATGGACAATAAAACTAAAACAATCAAACCCCACGGGTTTTTCAACACTCCAGAGTCATTTGATGTGATCGAGGATTGGATCAATCGGCACCCCAAAGAGGATCGAATCCACTTGATGACAGCTGCGATGATGACTTGGAACTATGCCTGCAAAGTAGCAAACGACGAATAAAAAGACTTGTAGCCCAGTACCATCTGGGCTACACTCTACTTGTTCAATTAGGAAAGGAAAGAACAATGCCAAGAACTTCATTTGGAAAAATCCGCCCAGCGGATACACCCTACGCTACATATGCCAACGATCACGGCATGGTGTGGAAGGTTCTAAAAACTTACAAGCACTCAGCTGCTGAACAGAAAGATCCCTATGCTCGCTGGTTTGTAGCAGCCACATCGCCTATGATGCACGATGGGGGTTACGAGCTTGGCGATACCTACGCTCGAGATATCACTCGATTGTACAGAGGCTTTCTAATCGACGCGGATCCAGAATGGTGCGACGAGTATGGTGCGCCACAAGAGAACATCCCAGCGTTATAAACTGAACCCCGCCCCTGGCTGCTCCGATATCTGGAGTCTACGCGCCAGGGGCTTTTCTATAAGGAAGGAAAGAACAATGGAAACTATATGGAACATCACGCTGGGCTTTGTCATGGGCTTGATCATTGCAACCGTGCTCTTCGGGCCCATCATCATGGGCTGGGTATAACGCCATGAACATCACAAGCACAATCGAAAGCGGATGGCGCTACGTTTATGACGAAGACTATCAGCGAGCACAATCATATGCGGATGATCTGGTTACCGCTGCGAGCCTTAATCAATGGCATGACAATCGAGGCACACGAGGCTGGCCCCGGGTATCACTACCCTGGGAAAGAAAAGAAGATAACTTGCTGCTGCGACTGCTGCGCGAGTTCGATGGGCGAGGAAAGAAGAACGTCATCGAGCTATGTATCGCCCAATCGCTAGGACGCACCCCAGTATCAGTTCGCACTCGGATCAACGCTATTCGATAACACATAAGAATCCCCTGGCTCTTGGGTTAATGAGCCTCTTTCCTTCGGGCCCAGGTGCGCAGCGCCTGGGCCTTTGGCGTTCGGGCCGCAGGGCGCAAGGCGCAAGGCTCGCTCCGCTCGCAAAAAATATGTCAAGGCGCAGGACCGTTGCCACTTGGCAACCTTTGGCAAGTGACAAATAACTTGTTGACAGCTTGTTTGCTATATGCGAAGATGGGTCATAGGCAATCAGGCCTATCTCAACAAGGAAAGATGTTATGAGAAAATCTTACGTTTCAGAAACTACCCTGAAGGTTCAAGTCGAAATCGATCTGGGCGAAATCGAAAACCTGATTAGCAGCTTGAGCGATCTGGACACCGCGGAAGGTAAAAACTACCGCGCCAAAGAACTGGTAACCAAATTGCAAAAGCTCAAGCGCGAGGCTGCCGAGGAAGCGCGTCGCGGATTTGAGCGGATGTTAGAGCAATCTTAATTAGGGAGGGGCGGGCCGAGAAGCCCGCCCATTTTTTATGGCACATGGAGATCCAGCAGATCGAGGCGGCGCCGATGCTTACTATGGCAGGCTAGTCGATCCGCATTACTGGCCCGACGGAACGTACAACGGAACCCGGATCGAGCGAGACAAGATGACTAAAACCCAGATAGAAGACTATCTCAAAGCTTACGAAGAGCAGGACTTCTTTAAAGACTGGGGATATGAATGACGCCAGGGCCCTTCGGGGCCCTTTCGCGTCGCGCCCTGGCGCTGCGACGTAAAACAGAAAAGACAAGGCGCAGGGCGCAAGGCGCAGGATCGACGCGCAGGACGCAAGGCGCAGGAAAAATAAAACTTGCGGACCACTTACAATCTGCTAAACTCTAAGCATTCAACAGATAAGGAAACAAACACCATGAAATCCGGAATCATCTACAATGGGCCAAGCCTCTTGGATGGCAAGCCAATCGTCGTTATCGCGACTTTCTCAAATCGTAACACAAAAACGGGCGCGGTCGTGCAAACCTATATCTTGCGCTCCGATATCAACCCGCTGGAAGCAAGCAAAACGGGCGAAGACTTTTCAATTTGCGGCGATTGCACCATGCGCGGCGAAGTCACTACCGACCCCGCCCGCAAGCAAGCCAAGGGGCGGCGCTGTTATGTTAACCTAGGGCAAGGCGTCTTAATCGTTTTTAAATCTTACTTGCGCGGCGTGTATCAACCCGCGGATCCGGCGACCATAGGGCGCGGGCGTTTCATTCGGGTCGGTACATATGGCGACCCCGCAGCAGTGCCCGCCCACGTTTGGGAAGAATTACTTTCCGAGGCGGACACGTTCACCGCATACTCACATCAGAGCGGATGGCGTCCCGATATCGCGATGCAATCCGCCGACGACCACGCGCAAGCGGTCGCGCATTGGAAACAAGGACACCGGACATTCCGAGTAATCGCGGATCTAGGCGACCTAGACAAGGCGAACGAGGCCCTTTGCCCTGCGTCAAAAGAAGCAGGGCGCCGCGCTCAATGCACCGCTTGCAAATTATGCAAGGGCTCGAGCCTAGCAAAATCAATCGCGATAGTGGAACACTAACAAAAGGGGCTTCGGCCCCTTTTTTATTTGTCCAACGCGCCGCTGCGCCTTGCACCGCGGACCGCGGACCGATAACATCAAGGCGCAGGGCGCAAGATACCTTCCAAAACAGGGCGCAGGGCGCAGAACAAGGACGCAGGACTGTCAACGCGCAGGACGCAGGGCGCAAGGCACCCCTGCTCAAGGACCGCGGGCCCCTGATTCCCCCCAAATAAAAGTATATCACGCTCCTTGGCCCTCTTTACCAAGAAGAAATTCGCCCCGCCACGAGCCCAATATGCCATATTCCAAGCAACTTGATGAGGCGAGAGTTTTATTGCGTTGGAGTTCGCTACCTTCAATTCCATCCAGAAGGGTAAACCGTCCCATACCAAATGGACATCAGGCACCCCGCCACCGTGCTTGTTTTCAATCCTTGTCGCGAAGCAGTTCTTCGGAAGGTTTGTCCTCAATGAGTTCCAAAAGTTCGCCTCCGGCCCCTTGCTCATCTGGTGTGATATCCTTTGCTGTTCCTTCTATCACAAAAGCTTGCGGGTATTGCTTTTGCAACGCCGCCAAACGGGCAGTGATCTCATCCCGTGACATCTGGTCTATGGTGTTGATCTGCTCCCGCCTATCGACAGTCAAGCCACCCAACGCGGATCGGATCTTCTCGGCATTGATAGCCGCAGAAAACTGGCCCGCCTCTTCGGCGCCCGCTGACAGTTGATACAGCCGTTGAAGCTGACCGATAGTGGAGACACCATAACGCCGCTGTCGTTCCTCTCGGAGCTCGGTCACATATTCCAAAACGTGCGGGTAGTCTCTTCCATTGAGAAGCTTGGACGCGCTGGTGTTGGCAACCTCGGCAGAATAACCTGCCTTGCGGGCTGCTTCGGCGTTTGAGTATATGCCCTCGACAATGTGCCTTGCGAAGGTGCGTTGTCGGTTGGTCAGCGTCCGACCATGTTCCTCTTCGATCTTCTGTTCAAGCTTTCCCATGGTCACCCCGTTGTTGTTATCCAACAATCTATACCAAGTGATTGGCTCTTTCAACTTTCCTATATAGCGATTTTTTCCCAGCGAAGTGTCATCAGATGTCATCAGGTGTCATCACTTCTGGGCTGTTTAAGCACTGTAAATAAGGGGGTGATGACAGTGATGACGGTGATGACACCATATTTGAATGAAAAAAAAAAAAAACAAAAAAATCTCTGGGGAAGTGTCTATAGTGTAACTCGCGTAACCGCTGCTTGCAAAAAAGTCCTTGACCCGAGGACCGAGGTGCAATAGCTTGCATGTATTCAACAAGTAAACAAGGAAGGAAAGACTTATGAAACTTGAATTAAAATCTATTAAGCATACTGCGTGGGCTTCTGAGGAGACTCATTGTTATCAGGCCAATCTATATGTGGATGGCAAGCCTGTTGCTGTTGTGAGTAATGATGGTCATGGTGGTTGTGACCGTGACTATGATCATCCTAAGTTCAAGGGTGACAGTCGTGATTACCGTTTGGTAATGAAATCTATTGAAGAGTATTTTGAATCGTTGCCTCCTTCACCTTTTAGTTATGAGGGTGCGGATGGTGTTATGGTTCATGATACTTTGCCTCAGACGTTGGAGTCGTGGTGTTGTGATCAAGTCAATGATTTTTTGACGGGTCGTGAATTGAAGCGCAAGCTGAAGAGCAACATTCTGTTTCAGAAGGAGGGTGATGATGGTGTGTATGGATCCAAGTATTATCCTACTGTGACTGACGGCTCGTGGGTCAATGGCCGTCGGATCTTGAACGACATGCCGTTTGCTGATGCGTTAGAGATTTGGAAGGCGACATAATGGTTTTGCCAAATTTAGAGTTTGCTGTGTTGCGTGTTGCGATTGATCATATGATTGAGCATCTGGAGGATGTTTGGTTGGACAGTGATGCGGAGCCTTGGGAGCATGAGGAGCTTCACAGTAGGTTGGAAGCCGCCAAGCGATTGAAGGAGCGGTTTTCATGAGTGCTTATTACAATGAGATAGATCCTTATGCGGCGTCATGGTTGCGGGAATTAATTAAGGCGGGCCACATTGCTGATGGTGTGGTTGACGAGAGGAGTATTAGTGATGTCAGACCAGAAGAGCTTTTTGAATTTACTCAGTGTCACTTCTTCGCGGGGATTGGAATCTGGAGCCACGCGCTCCGCTCCGCGGGATGGGATGACGAGCGGCCTGTGTGGACGGGCTCATGTCCCTGCCAACCTTTCAGCCAGAGCGGCACAAGAAAGGGGGTGCTTGACGAGCGGCACCTCTGGCCTCACTGGCACCACCTCATCGCGGAGTGCCGCCCTTCAA